>Ga0209023_10002277_pt1 | contig 24259 bp, 18 predicted proteins | sample LakOneMetagenome_FD_187468 | JGI IMG/M metagenome (GOLD analysis project Ga0209023, IMG submission 187468) | Freshwater and sediment microbial communities from Lake Erie, Canada (SPAdes) (version 2) | ecosystem: Environmental > Aquatic > Freshwater > Lentic | place: Lake Erie, Canada... | reverse complement strand
ACCAGGAAGTCGTGCGAGCGGTGCATACCGCGCTTGGATGGGGACTTCTTATTCTGCTGAACTGCCATGATGACTCCTAATACATAAGTTCTAAAATTCTAACACATTCGACTGGCAAATAGATGCGAATCGAGTATCCCAGCGGCAAATATTTCTTGCCGACATGTAACGCTGTCCTACCTTTACTGCTCAATGCCATACTCGACTGCTGCACGCGTTTGACACGTTCTTCACTTGCTACGTATTCGGTGTTACTTTTTCAGGGCGGCGAACGGCGACGGCTTCTCGCTCTGTAACGCATCAAGCAACTGGTTGTCCGGACACACCTCATGCTTGGGCACCTGCGGCAAGGCCAGCAGCGCCTCGTCTTCGATCAGGTCGCGGATATCGCAGCTGCGGCTGCCGACAATCACGTCGATGCTTTCGTCGTCGAGGGCTTCCTCGATCTCGTCGGCATGCTCGTCGTCCTTGCCCAGCATCAGCACGGTCGACGAATCCATTTCATACGCATACGGGGTCAGGCAACGCTGGCACATCAGCTGCACGGTGCCGGAAACCGACAGCGTCAATTGCGGATAGCCCTGCTTGCTGGTGGTGCCGTCCACGCTCCAGGCGATGTCGCCGGTGTGGTCCGCACAATCCTTGTTTAACCGGCTCATTTCGGCGACAGGCGTGACGCCCTCGCGATGGCCGTTGCTTCGACAAAACTCAAAAGCGTCGATGACAAAAGCACTCATTACAGAAATTTTCCCCGGAAAACCTGCGATAATAACAGGCTTATCGCTGTGGAGTCAAAGACTTACGGTGTTTTTTCATCCCCAAGGCCGCAATGATACCAACTTCCGCCCCACCGCGTCTGATTCTTGCATCAAGCTCCGCTTACCGCCGCGAACTCCTGGAACGGCTGCGCCTGCCCTTCGAGGTGATGGTCCCGGACATCGACGAAAGCCCCCTGCCCGGCGAAGCGCCGGAAGCGACCGCCCTGCGCCTGGCGCGCGCCAAGGCCCAGGCCGTCGCCCTGCGCGCACCCGGCAGCGTGGTGATTGGCTCGGACCAGGTCGCCACGCTCGATGGCGAACAGATCGGCAAGCCTGGCAACCATGACAATGCCCTGGCCCAGCTACGCACGATGCGCGGCCGGCGCGTCATCTTCCACACCGCCCTGTGCCTGTGGGATAGCCGCGCCCCCACCCTGACCGGCGGCGCCCACCTCGAGAACATCCAGACGGTGGTGCAGTTCCGCGACCTGCCCGACGCCGACCTCGACGCCTACCTGCGCATCGAGCAACCCTACGATTGCGCCGGCAGCGCCAAGAACGAGGGGCTCGGCATCGCCATTCTCGAACGCATCGACAGTACCGACCCCACCGCCCTCACCGGCCTGCCCCTCATCGCCCTGACCGGCATGCTGCGCAAGGCTGGCTTCACCTTTTTTGGCAACTGACCATGCCCGGCACCCTTTACCTGATCCCCAACACCCTGGGCAGCACCGACGCGCTGCCCGGCGCCCTCTCGCACATCATTCCCACGCAGGTGCAGGCGATCACCGCCCGCCTCGACTATTTTGTGGCAGAAAATGCCAAGACTGCGCGCGGCTTCCTGAAACTGATTGCCGTCGACCATCCGCTGGCCAGGCCGCTGCAGGAAATCGAGATCGCCGAATTGAACGTGAACACCCCGGCGCAGGCGCTGCAGGGTTTGCTCGCCCCGCTGCTGGCCGGACGCGATGCCGGCCTGGTGTCGGAAGCGGGCGTGCCGGCCGTGGCCGATCCGGGCGCCGACCTGGTGCGCCTGGCGCATCAGCACGGCATTCCCGTCAAACCGCTGGTGGGACCGTCGTCGCTGCTGCTGGCCGTCATGGCAAGTGGACTGAACGGTCAGAGCTTCGCCTTCAACGGTTACCTGCCCACCGACGCGGCCCAGCGCGTCAAGCGCATCAAGGAACTCGAAGCGCGCTCGCGCAGCGAAAAGCAGACGCAGTTGCTGATCGAAACGCCATACCGCAACGGCGCCATGCTGGAAGCCCTGGTGGGCGCCTGCCAGCCGGGCACCCTGATCTGCGTGGCAACCGACCTGAGTCTGCCGACCGAAGCCATCCGCACGCAAAACGGCGGCAAGTGGAAAGCCCAGCTGGTCGCCGGCAAGGCGCCGGACTTCCACAAGAAGCCGACCGTGTTCCTGCTGCTGGCGCAGGGCTGAGGCTGCGCCACGTCAGCAGCGACAGCAACGCGAGAACGACCTGGGGCGCACGTTGCCGCCCCTCCGCTATGGCGCGTCCTTGCCCACCAGTTCATTGACCCAGCTGAACGCCTCGAGCTCGATCTCGCGCATTTCCTTGACCGACAGCCCGATTGCCTTGAGCAGCTTGTGCAGCTGGGCGCCGCGCTTGGGATTTTCCACCAGTTCGACGATTTTCAGCATTTCACCAAGATGCCCTTCGCGCTCGAGCAAGGCGGCCCTGACATCGGGCGCCACCGCCACCGTCTCGAGAATGTCGGCCATCGACATGGAAAACAGCGCATCCATCAGCGACATGATGCCGACCGTAAAACCGGCCTCGGCGCACGGCCCCTGCATGTTCGGCATCTTGCGGGCCATCAGTTCCATCAGCTTGCCGCGCGTGGTCGCCATTTGCAGCAAGGGCGAATTGAATTCGACATTCGCGCCCGGCGCCGCGTACAGCAGAATTTGCAGCCAGCGCTGCAGCTGGTCGCGCCCCAGCACCACCAGCGCTTCGGCCAGCGAATCGATGTGGCGACGCGCGCCGGCCGCCGGGGTATTGACCAGGCGTAGCAAATTGAGGCTGATCAAGGGATCGCGCTTGACCGACATGGCAATGTCGCGGTTGTCCGCATCGGTGCGGATCATGTGCAGCAGGTTCAGGATGACCAGTTCCGACGGGGCGATTTTCTTGCCGCTCAAGATGGCCGGGCGGGCAAAATAGTAACCCTGAAAATATTCGAAGCCCAGCGCCATGCAGGCATTGAATTCGTCCAGCGTTTCCACCTTTTCGGCCAATAGCTTCTTGCCCAGGCCTTTGAAGGAAGCCACCAGCGCCCCCAGCCCTCCCGGGTTGACCGCCTGCACGTCGACCTTGATGATGTCGACCAGTTCGGTCAGGCGCACCACGTCCTCGGATTGGGCCACCACATCGTCCAGCGCGAACTTGAAGCCGTAGGATTTGAGTTCGATCACGCGCGCCACCAGTTCCGGGGTCGCCTTGACCGTTTCCAGGATTTCCAGGATCACTTTGTCGTGTGGCAGGAAGCGCACGAAGTCGCTCATCAGCACGATCGCGTCGACATTCACGAACGCCAGCCGTCCGCCCACGACGCGCTGCATGCCGAGCTGGGACGCATGGGAGATCACGGCTGCCGTCGCGGCCGCATGGTCGACGACGTTCGCCTCGGGCGCGTCGGCACTGCGAAACAGCAGTTCGTAGGCGACCAGGTGCTGGTTGCGCCCCAGAATCGGCTGGCGCGCGAGGAAAAAATCGTCGGTCGGCAAAGCCGCGTCGCGATCTACATCGGTGAGCATGCAACGCTCCGTAAGCAGTGGCGCGGCGCCGTGGCGCCGTCAGGATGACAAGGGGACTGCATGCGCGTCAAGGGCGGCGCGGTTTGCCGGTGACGCCCGGACGCGTACTGCGGCCGGTGGCGGCGCTGGTGCGCGCCGTGCCCGCCGCGCCTGCTGCCCGCGGCTGGGCAGCGGCGCCGGGCGTGCCCGCCGGCGCCTGGCCCGGCAGGCGCAGGCTGCCCGTGCCCGAGGTCGGGCTGGCGCGCCGGGCATTGCCGACCGGCATGCGCGGCGCGCCATTGATGCTGCGCGCCACGGCCGAGCCCGTCACCTGGGTGCCTTTTTCGATCAGGAAGGTGGCGCCCTTGTCCTTGCCCAGCACCTGGACCAGATAAGGCATGACCTGGCGCAGCATGGGTTCCAGCGTGTACGGCGGATTGAGGATGAACATCCCGCTGCTGTGCAAGCCGAAGCCGTCCGGACCGGGCGTGGTGATGGTCAGCGTGACATTGAGCCATTCCTTGGCGGCAAGGCGCTTGAGCTTGTCGGCGAACTGGCGCGATTCCATGCGTTGCAGTACCGGATACCAGACCGCATAGGTGCCGCCCGGGAAACGCCCGAGCGCCTCGTCGAGGGCATCGCGTACCTTGCGGTAATCCTGCTTGTCTTCATACGGCGGGTCGATCAGCACCAGGGCGCGCCGCGACGGCGGCGGCAGCAGCGTCTTGAGGGCGTGGAAACCGTCGCCGCGCTCGATCAGCACGCGGCGGCCGCGCGTGGAAGGACGCTGGCCCTGCTGGGCGGCATGTTCTTCCACCTTGCGGAAATTGTCGGCGAGGATCTTGCTGTCGGCCGGATGCAGTTCGAACAGGCGCAGGCGGTCTTGCTCGCGCGCGACCTTGTCGGCCACGTAGGGGGAACCGGGGTAATAGCGCATCTTGCCGCTAGGATTCATTTCCTTGACCAGGGCCAGGTATTGATCCAGGCCCTTGGGCAAGTCCTTACGCTCCCACAGGGGGGCGATCCCGGTTTCGTATTCGGCATTCTTGGATGCATAGCCGCCATCGAGCGCGTACACCCCGGCGCCCGAGTGGGTGTCGATATAGGTGTAAGCCGTGTCTTTCTGATTCATATAGTCGAGCAACTGGATTTGCACGAAATGCTTCAGGACGTCGGCATGATTACCCGCGTGAAAGGCGTGGCGGTAGCTCAACATAAGGGAATTCCAATGAAATAAGGTGATTACAGCGGTGTAACCGACATTATCCACTAGATCGGTGCGGCGGACGTAAAAAAGCCGCGCCCGGCTTGTGGCCGGCGCGGCTTTCAGGGTGGCGTCTGTTATTTACGCAACCTTCTTCTCGTCGAAGAATTGCTCATCTTCGGTCGAACCATGGAGTGCCGTGGTCGAGCTCTGATTTTGCTGGATGGTCTGGGTGACCGCATCGAAGTAACCGGTGCCCACTTCGCGCTGGTGCTTGACAGCGGTGAAGCCCTTGTCGGCGGCGGCGAATTCGGCTTCCTGCAGTTCCACGAAGGCCGACATCTGGCGGCGCGCATAGCCGTGGGCCAGGTTGAACATGCCGTAGTTCAGGGCGTGGAAGCCAGCCAGGGTGATGAACTGGAACTTGTAACCCATGGCGCCCAGTTCTTTCTGGAACTTGGCAATGGTGGCGTCGTCCAGGTTTTTCTTCCAGTTGAACGAAGGCGAGCAGTTATAGGCCAGCATCTTGCCTGGGAACTTGGCGTGCACGGCGTCGGCGAACTGCTTGGCGAAGGCCAGGTCAGGCTTGCCGGTTTCGCACCAGACGAGGTCGGCGAACGGGGCATAGGCCAGGGCGCGCGAAATGGCTTGTTCGATACCTGGACGGACTTTGTAGAAGCCTTCCACGGTACGCTCGCCGGTGCAGAATGGACGGTCGTTGTCGTCCACGTCCGAGGTCAGCAGGTCGGCGGCTTCGGCGTCGGTACGGGCGATCACCAGGGTCGAGGTGCCCATGACGTCGGCAGCCAGGCGTGCGGCGGTCAGCTTTTCAACGGCTTCACGCGATGGCACCAGCACCTTGCCGCCCATGTGGCCGCATTTTTTGACCGAGGCCAGCTGATCTTCGAAGTGCACGCCAGCGGCGCCCGCGTCGATCATCGACTTCATCAGTTCGTAGGCATTGAGCACGCCACCGAAACCGGCTTCGGCGTCAGCGACGATCGGCGCGAAGTAATCGATGTCGTCCTTGCCTTCCGACCATTGAATCTGGTCGGCGCGCTGGAAGGTGTTGTTGATGCGGCGAACCACCAGCGGCACCGAGTTCGCTGGATACAGCGACTGGTCCGGATACATTTCGCCTGCCACGTTGGCGTCGCCGGCAACTTGCCAGCCCGACAGATAGATCGCTTTCAGGCCGGCCTTGACTTGCTGCATGGCCTGGTTGCCCGTCATGGCGCCCAGGGCGTTGACGAACGGCTCGTTGTTGACCAGGTCCCACAGCTTTTCGGCACCGCGCTTGGCCAGGGTGTGCTCGATTGCCAGCGAACCGCGCAGCCGTACCACGTCGGCGGCGGTGTAGTTGCGTACAACGCCTTTCCAGCGCGGGTTGGTATCCCAGTCTTGTTGCAGGGCTGCTACTTGCTGTTCACGCGTTGCCATGGTGTTCTCCTAATTGAAAAGCTGGTTGAGAAGTGAAATCCGTTAGACAAATGATAGGCCGTTTTGCGCAGCGCAACAAGGGTCTTATATAAGACATATAACTAAAATAAAACCCTTTTAAATCAATGGCCTATTGCTTATTTTTCGCGATACGAAAAAGAATTTCTCAAAATGGAAGCATCAGCCCGCCATTTCTTCCGCGCATTTCCCACCATGTGAAACGATGATGCCGCCTGATGAAAAACCGGGCCGAATTTGGAGAATAGCCTCGGTTTTTTCAGCGGTCAACGCGCCCTGTCACACCCCGACCTGTTGCGAAATCGCGTCAGGGACGCGTTCACGCCAGTTTTTGCTGGGCGATCAGCACGCCATCGGCATCGGCATACACCCAGTCGCCCGGATTGACGAACACCCCGCCAATGGCAACGCGCACGTTGCGCTCGCCGACGCCCTTCTTCGCGCTTTTTTGCGGATGGCTGCCCAGCGCGCGCACGCCGATCTCGCAGGCATTGATTTCATCGCTGTCGCGCACGCAGCCGTCGACCACGATGCCGGCCCAGCCATTGTCCTGGGCCAGCAAGGCCAGCTGACCGCCGACCAGGGCGCGCCGCAGGCTGGCGCCGCCATCGATGACCAGCACATTGCCATTGCCGGGCGCCTCCAGCGTCGAACGCACCAGGGCATTGTCCTCGAACACCTTGAGGGTGGTGACGCGGCCGCAGAAGCGCGTGTGCCGGCCATAGTGCTTGTACAGGGGTGGCAGCACGGCCAGGCGCCCATCGTCAAGCAATTGGGGGTGATCGTCGCACAGGTCGGTGGTGGCAAAGGTCATGGTCGGGGTCCTGGAGTGAAGTGAAGGCGATCGCCAATTTTAAGCCGATTGAGCGGCCCCTGCTCGGCAGCGGCGCCGGTCGCTGCCAGCGTGACAAAGCCAGTACTTCTCTGCCACACTTCTGCCTTGAAGCAATTTAAGCGCGATCTTGCGCAAGCCGTTTAACAGGAGTCCGTGTGCATATTCTTCTCATCCTCGCTGCCATCGCCGCCCTGGTGTTCTGGTTTTACCGCGTCACGGAGGCGCCCACCGCCGCCAGCATGGGCGCCAGTAGCGCCGCCCCGCTCCCGCTGCCCAGCGGCCTGGCGGTCGCCTTCATTGCCGCGGGCAAGCTGTTCTGCAAGACCGACGGCGGCCCTGCCCGCCAGATCTTCAGCCCGTATATTCAGGAAATCGAAGACCGCCTGGCGCGCGGCAAGGAGCGCCACGCCTGGAAGGAAAACACCAGCTTCCAGGTGTCGGCCTCGGGCCAGATGCGCCAGATCGGCAGCGAAGCCAATATCCAGTTCAACTCGGCCCTGTTTCACCAGGACCGCGCGCTCCTGTACTTCCTGCGCGACAAGGGCATCGGCGGCCTGTTTTCCTATGATCTGGACACGGGCGTGGAAACGCGCATCTTGCACAAGCAGTATCTCGACCTGAGCGATCTGCACCTGGACGCGAGCGGACGCAAGCTCCTGTGCTCGTCCGCCGGCAAGGATGGCGCCGCCAACATCGTCTCGCTCGATATCGAGGGCAATGCCTTGCGCGAATTGACGGGCGGCGACACGGTCGACGCCGCGCCCGCCTGGATTCCCGGCGACGAGAACAGCCTGCTGTACCAGTCGGCCGGCCTGGCGCGCAATCCCCAGGGCTACGTGGTCGCGCACGGCAACAGCACCATCCAGAAACTGAATCTGCGCTCGGGCAGCATCGAAGCGGTGCTCGAGGCACCCGGGCTCGACTACCTGCATCCGCGCGTGTGCGCGCGCGGCAATCTGTACTTCATCCGCCGCCCGTATGAGCGCCCCACGTATTCGTCGGAAAACATCTTGATGGATACCCTGCTCTTCCCGTTCCGCCTGCTGCGCGCGATTTTCCATTACCTCAATTTTTTCTCGCTCATGTACAGCCGCAAGCCGCTGACCGGCGCGGCGGGGCCGGCCGTCAACGCCGACCTCAAGGAGGTGATACTCAAGGGGCGCCGCATCAATGCGGAAAAGGCGCTGCGCGAAGGGAAATCGATCAATGGCATCGTGCCGCTGGTGCCGCGCAGCTGGGAACTGGTCATGCGTGCGCCGGACGGCGCCGAGACCGTCCTGGCCACCAGCGTGGCCAGCTACGACCTGACGGCCGACGGCACCATCGTGTATTCGAACGGCCGGGCCCTGTACCTGCTCGAGCGCGCCAATGCCACCCTGATCCTCAAGGATGATCTGGTGGGCGACGTGGCGGCCGCCACGCGCCAGGCGACGCCGGCACACTGAGCCGCGCGCAAAGCGCACGCCCCGCCGCCCCTGGCGCAGCCGCTGCGCCAGGAACCGCTTATGCCTTCTCGAGCGCCACCGCTGCCGGTTGCTCGAACACCAGCGCCCCATGCGCGACCCGCACCGGAATCGTATCCTTGGGCCCGAACTTGCCTGACAAGATCAGCTTGGACAGGGGATTTTCGATCTGGGCCTGGATCGCGCGCTTGAGTGGGCGCGCGCCGTACACGGGATCGTAGCCTGCCTCGGCAATCTTTTGCAGCGCTTCGTCGCTGATATCGAGCGTCATCTCCATCTTGGCCAGGCGCTGCTCGAGGTGCTTGAGCTGGATCTTGGCAATGGCGCCGATGTTCTTTTCATCGAGGCCGTGGAAGACGACAATTTCATCGATGCGGTTGATGAACTCGGGCCGGAAGTGCGAGCGCACCTCGGCCATGACGGCCAGCTTGACCACGCCCGGGTCGTCGCTGTCCATCGACTGGATCTTGTGCGAGCCCAGGTTCGAGGTCATCACGATCACCGTATTCTTGAAGTCCACCGTGCGGCCCTGGCCGTCGGTCATGCGGCCATCGTCGAGCACCTGCAGCAGCACGTTGAACACGTCGCTGTGGGCCTTTTCCACTTCGTCGAGCAGGATCACGCTGTACGGTTTGCGCCGCACCGCTTCGGTCAGGTAGCCGCCCTCGTCATAGCCGACGTAGCCGGGCGGCGCGCCGATCAGGCGCGCGACCGAATGCTTTTCCATGAATTCGCTCATGTCGATGCGGATCATCGACTCCTCGGTATCGAACAGGAAGTTGGCAAGCGCCTTGCACAGCTCCGTCTTGCCCACACCCGTGGGGCCGAGGAACATGAAGGAACCGTACGGACGGTTCGGGTCCGACAGGCCGGCGCGCGAGCGGCGGATGGCGTCGGCCACGGCGACGATCGCCTCGTCCTGGCCCACCACGCGTTCGTGCAGCTTTTCTTCGATGTGCAGCAGCTTGTCGCGCTCGCCCTGCATCATGCGCGAGACGGGAATGCCGGTCGCGCGCGAGACCACTTCGGCGATTTCTTCGGCGCCCACTTGGGTGCGCAGCAGCTTGGGCTTGTCCTGCCCGTCCTGGCGCGCGGCGTCGCTCTCGGCGCTCTTGAGCTGGGCTTCGAGTTCGGGCAATTTGCCGTACTGGAGTTCGGACACTTTCTGCCAGTTGCTCGCGCGCGTGGCTTCCTCCATCTCGTGGCGAATCCGCTCGATCGCTTCCTTGATGTGGGTGGTCCCCTGCACCATGGCCTTTTCGGCCTTGAGCACTTCCTCGAAATCGTTGTACTCGCGTTCCAGGCGCGCGATTTCCTCGTCGATCAGGTCCAGGCGGCGCCGCGAGGCCTCGTCCTTTTCCTTTTTGACGGCTTCCTTCTCGATCTTGAGCTGGATGATGCGCCGCTCCAGCTTGTCCATGACCTCGGGCTTGGAATCGATCTCGATCTTGATCTTGGAGGCCGCTTCGTCGATCAGGTCGATCGCCTTGTCTGGCAGGAAGCGGTCGGTGATATAGCGGTGCGACAGTTCGGCTGCGGCGATGATGGCCGCATCGGTGATTTCCACCTTGTGGTGCAGCTCGTACTTGTCCTGCAAGCCGCGCAGGATGGCGATGGTCGCCTCCACGCTCGGCTCGTCGACCAGGATTTTCTGGAAGCGGCGCTCGAGCGCGGCATCCTTTTCGATGTACTTGCGGTATTCGTCGAGCGTGGTGGCGCCCACGCAGTGCAGTTCGCCCCGTGCCAGCGCGGGCTTGAGCATGTTCCCCGCATCCATCGCGCCCTCTGCCTTGCCGGCGCCGACCATGGTGTGCATCTCGTCGATGAAGACGATGGTCTGCCCTTCATCCTGGGCCAGTTCCTTGAGCACGGCCTTGAGGCGCTCCTCGAACTCGCCGCGGTACTTGGCGCCGGCCAGCAGGGCTGCCATGTCGAGCGAGAGCACGCGCTTGCCCTTGAGCGAATCGGGCACTTCGTTGTTGACGATGCGCTGGGCCAGGCCTTCGACGATGGCAGTCTTGCCCACGCCCGGTTCGCCGATCAGCACGGGATTGTTCTTGGTGCGCCGCTGCAGCACCTGGATGGCGCGGCGGATTTCGTCGTCGCGCCCGATCACCGGATCGAGCTTGCCCTGGCGGGCCCGCTCGGTCAGGTCCAGCGTGTATTTTTTCAGCGATTCGCGCTGGCCTTCGGCTTCGGCCGAATTGACGGTCTCGCCGCCGCGTACGGCGGCAATGGCCGCTTCCAGCGACTTGCGCGTCAAGCCCTGTTCACGCGCCAGCTTGCCGGCGTCGGACTTGTCGTCGGTGAGGGCAAGCAGCACCATTTCGCTGGAAATGAACTGGTCGCCGCGCTTTTGCGCCTCGCGGTCGGCCAGATTGAGCACGCCCATCAGCTCGCGCCCGACCTGGGTGTCGCCGCCGCTGCCCGACACCTTGGGCAAGCGCTCGAGCGAACTTTTGAGCGAGGCGGTCAGCCCGCCCACGTTGACGCCGGCGCGCTGCAGCAGCGAACGGGCCCCCGCGTCGTCCTGGTTGAGCAGGCTCGACAGCAGGTGGACCGGTTCGATATATTGATTTTCATTGCCAACGGCAAGGCTTTGCGCATCCGACAGCGCTTCCTGCAGCTTGGTGGTGATCTTATCCTGACGCATGGTGCGGCTCCCAAAAGAGTTTCTAAGTTACAAATCAGATTGGGACGAGGCGCGCCTTTTCAAGCGCGACGCGCGTTAGCAGAATATAAAAGAAAATGGCGCCCGAGGGCGCCATTCTGGAGACGGTTGCCAGGACTTGCCTGGCTGACACTATTCCTTGACGAAGGTGGCAGGCGCGCCGTTGTCGTCCGCCTGGGCCACGTCGCGCACATTCTTTTGCACGGCCACCGCCGCGAACAGGCTGAGGACGAAGGACATGGCAAAGAAGCCTTTCTCGCTCGAGGCCAGCGTGGCATTCCACAGCCCGACGGTGAGCAGCAGCAGCGACAGCAGCAGCGAGAACCAGCACATGCCGAAGTAGATCCCGGTCACCTTGATGCCTTCGAGGCGGTCGCGTACCGACTTTTGCAGCGACACGGCCGAAAACAGGCCGTACATCAGCAGCGTGAAGTAGTAGCCGCGCTCGTTGAGCTGCATGGCTGCGTTCCACAGGCCGATCAGGTAGGTGCAGGCACCGATGATCAGGGCCAGCCAGGATGCGCCGACAAACGCCGCGGTAGGCCGTGGTGACAGTTGCTTGGACATGCAATTCTCCTTAGGGATGGGTCGACTTACGATGAAAAGGCGCGCCAGCTGGCATAGCCGGCGATACAGCAGACAATCGATCCGATCAGGTGCAGGGCCGCGTGGGCCAGGGCCCAGCCGTACTCGCCGCGCTGGAGCAGCACCATCGATTCGCCGGAAAAGCTCGAAAACGTGGTCAGCCCGCCCAGAAAACCGGTGATGATGAGCAAGCGCCACTCGGGCGCCAGCTGGGGGAAGCTGGCAAACACGCCCAGCGCGATGCCGATCAGGTAGCCGCCGCCCAGGTTGGCCGCCAGCGTGCCCGCCGCCAGCTTCGGATGGGCCGCGCCCAGCGCAATGCCCAGCCCCCAGCGCAGCCAGGCGCCCAGTACCGCCCCCACACCGACAGCGATGAAATTCATGGCGCCGCCCACTTGGCCAGGGCCTGGTCGTCGCTGCTGCGCGCATCGACCCAGCGCGCGCCATCAGGCGTCTGTTCCTTCTTCCAGAAGGGGGCGTCGGTCTTGAGGTAATCGATGATGAATTCGCACGCCGCGAACGCTTCGCCGCGGTGGGCGGCGCTGCACGCGACAAACACGATCTGCTCGGTGGGCAGCAGGGGCCCGACCCGGTGGATCACGCTGGCGCCGAACAGGGGCCAGCGCGCGTGCGCCTGGTCGACGATGGCGGCAATCGATTGCTCGGTCATGCCAGGGTAATGTTCGAGCTCCATGGCCGCCACGCTGGCGCCATCGTTCATGTCGCGCACCGTGCCCACGAAGGTGACGACGGCGCCAATGCGCGCGTCGCCCGCGCGCAGGGCGGCCAGTTCCGCGCTCACGTCAAAGTCGGCGCTTTGCACCCGCACGCCGTTCATTTGCCATCCTTGGCCACGCGGGCAAACAAGTGTTCGATGCGGGCGGCGGTGCGCGTATCGGCCAGCGCCGGCAAGGCGCACAGCGCGAGGAACTCGGTGCCGCCGCTGGCCGGCTTGTTGCCCGACTTGAGCGACGACTGCAGCGTTTCGACCTGCAGCTTGAGGCGCTCGCGCGCAAACTCGCTGCCGCTGTCGACGCCGGCGACAATTTCCAGACGCAGCACTTCGTGCAGCAGCGCGGCGCGGTTGCTTTCCAGCGTGGCGCCGTAGGCGGCGCGCGCGCCACCCGGCCCTGCCAGTGCGCCCAGGCCTGCCTGCAGGCGCGCGTGCAATGCCTTGTCATAGGCGCCGCTCACGGCCGGCAAGGCAGCCCAGCGGGCTTGCCAGTCGGTGGCGCCCGGATCGGCGCCGGGATCGGCCAGCTGCGCCTCGAGCGCCTGGCACAGATGCAGCTTGTCGCGCAGCGCCGTGGCCTGGGCCCGGCTGGCGGCGCGCTTGGCCGCATCGACCCGCTGTTGCAGCGCGGCCACGGCGCCATGGTAGCGCTGCTCGATGCGCGCTTCGTGGGCGCGCGGGACGGGGCCGATCGCGTGCCATTCGGCGGCCGCGTCGCGCAGCAGCCTGGCCGCGGCGCCGGCATCCGTGCCGCCGTCGGCGGCGGCTTGCTCCAGGCGGGCGCAGACGGCTTCCTTGGCCTGCTCGTGGGCGCGGCGCTCGGCGTCGGCCGCGTGCGCGCTTTCCTTGCGCTTGGCGAACACGGCATCGCAGGCGGCGCGGAAGCGCTGCCACAGGGCCTGCTCGGACTTGCGCTCGAGCGGCAGCGCGCGGGCATGCTCCTGCCAGCGCTCCTGCAGTGACTTGAGCGTGTCGAGCGTATGGCGGTCGGCCGGGTTGAGGGCGGCGACCTGCGCGATCAGCGTCTCGCGCACGGCCACTTCGGCCTTGCGCTGCTGCTCGAGCGGCGCCTGCAGGACGTTGAGGGCGTCGGTAAAGGCCTGGTCCAGGCGCTTTTTATCCTTGCGGTCGATGGCGCCCAGGTGGCTCCACGCCAGGCGCAGGCGTTGCACGGTGGCCGCCATGTGCTTCCAGTCGGCCGAGCCGTCGGCCAGGCCGGCCGTTTCGGCCTGCGCTTCGGCGATGATGGCGTCGGCCTTGGCCGCATTGGTGTGGCGCTCGTCGGCCAGGTGCTTGAAGTGGGCCGCCGCCGGCGCGTAGGCGGCGCTGCAGGCGGCGTCAAAGCGCTCCCACAGGCTCTTGGGGGCGGCGCCCGAGAGCGTGTCGAGCGCCTTCCAGCGTTCGCGCATGCTGCCCACTTTCTTGGCCAGTTCGCTCATGCCCTGCTTTTGCGTGGCCAGGTGTTCGACCGCCTTGATCAATTCCTCGCGCGAGACATTGCCGCCCCAGCGCGCCCAGTCGGACAGGCGTTTGAGTTCGGCGCGTGCATGGGCCAGGCGCTCGGCCAGGTCGGCCGCCAGGCGTACCCCCTTGGTTTCCTTGAGCGCCTTGTCGAGTTCAGCGGCCGCGCCCAGCGAACCATGCTGGAGCGCCGCCTCCATGGCGGCGACCTGGTCCATGAAGTGCTGGTCCGGCGCCTGGGCCGCGCTGGCCGCGCGTGCGGGGCGCGCCGGGGCCGGCTTGGCGACCGTGGCGGGAATGGTCGCGAGCAGTTCGTCGAAGCGCTGGCGTAGCTGGGCCGCTGCCGGTTCGGGGACCGCGGGCAGCTGGCGCCAGGCCTTGTTGAGCAAGTCGGCGTCGAGCGAACCGGGCGCCACGCCCTGCCACTCGGCCAGCAAGGCATCGCGGCGGGCGATCGCGCTCTGGCCCTGGGCCAGACTGGCCAGCGACGCGCTCACGCGCGCCAGCTCGTTGGCCACCTCGTTGGTCAGGCTGCGCGGCAGCGAGGCGTGTTCGGGCGCGGCCAGCGCCTGCTGCTGCGCGCTGTCGATCGCGCTCAGGCGGGTGCCAATCTCGGCGGCCGCCAGGTCGCCCGCGCCCAGGGCGCGGATCTGGCCCAGCCGGTCGATCATGGCGCGCTGCAGGGCGACTTGCTGTTCCAGGCGCTGGGCCAGGCTGGCGCGCAGGGCGCCGAACTGCTCGGCCAGTGCGGGCGCCTTGACGACCGCCCAGGCGCGGTCGAGATCGGCGACCTGGTTGGGCGTGAGCCTGGGGTCGGCCAGCAAGGTGTCGGCCTGGGCGATGCAGGCCTGGCCGCGCGCCAGCTCGGCATCGTGGTGGCGCAGCGCGTCCAGGCGCGCCTGCATCAGTTTGGCCACGCGGCGGTCGGTATTGCGCATGGCGGCGTGGACTTGTTCGAGCCGGCTGCGCGTCTGGATGAATTCGGCGGCGGCCAGGCGCAGGTCGGAATACTCGCACTGGAGGATGAAGGCGGCGGCGCCGGCTTCGTCGCCGCGCAGGCCGGCCACCTGGTGGGCTTGCTGCGCGCGTGCGGCCGACGCTGCCGCGGGCGCGCCATCGGTCTGCGCTGCGGCCGCTCCCGCCGCTGACTCGGGGGCCTTGTCGCCGGGGCGCTTGAAGAGGAATTCGAACATGACGAGCCACCAACCATTCAAAACCGTCATCATAGCAAGAACGGCGGCATCAGCGGGGAGATCCCGCCGTGCCGCCCGGGCGCTGCGCGCCGCGCTTCTGCCGGTATTAAATGGCGCTACTTGTCATGCGGCCAGCTGGGCGGCCGCACGCTGGCGGCGTGCCTGTTCGCCGGCCTCGTCGGCGCCGTTGTCGGGGGGGCGCACGGGCCGGCTTTCCTGCACATAGGCGTCGTGCGCGAGCATCTGGTTGGCGATCGAAAACCAGGCTTCGCCGGAAATGACGGCGCGGGCGACGGGGAACAGCTTTTGCTCCTCCAGTTCCAGGCGGCGCAGTGTGGCGCTGCAAAACGCTTCGATCGCCGAACAGAACTGCGCCACCTTGCCGGCCGTATCGACCGCGCTGGCGCCCAGCTTGATGGCCAGGACGCCCACCGCATCGGCGGCGGCCCGGCCCAGCTCGTCCAGGTCTTGCAGCAGGGCGCCCGCTTCATTGGTGGCGCTGCGGATGGCGGGAATGAGGAACATGTCCAGTTTGCGCCAGTGGCAACTTTCGTAGAGGCGCTTGACGGTGTCGCAGGCAAAGCTGACCTGCCCTGGGGTGAGTTCGCTCTGATGCGCGAACGTGTTTTGTAGTAATTGTTGCAAGGACTGCAGACTAACGCGCACGCTGGTTTGCTCGACCGACAGTGCAACCAGGGTATATGTCGCCGTTAACATACTCTCTCCTCAGAAAGTGCCCGCATGCGCAGGCACCACCCGCACTGCAATGCGGGACGGACCTGGCTGGAGTCTGTTTTGATCGGGCTTGTAGTTGTCCTTTATGAACTTTTTCTTCAACCCGGAGAGGCTAGTGTAAAGAAGGCCGACATCACCGGTTTGATATAGCGCAAGCCTTAAGCCAGCATCTGCAGTTTTACCAGAGCGAGCGATGATCTTCAGTTACACCCGGCAAGCCACTGACGGGCACTTTCGGCCCGTCCGGGCGCGCTCGCACCCAGCCGCTGAAGGTGCCGATCGGCTGCACGTAGCGGCTGGCAGCGACCAGCAGGTGCTTGTCCTGGCGCCGCACGCCTTCCGGCTGGAACTGCAGGTCGAGCAGGCCATCGTCGGTACGCACCTGCCAGGGCGACAGCGGCGCCGCCGCATCGAAACTGAAGGCGGCCGCACCAAGGGCGATCGGCTGTCCATCGAGCCACAGCGCATTTTCATTGGCGCCGAAATAGCCGGCCTGCAGGTTGAAGCCCAGCGTCAGGCTGTGCGCGCAGGCCCAGCGCCAGTCGGTGGCGCGCGCCAGCAAGCCGTTCGAATAATCGACGCTGGCCACGCCGCCATCGAGCGCGATGCGGCGCGCGCCCAGGCGCAGCTCGCCGCGCAGCGCCATGCCGGCCGACTTCTGGGTGGCGTGCACGGCGCCGCCGGCCACCGTGCCCACCGCCAGCAAGTGCGGGGTGGCGCCGGCAAAGTGCGCATCGATCTCGAAGCCGCGCCGCCGCAGCGACAGCGCGTAGGCGCCCGGGCCGGCACTGGTGAGCGCCATGTCCAGACCGGGAAAGCGGAAGCGGCTGTCGCCGCCGGCATGCGCGGCCACGCGCGCGCCCAGACCCGGCAACCCGTCCTGCGAGAACGCCGCCGCCATGCGCCCGCTGCGCCGCTCGAAGGCGTAGGCGAAGGCCGTGCTGGTCCAGCCCAGGTCGACGATGGCGACGCCGCAGAACACCTCGTCGCAGGCCAGCGCCGCGTAATGCCAGCGCTTGTGGTGAAAGTGGCGCCACCAGGCGCTGCGCCGCAGCGGCGGTGCCAGCGCGGCCCAGTCGATGCTGGTGGCCAGGCCCTGAAAGCGTCCCAGCGCCGGCTGGCCGCTGGCGTCGACGAGCGCGCGCGGCGCCGCTGCCAGCGTCATGCTGGTGCGCCTGCGCGTGCGTCCAGCGCCGCTGCCAGCGCCGCGCCGAACGGTTGCGCCAGCGCGCCGCCAAGCGTCACCCGCGCGCAGCCATGCCAGCTGGCGCAGCGCACCAGCGTCCGGGCCAGATCCGCCGCCAGTCGCGCGCTCGGGCGCACCCCCGCTTCGAGTTCGAGCAGCTTGACCTCGAACACGCCCTGGCGCCGGTGCGCCTTGGCGTCGATCCGTCCGACCAGGGCGCCGCGGCGCAGGATCGGCAGGCAAAAGTAGCCATAGCGGCGCTTCGCTTCGGGCGTATAGCATTCGAGCCGGTAATCGAAGCCGAACAGTTCCAGGGCGCGGCGCCGGTCCCACACGATGGGGTCGAACGGCGACAGCAGCGAGGTCAGCGTGGGCGTCAATGCGCCGGCCGCGGCGCGCTGCGCCAGCGCCAGGTGCTCGGGATGGATGTAGACCGGATCGTCCCAGCCGTCGACATGGGCGCGCAGCAGCGCGCCGGCGTCGGCCAGGGCGGCGACATCGACATGCGGCGGCCGGGTGCGGTAATAGTCGGCGATCCAGCCGGCCCGGGCCAGGCCGAGCGCGCGCACCGTCTGCAGCACCATCTGACGCCGGGTGTCGGCCAGCGGCGCCAGCATGCTGTCGTCCCAGCCCGGATGCACCCGTTCGGCCAGATCGTACAGGCGCTGGAACTTGTCGCGCCGGGCGATCATCAGCGCGCCCGAGGTGAACAACACTTCGAGCGAGCGCTTTTCCGGCTTCCAGGCCCACCAGCCGCCGGCCTGGCCGGCTTCCCGTTCAAAGTCGGACGAGCGCGTGGGGCCATGGTGGCGGATGTGCTCCAGCACGGCCGCCACCTCGGCGCCCCGCTCACGCATCCAGCTGGCCGAATACTTCCAGCCCATGGCGGCCGGATCGCGCATGCGGTGGCGCAGCAAGCCGTAATCCTCGATCGGCACGAAGCACGCCTCGTGGGCCCAGTACTCGAACAGCGCGCCCTCGGCCAGGTGGGCGTCCAGCCAGGCCGGGTCATATTCGCCCAGCCGGCTCCACAGCACCAGGTAGGGGCTGCGCGCCACCACGCTGATGGTGTCGATCTGCAGCACGCCCATGCGCCGGATCGCGGCCAGCACGTCGGCCTTGCCGGCCCTGCCGCGGCGCGCCTGCAGCATGCCCTGGGCGGCCAGATGGAGGGCCCGCGCGGCGGGCAGGGAAAGCGTCAGGTCGGTCATCGCGCTATTTTAGTGAGGAATCGGGCACGGCGCGGCGCCGCCAGATTATTTTTTGCAAAATGGGAATTCATCTGTATTTGCGCGCAGAATATATTCCAACAGCATAAAAGAGGGAATGCGGCGCCGATGAGCACAGCAAGCATGCTACGCAGACTGGCCAGGCGCCTGCTCCGGGTGCTGCTGCTGCCCGTCTTCGCCTGCGCCCTGCTGGTGGCCATGTGGAGCGCCGTGCTGGTCGAAGTGGCCGCCGAACGCCAGGCCAGCCATACCGACGCGGTGGCCCAGAGCGAATCGCTGGCGCGCCTCCTGGCCGGCCATGTCAGCCACGTGCTGCGCCAGGCCGACCACGCCACCCAACTCTACCGGCTGCGCCACCAGAGCGCCGGCAGCGCCTATACCCTGGCCCAATTCCAGCGCCGCGGCGGCCTGCTCGACAGCGCCCTGCCCGTGCGCCTGGCCCTGCCCATGGCGCGCTTCGACCGCGACGGCCGCCTGGTCGACGCCATCCACGGATTCGGCCCGGCTGAAATCGGCAACCAGCCGTATTTCCAGACCCTCGCTGGCGACAGCGCCGACCACGCCGTGTTTTCCACGGTCGTCACCGACAGCCGCACCAGCGCCTGGCAGATCCAGGTCGCGCGCCGCCTCAGCGACAGCGCCGGGCGCTTCGATGGCGCCATCGTCATGCGCATCGACCCGGTCCTGTTCGTCGACGATTACGACCGTCTCAGCCTGACCGAGCATGGCGCCATGCTGCTGCTCAGCCCACGCGACAACCTGTCGGCCGGGCGCGCCGGCGAGCGCCTGTTCCTGAGCGACCGGGTCAAGTTCGCGCCGCAGCGCGCCAGCGGCTCCTCTTCGTCGGAGCTGCTGGCCACCACCCCGCTCGATGGCGTCGAGCGCATCTACAGCGCCAGCGACCTGCCGCGCTTCGGCCTGAGCGCCATCGTCGGGATCGACCGCGCCGCCGCCATGGCGCGCTACACGCGCCAGCGCAGCCAGTACCTGGGCATGGCAGCCATTGCCACCATCCTGATTGCCGCCGTGATCGCCTTGCTGATGCAGCAGAGCGCCCAGCTGCGCGCCAGCGTGGCCCAGGCGCGCCGGGCCCAGGCCAGCCTGCGCGCGGCGGCTGACGGCAGTCTCGACGGGGTACTGTTCCTCAAGGCCTGGCCCGGCAACGGGCGGGTGGACGACTTCATCATCGACAATCTGAACGACAAGGCCGCCGCCATGCTGGGGCACACGCGCGCAGCGTTGCTGGGGCAAAAAGCCTTTGCCATGCTGCCGCAATTGGCCGCAAACGGGCTGTTCGCGCGCTACGCCAGCGTATTCGAACGGGGCCAGCCGCTCGAAGAAGAGCTCGAGATGCCCCAGGACGGCGGCGCGGCGCGCTGGATCCACCACCAGATCGTCCCCCTGCAGGACGGCGTGGCCATCACCTCGCGCGACATCAGCGCGCGCAAGCAGGCCGAAATCGAGCTGCACAACAACCGCAGCTTCCTGCAGTCGCTGGTCGAACACCTGCCGCTGCTGATCTACGTGCGCAGCGTGCGCGCCGACAGCCGCGGCGTGGCGATGGTCTGGAACAAGGCGGCCGAACAGGTCACCGGTTACAGCGCCGACCAGGTCATGGGCCGCGCCGACTGCCAGGCCTTCCCGCGCGGGTTTGCCCTGTGCGACCCGGCCAGCGAGCGCGACATGCTGGCCGACCCGCGCGTGATCGACCATCCCGAAATCCTGATCGAACGGCCCGACGGCAGCCAGCGCTACCTGCACGCCGTCGCCGTGCCCCTGTACGACACCCAAGGCCAGACCGAATTCATCCTGTACATCGCCGAAGACATCAGCGCCCGGCGCGCCCAGGAACAATCGCTGCGCGCCAGCGAAGCCCACCTGACCGCCGTCACCAACGCCTCGCCGCTGGGGCTGGTGCGCACCGACATGTGGGGCAACTGCAGCTACGTCAACAAGCGCTTCGAAACCATCACCGGACGCACGCGCGAGCAGTCGCTCGGGCGCGGCTGGCTGGACGCCTTCCAGAACTATGAACACAATTACATGCCGATCGTGTTCCAGCATCAGCGCCAGCACGACGAACCGTTCGTGCGCATCACCCGCTGCCGCCGCACCGACGGCAAGCTGATCTGGGCCTCCACCAAGATCGCCGCGATCCGCATCGACGGGCGCATCGAAGGCTTCATCGGCACCATCGACGACATCACCACCCTGCGCGACGCAGAACTGGCGCTGCGCGAGAGCGAAGCGCGCCTGCGCACCATTGCCGACACCCTGCCCATCATGGTCGCCTACATCGATGCCGGCCAGGTGTACCGCTTCCACAACCGCGCCTACGACCGCGAATTCGGAAGCGGCGGCGCCACCGTGATGGGCATGACCATCCGCGCCACCGTGGGCGAGCGGCGCTACGCCACGCTGGCGCCGTACATCGCGCGCGCGCTGGCCGGCGAGGCGCTCACGTTCGAAGAGCTCGACGACGCGAACGGGCTCGATCGGGTGCTGGAAGTGAGCTATATTCCGCAGATCGGCGACGACGGCCACAGCGTGACGGGCTTTCACGTCATCCGCCAGGACATCAGCTCGCAAAAGCGCGAAAAGAAGCGCCTGCTGCGCCTGGCTCAGATCGACGCCCTGACCGGCCTGGCCAACCGCGCCGGCTTCACCCAGAAGCTGGCGGCGGCCATGAGCGAAGCGGCCGACGACGGGCGCCTGATGGCACTGATGTACATGGACATCGACCACTTCAAGCCGGTCAACGACAACCACGGGCACCACGTGGGCGACGCCCTGCTCAAGGCGTTTTCCGAGCGCCTGACCCACACCCTGCGCGCCAGCGACACCATCGCGCGCCTGGGCGGCGACGAATTTACGATCGTGATGGAAAAGCTGGGGCGGCGCGAGGACGCCAGCATCCTGGCCGAAAAGATCGTCGCCGCCATGCAAGCGCCGTTCGAGCTGGGCGAGGTCACGGTGTGCATCACGGCCAGCATCGGCCTGGCCTACTTCACTGACGGCCCGCTCGACCCGGACGCCCTGCTGCGCGAAGCCGACCGCCTGCTGTACCAGGCCAAACAAGCCGGCCGCAACACCTACCGCACCGCCGCCTGAGCTGCATCAAACCGGGGTCAGACCTCAATTTTGGAATAATTCCAAAATTGAGGTCTGACCCCGGTGTTGCCGTTGCCACTGATGGGAGTACGGGGCGCCGGGCGGGACAAGATGGGCGTTCGGGGTATAGTACGGGCTGGTTTTTTATTCCCGGCTATTCATGCGTCTGATTCACACTTCCGACTGGCATCTGGGCCAGACGCTGCACAGCTTCGAGCGTACCTACGAGCATCAATGCTTCCTCGATTGGCTGCTCGAGACCATCGTGGCCGAACAGGCCGATGCGTTGCTGATTGCCGGCGATGTGTTCGATACGGCCAATCCGTCGGCCGCAGCCCAGAAGCAGTTGTACCGTTTCCTGCAGCAAGCCCGGGCGCGCGCGCCCGCGCTCGACATCGTCATCATCGCCGGCAACCACGATTCCCCGGGCCGCCTCGAGGCGCCCGCCCCGCTGCTCGAAGCCCATGGCACCAGCGTGGTCGGCCACAGCGTGCGCGATGCCGATGGCCAGGTCGATCTCGAACGCTTCCTCGTTCCCCTGCACGACCGCACAGGCGCGGTGCGCGCCTGGTGCCTGGCAGTGCCGTTCCTGCGGCCCGGCGACGTGCCGCGCCCGGACCTGGCCGAGGGCGAGACGACGGGCGCCGATCCTTACCTGGCCGGCATCGGCCTGCTGTACCGCCAAGCGTTTGCGCTGGCGGCGGCGCGGCGCGAACCGGGCCAGGCCCTGGTCGCCATGGGCCACTGCCACATGGTCGATGGCGCCGCCTCGCTCGACTCGGAGCGCCGCATCGTCATCGGCGGCACCGAGGCGCTGCCGGCGTCGATCTTCGACCCGGCCATCGCCTACGCCGCCCTGGGCCACCTGCACCTGGCCCAGCGCGTGGGCCAGCAGGAGCGTGTGCGCTACTGCGGCAGCCCGCTGCCACTGTCGTTCTCGGAAGTCCATTACCGGCACCAGGTGCTGCGCGTCGATCTCGATGGCGCCGCCCTGTCCGCGGTCACGCCGCTGCCGGTGCCGCGCGCGGTCGATCTGCTGCGCGTGCCGCCCACCCCCGCGCCGATCGAGGCGGCGCTGGCCGCGCTCGCGGCGCTCGACCTGCCTGCGCTGCCGGCGCTGCCGGCCCACGCCCAGCCCCTGCTGGAAGTGCGCGTGCTGCTCGAGGCGCCCGAACCGGGACTGCGCGCGCGCATCGAGGCAGCCATCGCGGGAAAACCGCTGCGGCTGGCGAAAATCGACACCACCCGCCGCCACGACGGCCTTGCCGATCCGGCCGCCGCCATGACGCTCGACCAATTGGCCCGGCTCCAGCCGGACGATATCTTCCGCCGTCTGTATACGCACACGTTCGGCGAAGAGGCGCCGGCAGACCAGCTCACCGCCTTCGGCGAACTGATGCTGCCCGGCGAGGCGCCATGAAGATCCTCAAAATCAGCGGCAAGAACCTCGCTTCCCTGGCCGGGGAGTTTGCCATCGACTTCGAGCAGGAGCCGCTCGCCTCCGCGGGCCTGTTCGCCATCAGCGGGCCGACCGGCGCCGGCAAGAGCACGCTGCTCGACGCCCTGTGCGTGGCTCTGTACGACGCCACCCCGCGCCTGCTCAAGCGCAAAGGCGGCGCCAGCATGCTGCCGGACGTGGGCAGCGACACAGTCTCCGTCCAGGATCCGCGCACGCTGCTGCGGCGCGGCGCGAGCGAAGCCTGGGCCGAGGTCGATTTTGTCGGCAACGACAACCTGCGCTATCGCGCCCGCTGGAGCGTGCGGCGCGCGCGCGGCAAGGCGGCCGGCGCGCTGCAAAAGCAGGCGATGACGCTGCTGCGCCTGCACGACCAGATGGCGCTGGGCGGCACCAATACCGAAGTGGCGGCCGAAATCGTCGCCCGCATCGGCCTGAGCTTCGACCAGTTTACCCGCGCGGTGCTGCTGGCCCAGAACGAATTTTCAGCCTTCCTCAAGACCGACGAAAACGAGCGCGGCGAGCTGCTCGAGACCCTCACCGGCAGCGCGGTCTACAGCGCCATTTCGCGCCGCGCGTTCGAACGCTTCAGGCGCGAACAGGCCGCCATGCAGCAGCTGCAGTTGCGCCTGGCCGACCGCGCGCCCATGGATGAAACGGCGCGCGCGGCGCTGGAGGCGCAGGCCGCCCTGGCCAACGCCGCCCTGGCCGATGCCGACGCGGCCAGGAGCGCCGCCGAACAGCAATGGCGCTGGCATCAGGAAGCCGAACGCCTGCAGGCGGGCGAGCGCGCCGCCGAACACGAGCACGCCGGCGCGCTGGCGAGCGTCGCGGCGGCGGCCGAACGGCGCGCCCACCTTGCCTTGCTGGACGCGGTCGAACCGGCGCGCGCCCTGCTGGCCGACTGCGAGCGCGCCGAGCGCGAGGCGCACACCAGCGCGCAGGCAGGCGTGGACGCGGCGCTGGCGCTGGCGCAGATCGACGCCGCCGTGCTGACGGCGAACGCAGCGCAGGCCCAGGCACGCGAGAGCGTCGCCGCGGCCGAACTGGCCCAGCGCGCGGCCGCCCCCGCGCTCGACCAGGCCAAGGCGCTCGACGCGGCCAGCGCCGCGCTGGCGCCCGCGCACGCCCGCGCGCAGCAGGCGCGCCAGGCCGCGCTGGACGAAGCGCACCACGCTGGCGAGGCCCTGGCCTCGCTCGATGCGACGCTCGCCGCGCGCCGCCTGGAACAGCAGCAAGGCGCCGACTGGCTGGCCGCGCATGCGGCCTGGGAAGCGCTCGCGGCCCACTGGCCGCGCTGGGATACCCTGCTGCTGCAGGCGGCGCAAGCCGACGCCCGCCTGCGCACCAGCGCCAGCGCGCTGGACGACGCGCGGCGCACCCAGGCGGCCGCCGCTGACGCCGATGCCCTCGCCGGCAGATC
>Ga0209023_10002275_pt1 | contig 24266 bp, 30 predicted proteins | sample LakOneMetagenome_FD_187468 | JGI IMG/M metagenome (GOLD analysis project Ga0209023, IMG submission 187468) | Freshwater and sediment microbial communities from Lake Erie, Canada (SPAdes) (version 2) | ecosystem: Environmental > Aquatic > Freshwater > Lentic | place: Lake Erie, Canada... | reverse complement strand
CTCGCCGAGGACCGGCTCGCGACCTCTAAGGGCTACGCGCTCACCGGCGACGACCGCTTCCGCGCCGACATTATCGAACGCATCATGTGCGACATGGCCGTGGACCTGTCCGGGATCGCCATATCGCACAATCGGGATCCGGACTCGGCCATCGTCAATCGATCCCGGCTGGAAAGCCTTATCGCGGACGGCGCGGTGGTCATGGAAGACGACCGAATCTCCTTGAGCGAGGGCGCGGAATTTCTCGTTCGCAGCGTGGCATCTGCATTCGATGCCCATTTAGAACGATCCTCGGCCACTCATAGCCGCGCAGTTTAAGCGACTTGATGCACATGCGGTTATTGACGCTTCGGCCTGGCGGCCGGGATCGGAGCATCGCTTTCTTCGAAAAGAACCCGCTCCGCGGCGCCGTCAAGATCATCATACTGACCGCTTTTCAACGACCACATGAAAGCGGCGAGCGCGGTCAACCCAATGCCGATGGCGATCGGAATCAAGTAGAAATAATCCATCATTTCGCTGCCTCCAGCACAACGGAGTCTGCAGCACCGCCTGCGGGAGCTTCGGCCTGCGCGCGCGACGACACGCGTCCCTTCAGCCGCAGCGCGTTCGCCACAACCACGATCGACGACCCCGACATTGCCACCGCGGCAACCAGTGGGGTGACATAGCCAAGGATGGCAATGGGCACCGCCACGAGATTGTAAAGAACCGCCAGCGCCAGATTTTGGCGCACCAGACGGCCCGCCCCGCGAGCCAAAGCAATCGCCTGCGGCACCGCGGAGAGACTTTCGTGCAGGAAGACCAGATCAGCGACGTTGCGGCCAATGTCAGCCGCGGAGGCCGGGGCCATCGACGCATGTGCCGCGGCTAGCGCTGGCGTATCATTCAACCCATCGCCCACCATCAGGACTTTCCGGCCCGAGGCCGAAAGCGACATCACATGTTCGGCCTTGTCGCCCGGCAGCACACCGGCAATATACGGAACTCCAAAACCCGCAGCGAGCACGCGAACGGACTCTTCCCTATCGCCGGACAGCACCTCGACCGCGAATCCGTCAGCGGTCAGCCGGACTATCGCCTCCCTGGCATCGGCGCGCAGGCGATCAACGAAGTGAAAATCAGCCAGCCGCCTGCCATCCTTTGCAAGGACGACGGATGCCTCTTCGGATGCCAGATAGATGTTACCGGTGCGCGACAACGCCCATGCGGCGCGACCTAAACGGTACGCCGACGCGCCGGATCGCGCTTCCAGTCCCGATCCGGGATGCTCGGAGACTTCCTCGAACGACATCGGCGAGTCGAGCGATTGCGCGGCGGCGAGCGCCCGCGAATAGGGATGACGGGAATGCGACGCGATGGCCGCGGCGATCGCCAGGGTTTGCGGATCGACGGCTCCGGTATCGATCCGCCGCGGGTTGCCCAGCGTCAAGGTGCCTGTCTTGTCGAACACCACGGTATCGATCTCGGCGAGACGCTCCAGCGCGCCGCCGTCCTTCAGCATGATGCCGTTCTCGAACAGCCGCCTTGCAGCGACGACCTGCACCATCGGCACCGCAAGACCGAGCGCGCAGGGGCACGTGATGATGAGAACGGCGATCGCACAGGTGACTGCACGGTGAAGGTCGCCCGTCGCGACCAGCCACCCGATCAGAGTAAAAAAGGCCGTCAGATGAACCACCGGCGCATACATCCCTGCTGCGCGGTCGGCGATGCGTCGATAGGTCGAGCGTCCTTGCTCGGCGGCCTCCATCATCCGCACCATTTCCGCCAGAAACGAATCCCCGGCCGCTGCCGTGGATTCAATGGTGAGCGGTCCTGTCAGGTTTAGTGTACCTGCACGCAGCACCGCGCCAGGTGAAGCCCGTTGCGGTACGCTCTCACCGGATACAAGTGATACATCGAGATCGGAAAAGCCCTTCGTGACCCGCGAATCCACAGGAACACGCTCGCCAGTTGCGAGCATGATCGTCATGCCGGGCTGAATCTCGCTGACCGGAAGATAGACCTGCGTGCCCCCGGGCTGGACGACAAGCGCGCCACGCGCTGCCAGACGCGCCAGCCCCTTGACGGCAAGTCGGGCACGGTCACGCATCATGTGATCGAGAGTTCGCCCGATCAGCAGGAAGAACAGCAACGAGATCGAAGCGTCGAAATAAGCGTGCGGACCGCGCTGCACCGTCTCATAAAGGCTCATGCCGAACGCCAGCAAGACGCCCAACGAAATTGGCACGTCCATGTTGGTGCGGCCATGTTTCAGCGCGCGCCACGCCGAGCGAAAGAAGATCCGGCCGGAATAGGCGAGCGCCGGGAATGCGATTAGCGCGGAGATCCAGTGAAACAGGTCTCGCGTCTCGGGTTCTGCACCCGACCAGATGGACACCGACAGCAGCATGATGTTGCTGGCTGCAAAGCCGGACACCGCGAGCGCCCGCACCAGTTCGGATAAAGTGCCGTCCTTTTCGTCGGCGTCGATGTCGAAGAGATGAGCTTCATAGCCCGCTCCCCTCAGCGCTTCGATGAAGGCCGGCGGCAAGCCGTCCGCGCGCCATCGAACCGTGACGCGCTTGGTGGAGAGATTGACACGCGCCTGCTCGACGCCATCAAGCTCGCCGAGCACCTTCTCAATGGTCCGGATACAGCCGCCGCAATGGATGCCCGGAACCGAAAGATCGGTCTGGCGAACACCGTCGGCGACCGCTCGGCTCGCAAGCCGCACTTCCTCGCCGGCTGCCAATGGGTCCGGCGCGACCTGCTGGTATCCGATACCGGAGCCGCAACAGCTCATCGAAAACTCCTGACGCTACACACCCTTTTGCCTCACGGCCGCATGGTTCGATAAGCGTGCCAGCTTCCATGACCTAACACCGGAAACACGACGATCATCGCCAGCAATCCCGTCGCCAAACTGACAAGAAACAGCGCCAGCACGATGGTGGCCCAGAGCAGCATCACCGGCAGGTTGTGCCAGACCAACGCCATACTGGTTCCCATCGCGGTCAGCGCATCGACCCGCTCGTTCAACAGCATTGGAATCGCAAACACGCTGATGGCGAAGGAGAACGCCGCGAACAAACCGCCGATCAAGCTGCCGACGATCAGCATCGCCCAGCCGGTCGGGGTCGTGAACAGCATGGGCGCGATATGGTCGAGACCCGGAAACGGACGAAGGCCAAAAAACAGCGCGTAGATGATCACAGCGGCTCGCATCCACAACAGCATTAGGAGACAGAGCATCACGCCCGCAAAAAGCAGTTGCCCGCCGGATTTCGGCTTGACGAAGATCATGCTGGACAGGCTGATCGGCTCGCCGGCCGCAATGCGGCGGCTCTTTTCATAAAGACCAACCGCGACAACCGGTCCGACGACCATGAAGCCGGCGAAAGCAGGGAACAAGATATAATCCCAGCCAAAAGCGATCAGGCATGCAACGGTACCCACGGATACCAAAAAGACCAGAAAGCCGTAGCTGAGACTGGGCGCGGAGCTCGTCGTAAAATCCTGCCAACCCGCGGCCAACCACCGAAAGGCCGTCGCAGGCGACACGCGGCGATTCCAGGTTTGTTCTCGCGGCAAAGGAGGAACAGTCGCTGGGATAGTGTTCATGAGCGCCCTCGCTGCAAATGTGTCCCGGTTTTGGTCATCACGGCGTACACGCAGATTTCGCTGCGCTGAACATCCCAACTTCCGAACCCAGTTTGCCCTGCCGCACGTGCGGGACGCAATCTGGCTGCGAGACGAGCGCCACGTAAACCAGATGAGAGTTCGCGACCAGCACGAGCAAGAGACCGGCGCCGACCAGCAGCCACAGCATGATTTTCGGTTTCGCAGGTTTCACGGTGGTCTGGATACCGCTCATCGCCCCGCCCTTCTCAAGTCGGCCAGGTAGAGCGCGAGAATCTTGCGGTCGAGCGCTGACAATCGCTGTTCCCAGCTTGGCATATGACCCTGCCGACCGTTCCACACGCTGTTGGTGATCGACTGCGCGTCTCCGCCATAGATCCAGAACTTGTCCGTCAAATCCGGCGCGCCCACATCCACTTTGCCTTTGGCGTCGTCGCCATGACACGCGGTGCAATTGTCCGCGAACAGCTTCTTGCCGGCTTCGATCCGCGCAGCCGGTACATCCTTGGTAACGGAAGGATTAGACAGACTGCGGACATAATTCACGACATCATCGACTTCGCCGGACTTCAACATCTTGTCGCGGCCGAATGCCATCATCTGCGATGTTCGAGTGTCCGAATGAACTGAGTTGATGCCCACGCGCATGGTTTCGGCAATCGTCTCCGGATCGCCACCCCATAGCCACGACGACGAAGTCAGGCTTGGATATCCTTTGCCGCCCTGCGCGTTCGCACCGTGGCAGCCGGCGCAGTTATCGCCGAACAGGGTGCGGCCGGTGAGCCTCACCGCATCCATCAGCCGTTGGTCGGTCTGGATCTCCTTGAAACCCTCCGTCTCCACCCGCTTGGTCCAGACACTGCGCTCGAGCGCGGCTTGCTTCAGATCATCCGCGACGGTGTCGCGCTGATCGATACCGAGCAGGCCCTTGGTGTAAGTGACGCCGAGCGGCCACGCCGGCATCAACACCCAATACACAACCGAAAAGATAAAGGTCGCGATGAGCGAGAAATAAACTACGCGCGGAACTGGCGTGTTCAGTTCCTTGATACCGCTCCATTCATGGCCGGTCGTCAGGTAGCCGGTATGAGGATCGCGTTCTTCTACCGCCATGACTTGTCCTCAGGTGACTTCTCTTCGCTCGGCCTATTCTCGTATGGCTTGTCCTCATTGCCGAGGATGGACTTCGCCGCCTCGTCGAACTGCTTCTTGTTCGATGGCCAAAAAGCGTAAACGAGGATAATGACCGAAAGCACGATCAGATAGAACAAACCGAACGACTTCGAGAACCAGACGGCGATGTCATGATCCATAGCCGTCCTCATTTCTTCGCCGCTACGGGCGGCTGTTGTGCCGCCACGTCGGTCAGTTTGCCGAGGATTTGCAGATAGGCCACCAGCGCATCCAGTTCCGTCAAATCACCCGGCTTGCCGTCGAAAGCCCGCACATTGGTCGCCTCGCCGTAACGCTTGGTGACGCCTTCCGCATTGGGCGAATCCGGCGCGGCCTGTCCGTAGGCATCCGATGTCGCATTCGCGATCATTTCATCGGTGTACGGCACGCCTACTTTCCGCAAGGCCTTTAGATGCAGACCAAGATCGTCGCTCCGGAGCGACGTACGCCCAAGCCATGCGTAAGCCGGCATCACCGATTCCTGCACCACGTCTCGCGGGTTATTGAGATGGGCGACGTGCCAATCGTCCGAATACTTGCCTCCGAGCCGCGCAATATCAGGCCCGGTCCGCTTCGATCCCCACAACATCGGGTGATCGTATTTCGACTCCACTGCAAGCGAATACGGACCATAGCGTTCCACTTCGTCCCGCAGCGTGCGGATCATCTGCGAGTGGCAGGCGTAGCAGCCTTCGCGGATGTAGATGTTGCGACCGGCGACCTCCAGCGGCGTATAGACACGCATGTTCGGCGCAGCCTCGACCGTCTGATGAATCGTGAACAGTGGCGCGATTTCCACCGCTCCGCCGATGCTGGCGACACCGATGATCGCTAGCACGAAGCCGATGGTCTTGCGTTCCAGCCGATAATGAAACCCGAACATCGCGCACTACTCTCCCGGCTGGAGCGCGGGAGCACCCGCGGGAATGTGGACAGGACGATCACCCGGCCGTTCTCCGGCAGGATGCGCCTGCGTCCGGATCGTCATCCAGATGTTGTAGCTGCCGACCACCCCGCCGATCAGGAACAGCAGGCCCCCGATCGCGCGCGCGATGTAGTAGGGACGCATGGCCACAAGCGAATCAACGAACGAATAGGCAAGCGTTCCGCTCTCGTTGTAGGTCCGCCACATCAAGCCCTGGATGATGCCGGAATTCCACATCGCAAAAACGTAAACAAGCGTTCCCGCAAGCGCGAGCCAGAAATGCGCTTCAACCAGCTTGTCCGAGTACATCCGCTCCCGCTTCCAGAGCCACGGCACCGACGCATAGATCGAGCCGAACGTGATCATCGCAACCCAGCCGAGCGCACCTGCATGAACGTGACCGACGGTCCAGTCGGTGTAATGCGACAGCGCGTTCACCGAGCGGATGGCCATGAACGAGCCTTCGAATGTCGACAGACCATAGAAGACAGCAGCAACCATCATGAACCGCAGTGTCGCGTCGTCACGAACCTTGTGCCATGCGCCGTTCAGTGTCAGCAGCGCATTGGTCGCCGACGCCCACGACGGGACCAGCAACATCACGGAGAACGTCATTCCGAGCGTCTGGACCCAGTGCGGCAGCGCCGTGTAGTGCAGATGGTGGGAGCCGGCCCACATATACATGAAGGTGATGCCCCAGAAGCTGATGATCGAGAGCCGATACGAGAAGATCGGGCGACCGGCGCGAACGGGCATGTAGTAGTACATCATGCCGAGAAATCCGGAGGTCAGAAAGAACGCCACCGCGTTGTGCCCGTACCACCACTGCGTCATTGCATCCTGAACACCTGAAAACGCCGAGTAACTCTTGGCGTGACCGAGCGAGACAGGCATCGCGAGATTGTTGACGATATGCAGGATCGCCACGACCAGAATGAACGCCATGTAGTACCAGTTGGAGACGTAAATATGCGGCTCCTTGCGGCGGGCGAGCGTGCGCATATAGATGACGAAATACGCAACCCAAACGATCACCAGCCAGATATCCGCGTACCACTCCGGCTCCGCGTATTCCTTCGACTGGGTGACACCCATCAGGTAGCCGGTGGCCGCGATAATGCAGAACATGTTGTAGCCGAACAGCACGAACCAGGGAGCCAACTGGTCCGGCAGTCGCGCGCGCGTCGTGCGCTGAAGAACGTAGAACGATGTTGCGATTAGCGCGTTACCGCCAAACCCGAAAATCACGCCGGAGGTGTGAACCGGGCGAAGCCGCCCGAAGCTCGACCAGCCGGCGTCGAAGGTGAGATCCGGATAGACGAGAAGCCACGCGACCCAGTCGCCAACGAACAGACCGGCCACCACCCACACCATGGCGAGGATAATGCCGATCTTGCTCGGATCATCGTAGTAGAGGGCCAGCCGGTCAGCACTCGGCTCTGGTGCGAAATATCCGGAGCCAACGCCAAAGACGCCAAGAACTGCCAGCAGCATGACAAAAATGCCGTGAACGCCGAGCGGATCGTCATGGCCGGCCACAGCCATAAGCAGCCCGAAAACCGCCACAACGCCTAAAATGATAAGTGCGAGCTGGCGCTCGTTCTTGCTGAGCTGGGCAATCATTGGGGCATCACCTTATGTACAGTCACGTCTCCGCCTAATCCGTATAGTCTTGCCTTTGCCGCCCCCTCTGTCCATCGAGAGGTTAAGTGCGCATCCCGTTGATCGAGATGGACCGTTGAAATCTTTCGCATTTTACGAGTGATTTTGTTTGGAGATAACTGCCAACTGCGAGCCACACAGCAAGTGTATAACCGGTGCCGCCCTTGAAACTTCGGTACCTGAGCTTGACCCATCAGCTTCTTGCTTCCCCTGGCGCACTTGCATCGACTGGCGTTTCGCAGCATCAACCATGACTTTGCGGCGGGGAATTTGACCGAGATCAAACCGTATGTGCTTGCGTGGCGGGATTAGTTACTGTGGCTGACAATGCGCGGCTCGGCATTCGAGTCGCCTCCCGCGCGAAGAGCTTCCAACGTGTCCGTATTCGGGCAGTATTCCGAATGGCCGGCCTTGTGCCGCAGAAAGTCATTCGCGCATCGTTTCGTCGAAGCGCAACTGGCGCAAACCCGATTGAGATCACCAAACTCGCGGGGATGCTTCTTTTGTAGGAGTTCTTCGGACAGCCCCATTTCAGCGAGTCGCTGCGTCAGAAGGTCTTGGACGCCGGCGTCACTCTTCGCCAGCGTTAGAAGTTCCGACACAGAAATCCCGAAATCCCTGGCGATCCTGCTGAGTTCGTCGAGATCCAGCTTTTGCAGTTCAGTCGACTGGCCGAACCGCCTCGCAAATTTCTTTGCCCATGAGACAACATGATCAATCATCGGAACACTTTCGGTTCGCCGCTCCATCGTGACCTCCCGAGTCTGAATGATAACCTTCGCGGACGGCACGACAGCCGCCGGATGCCCGCAGAATCGCACAGGTTTTCGTAATCCGTTCAGAACGCCCTTCGGCGCGGCTTTGCGGTGACATCGGCCTTCAGACGATGGGGCCTGGTCTGAAAGTCCGCCCACATCAGGGCGGCGCCGAACGCTACGAACATGGCCAGAATAATCGCCGATAGAATGATTGCATTGATGGGCATACCGCTCTCCCGTTTTGTCTGGGCGAGACTGCACTTTCGTTTCGAAATGGTCTTTGATGCGGATCAAATCTGCGCCGGTCAGCACAGTTCGCACCTGCAGAGAAACCGGATCGTGAAAGATTAGGCGGCCGCCAGCACCTCGGCCCGCCCCGTATCCATCAGGCGAACGCCTCCGGGAACGATGATGATGACACCGTCGCGTTCCAGCTTGGTCAATGTCCGGCTGACTGTCTCAATCGTCAGGCCTAGATAGTCCGCGATATCCTGCCGGCTCATGGGCAGATAAACTGTTTTGGTCGCGCGGCTGATCCTTTGCAGCCTGTTTCGCCAGCCGACAAGAAACGCCGCAACTTTTTCTTCGGCAGATCGCCGTCCAAGAGAGACCATGTGGTCCTGCGCCAGAAGGAGTTCCTGGCGCGCAAAATCGTTCATCCGCTGCAGCATCCGCGGCTTGCCCGCAACAAAACGGGCAAACGGCTCTTTCAGGAGCCAGCATACCATGACCGGTCCGATCGCATCCGCTGAAAAGCCGTAAAAGCCGCCCGGCGCTATCCCGATAAAATCACCCGGAAGCGCGAACCCGACGATCTGGCGCCTCCCATCCGGCAGCAATTTGGAAAGGCGAACCGTTCCTTCACACACATTGTAGGCTGCATCAGAATGATCGCCCTCCGAGAACAGCGGCGCCCTGGCACTCAAATGCACCCGCTGTGACAGCCTTTCCAATTCCTGAAGCTCCCTTTCATCGAGCGCATCGCAGATACTCAGCGAGCGTATCGTGCACAGAAGGCAGCCCCGGGGGTCACTGTCCGGGCGATTTGAAGATACGCGATGACACATCTGGAAATCTCGCCTTCGCAACAGGTCTTTCGCCGAACCACAAAGCGGTCGTTTCACGACAACATACCGACTTTGACGGTGATGGATTGATGCAAATCAATGCGGAATGGAGCGAGCGCCGCAAGATCAAGAAGACCTACGGACCCGCGCCTCATACCGAAATATCGAACATGCGCTACCTTTACGGTTGCCTGGCAATCGCAATACTGGTGACACCGGTCCAAGCTGCATCACTTAGCGAGCAGCGGGGGTTTGTTTTTGCGAACACAAACTGCGCGCGCTGTCACGCCATCGACCGGTTCAATCCGAGTCCACTGAAGATCGCTCCCGCGTTCCGCAACCTCCATCGACGCTACAAAGTAGATACACTCGCAGAAGCCTTCGCGGAGGGAATTTATACCGGACATCCAACGATGCCTGTATTTCAACTCGACCCGGATCAGATCGGCGACCTTATCTCATTCATGAAGAGCCTTGAGTAGAGGTCGCTGCCTTTACTCGTCACCTCAAGACTGTTTGGACGGCAGATAGAAAGCCCCGCGTCATGAACCAACCAAAGCCCCAGCCGATTTTAAACACGAGCTTGCCATCGAGCTTTCGCCAGATCAGACTCGAACTCGCGCGAGAGCCCGGACACCCCTTTGGCGATTCGGAAATAGCTTACGTACTCATTGCTCCACTTGATTCCGAGGGCTGGCTCGATTCCCGGATGTGGAGAAAACATCGCGAGGCCTGCCGGGTCGCGCGATTCAGACCCGGAAAACCCGATGATCTCGGCCACCTCGTTCATCGCGCCGGCGACCACTGGGCATTCCATTACGACATCACCGGCGACCATGACGACGAAGCGGGATATCACTTCTCGGACGAAAAATTCGTACCGGGGGAATACATCTCAATAGCAGACGAAGGACGTACGCACGCCTATCGCGTTGTATCGGCTGTACCGCTTTAGATCTGACAATCTAGTTGTCTAAGCCGGTACATCGTTTCAGCGACCTCATTACGTCTTCCCTGGAAACGATGCCGATTAGCCTTTCCGCATCGATTACGGGAACGCTTCTCAGGCGATGCTCCACCATCAGCTGCAAAACACGCGTGAGCTTTGTTTCTGCGCCAACATAGATAAACGTTGGCGTCATGATATCGGCAACGACCGTGCTCATGAGATCGTCATAGCGCGGTACGATCTGCGCGGTCGTGAATGCAAAGCACTTCAGGAAATCCAGCTTCGTCACCAAACCGACCGCGTGTGCGCCCTCGACAACCGGATAAACATTGAAATCATCGCGCTCGAACAGCAACAGCAACGCTCGCATCGTGAGATCGCGCGTCACCGTCTTTACAGAGCGCGTCATGCAATCGGCAGCCGTTTCCTGAAGAAATTTGTACAAAGGCGTATCCTGCAATTGGACGATCAGAGCGATCAGGCGTGGCCTGCACTGTCATCGGACATTTGACCGCACATTTGTGGAACGCCGGTTGATCAGGATCAATCGCATCGCTGTTCAGCAATTTTCACCGCCGGTTGATCCAGATCAGCACGGATTACCATGACGCGTGACAGCGTTTCTTCAGTAAGGAGAAACCGTATGCACATTTCAGACATTGTTCGCGAGTGTTCACAGCGCTGCATGAAACTCGCGCAAAACTGCTCAGACGAAAAGTTCGCCGTTGAACTCAATGCGATGGCTGTACAGCTCATGATCGCAGTCGTCAGAGACGCCGAATTGCTTGTCCAATCGGTTTCCACAAAAAGGTCCGATAGTGAGCGGCCAAGCCTCCCTACGGGCGCTCTTGCCGACAGCAAACTTACTGCCGCTTGATTTGCACGCTGACCGTCAGTTCTTTCGAGAATGAGTATGCTGCATGCAGAAACCAGAGATGCTCATCTACCGTCGAGAAGAAGCATCTGATTCGCAAATACTGAATGATGTTTCGTCGCAGCTAACCGAGATCGCCAGCCGGGGAACGCGGCTGGCCCTCGGCACACAGAAACTGGCACTGTGCGAGGTCATACAGGCCAACCAGGACGCCTTGGAGCTTGCACGCTCCGGGATGAGCATTGCGCAGGAGTTCACATCAAGGATCGTCCAGGCGCATTCGGTCAAAGACCTGGCTGCCGCATTCCGGGATTGCGGTCACGAGCAGATGGAGCGCTTCCATCGAAGCTACGAGCATCTGTTTACGCACGGTCACGAAATCCTTGAAGCCTCGACCGGTCTCGTCATGACCGTGATTCATGGAGAAGGTTCGAACAAGCCGATCCCTAAGATGGGTCTCGCGGCTGAAAAGAATGCCAGCGTGAGCCGGTTATCGTGCCTTTAAACCACCCGAATGAGGGTTCGGACTTGAGCAATGTCCCCAACTGGCCAATACTCGCCCTTGATGGGTTCTTGCCGCTATTCCTTACTTTAGGCATGAGACCCAGCCCCGAGGTGCTGAAGGCTGCGGATCTTGACCAAAACCGATCACGGCCCCTTTCGTGATGAACATTTGTGGCTTGGCATTGACGGGTCCGGTATCGGCACCTGGAATCTGGATCTTTCAAGCCGGAAATTGATCTGGTCTGCGGCAACCCGCAACCTGTTCGGCATTTCGCGCGACGAACCTGTAAGTTATGAGATTTTTCTCTCCTTGCTTGAACCTCAGGACCGCGAATACACTGAACTCGCCATCAAGCGATCTGTTGAAACCGGATGCAATCTGGACATTCAATACCGGGTGCGCGGAGCGCACGAACGCGGGCATTGGCTGCGCGCTCGCGGCAGCGTCGTCAAAGGTAACGACGATACACCTCTTCATCTCAGCGGAATCGTTCTCGACATCGACGATCAGAAGCAAATCGAAGAAGCATTGAGGACGCGAGAAGGTCACCTTCGATCCATCCTGGAGACGATTCCCGATGCGATGATCGTCATCGACGGCCGCGGCATCATGCAATTCTTCAGCAGCGCCGCCGAAAGGCAGTTTGGCTATACCGAACAGGAGGCTATCGGCCAGAACGTCAGCATGCTGATGCCCAACCCTGACAGGCGGCGCCATGACGGATACCTTGCCCGCTACCACTCAACGGGCGAACGGCATATCATCGGTATCGGCCGGATCGTAACCGGCCAGCGCAAGGATGGCACAACATTTCCGATGCATCTCTCCATCGGCGAAATGGAATCCAGCGGACGACCGTATTTCACTGGATTCGTCCGCGATCTGACCGAATATCAGCAAACGCAGGCACGACTTCAAGAACTTCAATCCGAAATCGCTCACGTCTCGCGCCTGAGCGCGATGGGAGAGATGGCATCCGCACTCGCGCACGAACTGAACCAACCGCTGGCAGCCATCAGCAACTACATGAAGGGTTCGCGACGCTTGCTGGCCTCAAGCGAAGATCCCAACGTCGCAAAAATTGCCACCGCTATGGATCGCGCGGCGGAGCAAGCTCTCCGCGCAGGACAAATTATTCGGCGGCTCCGCGATTTCGTGGCGCGCGGGGAATCCGAAAAGCGCGTCGAAAGTCTGTCAAAATTGGTCGAAGAAGCCGGCGCGCTTGGCCTGACGGGTGCCAGAGAGCAAGGTATCCTGCTGCGCTTCAATCTTGACCCCGACTGCGATCTGGTGCTCGTCGATCGCGTCCAGATCCAACAGGTTCTAGTCAATCTGTTCCGAAATGCGCTTGAAGCTATGGCTAACACCGACCGGCGAGAACTGGTGGTGACTAATGCCAGGGCCACCGAAGATATGATCGAAGTCGAGGTGTCCGATACGGGCCACGGATTCAGCGATGACGTCCAGACAAAGCTATTTCAGACGTTCTTTACGACCAAAGAAACAGGGATGGGCGTGGGGCTTTCGATCAGTCGGACGATCGTAGAGGCACATGGTGGTCGCATGTCCGTTGAAAGCAACCCATCGGGTGGCGCTACATTCCATTTTACCCTACCGGCCGCCTCATCAAGCGAAGGTCTGGAGTAATGCTAAAAGGCAATGTGTATGTTATCGACGATGATCCTGCGATGCGGGATTCGCTCGATTTTCTGCTTGCCTCGGCCGGCTTCAATGTGACGCTTTTCGATAGCGCGCTAAAATTTCTTGAGAACATGCCGAGCTTAGCATTTGGCTGCGTGGTCTCCGATGTCCGGATGCCTGGCATGGACGGGATTGACCTGCTGCGGCAGATCAAGAAGGAGCCGAAGACGCTCCCCATCGTCATCATGACCGGGCACGGCGATATTCCTCTCGCTGTGGAAGCAATGAAGCTCGGCGCGATTGATTTTCTTGAGAAGCCATTCGAGGACGAGCGTCTCGTCACCATGATCAGTTCCGCTCTAAGCCAGGCAACCGATAATTCGAGGAACGAATCTATTAACGCGGACATCAATTCGCGGATTGCGTCGCTCAGTCCGCGGGAGAGACAGGTGATGGACGGCCTTGTTGCGGGACTCTCCAACAAGCTGATCGCACGCGACTACAACATCAGTCCCCGGACCATCGAGGTTTATCGGGCAAACGTCATGACGAAGATGCAGGCCAGCAGCATCTCCGAACTGGTCCGGCTGGCGATGCGTGGCGGAATCCTGAAGGATTGAGGCAGGTCAAGACTGCCTTTCGGCGCACCGCTATGTTCGGGCATGCGTTACTCGTACTCGTCAGGGCCCTTCACAATGGCCTCATCTCTCACAAAATCGCGGATCTGCGTGGTCGATGACGACCTCGACGTCCTCAGTTCGCTCCGGTTCCTTCTTGAAACGGAAGGTTTCGATGTCCAGACCTTCAAGAGCGGCACTGCGATGCTGGACGCCGCATCCACTGAGCAGTTCGATTGCTACGTTCTCGATTTCAAGATGCCCAACATGAGCGGCATAGCCGTCGCAACCGGCCTGCGGGAGCGAAATGTATCCGTTCCGATTATTCTGATTACGGGATACCCGGACGAAAATATCCAGGCAAAGGCGGCTGGCGCTGGAATAAATCTGGTTCTACTCAAACCATATGCAGAGGAGAATTTGGCCTCCAAGATTCGGACCGCAGTCCAGCGAAACCGCCACGACAACCTCCGGTGAACTACTTAGGGTGCAGCCCTTAAGATATCGAGCGAAATATCCTGAGGTGCATCACCTCTTGTAGAAACAGCCATCTGCCGCCGAAGGAGATGGCCATGCTCATCCAATCCACCGATACAATCGTCAACAGCCAAGCGATAGTCCACAGGGTGCCTGCCACAGATCAGTTCGGCCTTGTTGCCGGGCACGCCAACCTTGTTGCGACCGAATTCTGCTACGGGCGAGACGAGGAAATCTACGGAGAAGACGAGCCGGCGGATTACGTTTATCAGGTCGTCAGCGGCGCCGTACGCAGTTACAAGTTGCTATCCGACGGCCGGCGTCAAATAGGCGCATTTCACCTGCCGGGCGACGTTTTCGGGCTGGTAGCCGGCAGCATCCATCGCCTGACCGCAGAGGCCATTGTTGATACGACGGTGCGCCTCATCAAACGGCGCGGACTTGAACAAGCTGCAGCCACCGATGTTCATGTCGCTCGCAATCTCTGGACTATGACGGCAAGCGACCTGCGCCACGCCGAGGATCATATGCTGCTGCTCGGGAGAAAGACTGCGCTCGAGCGCGTTGCTACCTTCCTTCTCGAGATGGACCGTCGCCTCGCGGTGACTGGCACGATGGCTCTTCCGATGTGCCGGAGGGACATCGCTGATTATCTGGGCCTGACCCTGGAGACGATATCCCGCGCGCTGTCACAACTTCACAGCGAAGGCGTGCTCGATTTTTCCGGCGCGCGCCAGATCATCCTGCGCAATCGCCGCAAGCTGCACAGCATCGATATGTGAACTCGGATGAGGTCATGGATCGCAAGCCCGCTTCAATGAAAAAGAAACGCGCCGCGGTCAGACGCAAGATCCACAAGGCCGGATCGATCGTTGTCGGCAGCCGTGCGGTCATCTGCACGGTTCACAATCTTTCGGCGACTGGTGCCGCGCTCAGCCTCAAACATCCTTCGGACCTGCCAGACGCGTTTGTTTTGATTCTTGAAATGGAACACCGGCGGCGTCCATGCCGGGTCGTCTGGCGCCGAGTAGACCAGATCGGCGTGACCTTTGAGCGCTGATAACCTTCGTCAAGCCCGTCTCTAGCCGACGATGGCCGCCCAAGCCAGCCAGGCCGCCATCAGCGCCAGTATCGCCGAAAGCGCGCGCCGGACGATACAGCGCATACGGTTATTGGCGATCCATCGACCCGATTGATCAGCCGCGATCACGATGACCGAATGCACCAGTGAAGCCACAGCAACGGCGACCGTGCCGAATATTGCCAACTGGCCGGCGACGGACCGCGCGCTGGCCGGATCGATGAAGCCCGGTACGACCGACAGAAAGAACAGGATCGATTTCGGATTAAAGACGTTCGAGAAGAATCCGCGCCAGAAAAGAGATCCGGCGAAACCCGGAACAAGCGGTCCCTTGGACAGAGTTTCTGGCACTGGCTGCCAACCTTCCCAAGCCAGGAAGAGAAGATAGGCAATGCCGGCCCACCGAACCGATTCATACAGGACAGGATAGCTTTGAATAACAGCTCCCCCACCGAGCGCTACCAGCACGGCATGGGTGGCAAGGCCGAGAGCAATCCCTGCGGTCGCAATCAGACCAGCGACACGGCCGCGCGTTAACGACAACGCAGCAAGGTAGGCCATGTTCGGCCCGGGCGTTAGTTCCAGCAACAGTACGGTGAAGACGAATTTGAGCAAGGATTTGGCCGTGAATTGGGCTTCTGTATTGGGTCCGTCTACGACGCTTTCACCTGCACGGAAGGCTTCTCCATGTCTTCCTCAGGCGAAAGAAGGTAGATGCCGGACATCGGGTCGACCCACGCTAGGTGATCGTGGACCTGTTCGACACCCGGGACATTTTCTGTCGCAACGAGGATGGCCTGACGCACGTCTTCGTCGGTTATCACACCACACAGATCGACGACGCCGTTCCGGACGATCGCATTGATCCCCATCGGAGCCCAGTGATGATCCTCGATGGTCGCAAGGATACGGCTGCGGAGACTGGCGTCATCCGGCGTCGCATCCGGCAGACCGCGCGAGAGGCTCGAAACAGCCTGTACGAAGTTTTGCCGGCTGACCATGCCCACAATCTTTTTCTCGCGCAGAATGGGCACGCGTTTGATGTTATGCTTTTCCATGAGCAGAACGATCTCGGCCAACGGGGTCTCTTCAGCTGCGGTGTAGAGATTCCGCGTCATAATTTCGCGAACCTTGCGGCCTGCTGTCTTCACATAATCCTCGGCCATGCGGCCAGGGCCCAGGATGAATTCAAGCCAGCGCGGCCTCTTCCGTTGGGTATCAAGTTCCTGCCGGCGAAGAAAATCTCTCTCTGTCACGATGCCGACAAGCTCCCCCTTTGCGTCAACGACGGGCAAGCCGCTGAAGTGGTTGGCAAGCATGAGCCGAGCGGCGTCGGCAAGCGGCGCATCGGGGCCGATTGTAATGACATGATGGGTCATGATGTGATGGGCCTTCATTCGCTCCTCCTGAGGCTACGGCCAAGATCGGGCTGCCCAACAGACTATTCTTCCTGGAAGCGACGCCTCTGATCCAGATCAAGACGATTTGCAGGCTTCCCCCGCATCATGTGCGAGAGGGAGAATCCGCCATGGCCATTCGTGATGTCCTTTTTCCGCTCCTCAACTATCCGGAGCCTACCGACGCAACCGCCATCGACGCGGTCGTGGATCTGGCGGAGAATTTGTCGAAGCCTTGCAACATTGCAGGGACTCACCGGCAAATTCGCACGCGCATCTCGGCCCTCGTTCTGGAAACAGAGATCGAACCGGGATTGTATTTCGAGGGCGCTGACGTCGGAGAATTCCTCGAAACCGAAGCAAGGAAAAGTGCGGCGAATGCCAAGGATCTCGCGAACATTTTCCGGGAAATCGCAATGGACCGCTCTGTTCTGACGAAGTGCAAAATCGAGAAGCGAAACCCTTATGAAAGCCTCCATCTTCTGGTGGAGGAAGCACGTATTCATCACTTAACCATGCTCCCCGTTCGCCGGGACGACAGCCTTCATCAGGAGATCGCGGAACGTCTGATTTTCGATTCCGGCCGCCCGGTTCTGATATTTCCAGAGCGTCCGGTTCGTCCTCTGGCAACATCCTTTGCGAACATCGCGGTTGCATGGGATGGCAGCCGGCCTGCCGCCCGCGCCGTCGGAGACGCCATGCCGTTTCTGCGCCGCGCGTCTCATGTCCGGATATTCTCGGCTACGGACGATAAACCGATGCCATCAGCGGCGCAGGGATATGAGATCGCGCAACAACTTGTCTCGGAAGGCGTCGATGCCATCTACGAGGAAGTAAAGAAGACAGACCAGCACACCATCGGCAACTTCATCGAGAACTATGTTGCTGATCACAACTCCGATCTCCTGGTGATGGGCGCCTATGGACATTCGAGACTGCGGGAATTTGTCCTCGGTGGCGCAACGCGCTCCGTTCTGACAAATCCTCCCTGCTGGATCATGCTGTCGCACTAGCGCAACTGAGTTCCGGACGAATGTCACAATGACGACAGCCACCCGAGAGAGTCGACGAATACTTGCCGCGGGCATGGCTTTCGCGTTGCTCTTCGCTGTGCTTGCAAAGGCGGACGGTATTAGCATGCTGGAATCTTGTAAGCGCTCGAACCGCGACATCGTGATTTCTTACGTATCGGGGGCTTTGGAACGCGCAGATTTGGACGTCGATAAGATCGTCACAGCCCTAGAAGGCGCACTTGAGCGTGGTGACCCTGAAAAAGTCGGCTTGAAGAAGGCTTGGATAGAGGTCCGCAAATACTGCAGTCCTGGTGGAGACATAGCTTATCAAGCTGCGGATATTCTCTGCGACTACCTGCTCCTGAATCCCGGGGAGCGAAGGAAGGCCACAATAGTCACACTAGACGCGTCCTTGCGGAAAGCATGGCCTTGTCCGCCTATCCCCACCCCTCGCTAGATCGACCATCATTGGATCGTCGCGACACGGCGCGCCCACTACTAATGCGAAAGAAACACCGGGACCGGCGGACGCAAGAGCACGCTTCTAGTGGCGCCGCCAAGGACAAACTCGCGAAAGCGCGAATGACCATAGGCCCCCATCACCAGGAGATCGGCATCGCGCAACGTCAAATGCGCCTCAAACACGGTGGCGATATCGCGGCCCGAGGCGTCGACTTCGTCAAGAACAACGTTGACGCCATGACGTGCCAAATGCTTCGCAAGTTCAGCTCCGGAACGCCCGCTGGAAAACACCTTCTCATTGGTCACCGTCAACACGGAAACAAGCTTTGCTTTCTTAAGGATTGGTAAGGCATCCGCCACTGCACGTGAGGAATTCCGGCTGAAGTCCCAAGCGACGACCACCGTGTCTAGGGCAACCGCCTTACTCCATCTCGTTCGCTCCGGCAGAACGATCGTGGGCCGCCCCGACCGGAAGATCAGGGTTTCGGCGAGCCATCGCTCAACGGTATCGATATCTGGCATCGGGATGATGGTGAGATCCCGCAGACGCGCATAATCAGTGACCAGATCGGAAAATTCCGGTGTCGTGCATTTTTCCAGAATGACCTCCTGAAACACACCCTTTTGCTCGGCGGCTTTTCGGAATTCAGCCAACTCTTGCGCGGCGGCGGCCGCACTTTTCTTCAGCTCGGCGAAAACCAGCGCCGGGACATTCAGCAAGGCGCTGCCCATGGGACTGGCTGGCGCAGGCACTCTCACTTCGCAAGCGATGGCGGAAATATGGGATTCGAGCGCGACCGCGAGGGCGACAGCATCATCGATCTCTGAAGGCTGTGTTCGTGTCGGATAGGTCGTCAAGGAAACCAAAATATCCTCGAATGCCATCGCGGACTCCTTTCGAATGACTTTCCTCTCTCCCTATCGTCGCACGCAGATCTGTTCTTGATTCATCTCAAGTCCCCTCAAATCTGCCTAAGATTTGGCTGCCCCATCTTCATGGCTGGTCCGCCCGGAGGCGATCTTGTCGATAGTTTCGGCAATAAGAGGGCTACGGGAAACTAGCGATCTAAGGTCGGAAGCGTCCAGCACCAGCAGCCTGGAGCGTGCGCGGGCTATGACGGTCGCAGATCGCGAGGTCTTTTTCAGCAAGGCGCGTTCGCCGAAAAAATGCCCCGCGCCGACCTTTACCGAGTGCCCGGGTCGAAGCTCGATTTCGACCTCACCCTCCGTGACGAAGTACATCGCGTGAGCGACATCACCTCGACGAGCGACAACCTCCCCTTTCTCCACCTGTCGAGCACGCAACAACTGCATAACATGGGCTATGTCGCCTGCGGTCAAATGAGAGAAGATTGGAACGCGCGCGACCATGCTCCAGGTGATGATGAAATCACGCCGATGGATGACATCGGAGAATGCATTAGCGACGATGCCGACCGGCAGTGCGATCATCACTACACCGCCGACAATTATAATCGCAGCCACCATCTTTCCGATAGCGGTTGCCGGGACAACATCACCGTATCCAATCGTAGTGAGTGTGACGAGCGACCACCACATCGCGTCCGGTATGGTTCCAAACTTGTCGGGCTGGATCGTTCCCTCGATTGCGTACATGACGCTGGCGGACACCAGCGTCGCGCAGATCAGAATCACCAGGCACCCCATCAGGGCGCGCCGCTCGCTCCAAAGTACATCGAGCAGCGAGCTCATCCCGGACGAGTACCGGCTGAATTTCATCACGCGGAGGATACGAAGCACTATCAAAACGCGGAAGTCCGCCGATTCCAGCATCGCGCCCCAAAGAGGAACGATCGCGAGGAAATCAACGATTCCCTGCCCGCTTAGAATGTAGTTGCGACGCACGGTGCACTCACTCAACTGGCGGTAAGGCACATGCTCCGGGGCGATCCAGATGCGAATGGCGTATTCGATGCTGAATACAGCCAGGCTGATGATCTCGATGGTGTGTAAGAGACCTCCATACGTGCTGTTCAAATGCGGGATCGACTCCAGCACCGTTCCACACAGGCTGACGACGACAAGGGTGGCAATGATCCAGGTAGCCAGCATCCCGGATCGCGTCTCATGCGTCGACGCTTCCAGCATCTCGTAGAGACGCCTACGCGTCCGCAAGGAGGCAATCTGGTAGGCCATAAACAGCCTTTCGCCGAAATGAGGTGGCTGCAAGTATGTGAGCAAACGCTGGTCCGAGCTGTGCGGCTGGATTATTTGGTAGCGTGCCGGGAGCGCAGCCGATTGACCCACATCAAATGCCGAAGCCCTCCGGTCAGGAGCAGGACGCGAGAATGTACGGCCTGTATCGGATCAGCTATCCAGCGCCAGCATGACTTCGCAAAGATCGGACTTCACGTGCCAGTGGTTGATCTCCAAGCGATGCCGTTCTCCAGTCAGCCGATCGCCTGCACACATTGATCGCCGACAGCGTCGTCCATCTCGAAGGATCAGTACTTTCGATCGCTGATGATACACGCCACCTCGTTCGGAGCGTCAACTCCGGGTTCGATGCCTATATTGAGGCATCCAGCTCAGTCCACAGCCGCGCTGCGTAAGAAGGCGGAGCTACAACTGTCAAACTCGACATTCCATAACGGCTCATTACGCGAATCCGGATTGTAGACGCCAGATAGAGAAGTCACCGTTGACCCCGATACAGATGTCACTCTCCGCGGTTTGTGGTGGGGAGTATTGGGCCGATGACGGTGATTGCGATGAGCCGGACGGAGATCGACCGGATGAGCGTGTTGCAGGATGTGGCGAGTGGCAGGATCAAGGTGGCGGAAGCCGCGACGTTGATGGGGCTTGGCCGGCGTCAGGTATTCCGGCTGGCGAAGGCCTATGGCCAGCACGGCCCTGAGGCACTGGTTTCGCGCCGACGTGGCCGACCGAGCAACCGCAGCTACCCGGCAACGCTGCGCACCGAAGCGATCGGCATCGTTCGTGAGCGTTACTCTGACTTCGGTCCGACGCTGGCGGCGGAGAAGCTGACGGAGCTGCACGGGATTCATCTGGGGCGCGAGACGCTGCGGCAATGGATGATGGCCGCTGGGCTATGGCAGGACCGTCGCGCACGGCTGAAGCCCGTGCACCAGCCGCGGTATCGGCGCGAGTGTCTGGGCGAACTGATTCAGATCGACGGCTCGGAGCACTGGTGGTTCGAGGAACGCGGGCCGCAATGCACCCTGCTCGTCTACATCGACGATGCCACCAGCCGGCTGATGCATCTGCAGTTTGTCGAGAGCGAGAGCACGTTCGATCATTTTGCGGCGACACGGAGCTATCTGGAGCACCATGGCAAACCGGTGGCGTTCTACTCCGACAAGCACGGTGTGTTCCGGGTCAACAGGAAGGATGCTGCCTCCGGCGATGGCATGACACAGTTCGGCCGCGCACTGCATGCGCTGAACATCGACATCATCTGTGCCAACTCCTCCCAGGCCAAGGGCCGGGTCGAGCGTGCCCATAGCACGCTGCAGGACAGGCTGGTGAAGGAGATGCGTCTACGCGGCATCGACACCATTGCCGCCGGCAATGGATTCCTGCCAGCCTTCATGGAAGTGTACAATGCTCGCTTCGCCAAAGCACCGTTCAACGATCGCGATGTTCATCGCCTGCTTGCCGAGCCCGATGATCTGGACGATGCCTTCGCCTGGAAGGAAGAGCGCTCGGTTTCGGTCAATCTGACGCTGCAGTACGACCAGGTCGTGTTCATGCTGGAACCGAACGCAATCACGCGGCCGCTGGCGCGTAAGCGGGTCACGGTGATCGATTACCCTGACGGGCGGCTGGTCATCCGGCACAATGGCCTCGATCTGCCCTACCGCACCTTCGACAAGCGCCCGCAGGTCAACCAGGCTGCGATTGTCGAGAACAAGCGGCTGGGTCCGATCCTGGCCTACATCGCCGAGCAGCAGAAGCAACTCGACATGTCGCGCTCGGCCAAGGCCCCGCGCCGTCGTGGCCAGAAGAACCACATGTTCAAGATCGGATAGATCCGGCGGCTTTCAACCTCCAACCCTAAGAAAGGCGGCTATCCTGCTCCCATCCGAGTGACATTTCTATCTGGCGCAAATCGTGACTTCCCTAAATGGCGGCGACACGGATTGTAGACGCCAGATAGAGAAGTCACTGTTGGCCCAGATAGAGATGTCACTCTCCACGGTTTCAGTTGGGGAGCATTGGGCCGATGACGGTGATTGCGATGAGCCGGACGGAGATCGACCGGATGAGCGTGTTGCAGGATCTGGCGGCGAACAGGATCAAGGTTGCGGATGCTGCGGCGTTGATGGGACTTGGCCGACGTCAGGTATTCCGGCTGGCGAAGGCCTACGGCCAGCATGGCCCGGAGGCCCTGGTCTCCCGCCGCCGCGGCCGGCTGGCGGCGACATCACCTTCGCTCAATAATTGCTTGCTTTACTGGACAGTGAAAGACTCGACCTGAATGGTCATCGACTACCAAGTACGAGCGCTGACGCTTATCGATATCGCGATAGTTCTTTTCATACCATTGGATTGAGGCCTCGGCGCGCGCCTGCATCCGAGGCGACCAAAGCAGTGCATTCCTCTTCGCCCACCTCCAAGCAGCTCTCTCGCGGACTAATACACTAAGACTGCTTTGATGTGGTCCTAACTGATGGCCTAGTTCATGTAGCGCGACCGCGTAACTCAACACCGATCTAATAGGTGCGATATAAATTTCTTCGCTTACTCGTATTGAGTACGAACGGCTCAGCCTGTTCAAACTACAATGAATAACGATCTGATTTTCATCAGCAATCAACTGGACGTGTTTATCCATTTCACTAACGGACAAAGACATGTGAACCGACCTTTTTGAGTGCTCATTCGCTCACCGTCCAAATGCCACCAAGGCCGGCCCGTGACTTTGAAGCGAAGGCCAAGCTACCGCTTTTTTCGCCCTTTTCGAAGCGTAGCTGGCGGCTTTTCGTTTGCTTTGGGGACGGCCAAAAGCTCGGCGACGGGTACGTCCAAGGCCGCCGCCAATCTTTCTAAGGTCTCGGCGGTCGGATTTTCGATCCCCCGCTCGATTCGCCCGACATAGGATCTGTCCACGCCGGCATCGACCGCCAGCGCCTCCTGCGACAGGCCATATCTAACCCGCAGTTTCCGGACATTCCAGGCCACGAGCGCTGTCGCTTTCATAAGCGAAACAAACGACTTGGCGGCCCATTAAAACACGCACTATAATGTCCCTATTACAGATTTGGGGCAGTTGTGCGCATCCGCATTCATCGTGGGACGAAGGAGATCGGCGGGACCTGTGTCGAGCTGGAAGCCGACGGTGGTCGGATCCTGCTGGATCTGGGGTTGCCTCTGGACGGTGATGCGGACGAGGTCAGCATACATCCCTCGGTGGACGGCCTAGCAGGCGGCGGGGACTTGCTGGCTCTGATCCTGTCCCATGGTCACGTCGACCATTGGGGGCTGGCCCATCTCGCCGGACCTGATCTGCCCGTTGCGCTAGGCGCTGCAACTCACCGCATTCTAAAGGCCGCCGCCCCGTTTGTGCCCAGACCATATGTGCCTGCGCGGCCAATCGAGTTCTCATCTGGCGCGATGATGCAGTTTGGTCCGTTTCGGGTCACGCCGCATCTGGTCGATCATTCCGCCTATGATGCTTATGCCCTGGAGGTGGAAGCCGGTGGCAGACGCCTGTTCTATTCTGGCGATATCCGGGCGCATGGTCGTAAGGCCGCGCTGTTCGAACGTCTCGTGGCGCACCCTCCACGATCCATCGACGTGATGCTGATGGAAGGCTCGAGCTTCGGACGCCTGAGCCCCGATCACGTCTTCCCGACCGAGATAGAAGTAGAGCAGCGTCTGGTTGATCTGCTCCAGGCGACGGATGGCCTAGCGCTGGTCGCAGCGTCGGCACAAAACATTGATCGCATGGTCAGCCTGTATCGGGCCTGCAAGCGTACCGGCAGAACGCTGATCATTGATCTTTATGCCGCCGAGATTCTTCGCGCGACGGGGAACAGCAATATCCCACAGTCCGA
>Ga0209023_10002274_pt1 | contig 24287 bp, 24 predicted proteins | sample LakOneMetagenome_FD_187468 | JGI IMG/M metagenome (GOLD analysis project Ga0209023, IMG submission 187468) | Freshwater and sediment microbial communities from Lake Erie, Canada (SPAdes) (version 2) | ecosystem: Environmental > Aquatic > Freshwater > Lentic | place: Lake Erie, Canada... | reverse complement strand
GCAGAAGGCCGCGCCCCTCGACAGGGCCTCCAGCCCCAGGGCGCCCGAGCCAGCAAACAGGTCGACGACCCGCGCGCCGTGCAGCTCCGGCGCCCAGGCGGCGTGCTCAAGAATGTTGAACACCGCCTGCCGCGCGCGGTCGGAGGTGGGGCGGGTGGCGTCACCGGGCGGAGCGACGATGGCCTTGCCGCGATACTGGCCAGAAACGATGCGCATCAGGCTTGGGCCATGGCGGCCGACTTGCGGGTGATCCAGCGTCCAGCGAGGGAGAACCCGCCCAGCAGGGCCCCCATCAGCGCCCAGCCCCAAGGATGGACCAGGCTGAAGAAGGACAGACCGCACATCAGGCCGGGCAGAACAGCGACCCGCGCCAGAATGAACGCGGCCTCGGGCCAGGGCGCCGGTTTGGCAAGCTTGCCGATAAAGGCCGCATAGCCCCAGGTCGCGGCCAGGGCCAGGCCTATGGCCCCAACCAGCGCCACATAGACGGGAAAGGCCTGGCCGCCGACCTGCTCCCACAGCAGTTCAGTGGCCAGCGGCAGCAGCGCCACCAGGCCCAGCACCACGAAGTTCAGGGTGTCGAGGACGCCATTGGCGCTGGCCAGGCGGGAAAAGATGCGGCGATGGCTGACCCAGTAGATGCCAATCACCGCGAAGCTGACGGCGTAGGCGGCCAGTTTAGGCGCCATCAGGGACAACAGATTCGGGATGCCGCTCCAGTGCTCGGGCGGATGAATCTCGATGGCCAACAAGGTGATGGCGATGGCGAACACCGCGTCCGAAAACAGCACCAGCCTGTGAAGGTGCGCCTCGCCTGGATTGGTGTCGCTCATGATCGTCCCCTGAACCGCTTGACCCCTGTCTGGTCGATGTGTGCCGCTGTCAGCGGCGAACGGCAAGCGGGACGCTTTACAACCCGCCTCCAGCGCTTTCTTACTCGCCGCAGGGCAGAGGGAGTTTCAACGGCGCGATGGCGATGGAAGCGGTCTTCGGAGCGATGCGGGAGTCGAGATTTCTCGCCGACCTGACGTCCTATGATCGCGACGTGCGCCGTCTGGCCGTCGCGGTCCCGGTGGGCGTGCTGGCCGCCGCCGCCGCCGCCGTGCTGGGCGGAGCCTCGGCGTGTCTGCTGGTGATGGTGGTGGTCAGCGGCCTGGACGGCGCGCCGGCCGCCGCGGCCCTGTTTTCGGTGTTCGACCAGCCCGCGCGCGCCACGACCGAGGGCATGGCCTCGCTGTTCATCCTGGCGGTGCTGGCGGGCGTCAACGGCGCGGCGGCCCTGGCCTTCGTCGCCGTGGGGGCGGGCCTCAGCCACCGCCCGATCCGCCGCTACGCCACGGTCGAGCCGGTGTTTCGCACACGTCTGCTGATCGCCGGCCTGGTGCTGGTCGCCGCGATCATGATCGCCCTGATCCTGGCCGCCGCCAGCCTGGGCGCGGGCGCTCCGACGCCGCCGATCCTGGCCCTGGCCTCGACCAGCGTGGGCCGCGCGGCCTATGCCGCCTTCGCCGTGGCGCTACTGGTGATCGCCGCCGGCGCCGAAGAGATCGTGTTCCGGGGCTGGCTGCTGAAACACGCCGGCGCCTTCACGCGCAATCCGGCGATCCTGATGGCGGTCAACGGCCTGCTGTTCGCCCTGATCCACTTCGACCCCAATCCCGGCGCCTTCCTGGTGCGGGCGGCCATGGGCGCGGGCCTGACCTGGATGACCCTGAGGACCGGCGGCATCGAGCTGGCCATCGGCGCCCATGCGGCCAACAACATCGTCATCCTGCTGCTGATACGGCCCCTGTCGCTGACGCCCGAGGCGCCGCAGCCGTTCCAGGCGGCCTCGCTGGTCGGCGCCGTGGCGATCGGCGCCGGCTACGCCCTGCTGGCCGAGGCCGTAGTGCGCTGGCCGATCGTCACCCGCTGGTTCGGCGGTCGCGACGCCGCGACCATCTAGCGCCAGCGCAGGGGCGGCGCCTCGGCCTTCAGGGCCAGCAGGGCCTCGCGCAGGGCGTCCATGAAGGCCGGACGGCTGCCGCGCCAGTGCAGGGCCTCGCCCACCAGCACCGCGCAGTTCAGGGGCACCGGCACCACCTCGCCCTTGGGCAGCACCCGGCCCGCCCCCTGGATCCAGACCGGGATCACCGGCGCCTCGGGAAAGGCCTCGGCCAGGCGGGCGACGCCGCCCTTGAGCTGACCCATCTCGTCGGTTTCACCCTCGCCGCGCGTGCCCTCGGGAAAGACCACCACGATGTCGCCGGCCGCCAGGGCTTCACGCGCCGGGGCCAGCACGTCCTCGCCGGTTCCCGCTCCCCGCTTTCCCTTGGGCGCCCGCGCCACCGGCACGATGCCGATCACCCGGCGCGAGAACCAGCCGATCACCGGATCGCGCAGGAAATAGTCGGCCGCCGCCGCCGGCCTGACATGTCGCAGGGCCTTTGACGGAAAGATCGCCAGCAGCAGCAGGGTGTCGACATGGCTGGAATGGTTGGCCGCGACGATGGCGGGGCCCTTCAGCGGCAGACGCTCGCGATGGCTGACATCGGCCCCGGTCATGAACAGGGCGATCGGCCGGGCGACCAGGATCAACAGCAGGGAGCGCAGAAACCGCATGCCGGCCTAGAACTTGTCGAGCGCATACAGCGCCAGCAGGTGGAAATAGAGCGGCGCGGTGAAGGTCAGGCTGTCGGCGCGGTCCAGCACCCCGCCGTGGCCGGGAATGGCGTGGCTGGTGTCCTTGACCCCGATGTCGCGCTTGACCGCGCTCATGGTCACGTCGCCGGCGAAGCCCGCCACCGGCAGAACCACCGCCATGATCGCAAGGCCCAGGCCCGAGAGCGGCGTGAAGACCGGCCCGGCGAACCAGATCAGCAGGCCGGCGCTGATCCAGCCGCCGATAAACCCTTCCCAGGTCTTGTTGGGGCTGATGGTCGGCATGATCCTGTGGCGGCCCAGCAGCTTGCCCCACACATACTGCGCCACGTCATTGAACTCGGTGGCCAGCAGCAGGAAGAACACCAGACCCGCCGCCCCGGCCGGCAGGTTCTCGGTCGGCGGCGTCCGCATCAGGAAGGCGGCGAAACCCAGGTTGTAGACGCAGGTGACGAGGCCCCAGTGGAAGGTCGCCGCGGTCGCCAGATAGCCTCGCGTCTGGCCCAGCATCGCCATCAGGAACGGCATGCCCAGGAACACCCAGACCGGGATGAAGACCAGATAGAACATGTAGAGGTCGGCGGCGATGAAGCCGTAGGCCGCCACCAGAACCAGATAGGCCGCCAGGATCGCGAACCGGTCCTCGCGCCGGGTCGGCGCCAGGGACAGGAACTCGCGCAGGCCCATGAACGAGATCAGGGCGAACATCGCCACCGTCGCCTGCCACCCGGCCAGAAGAGCGCCGGACAGCATCGCCACCATCACCCACCAGCTGCCGATCCGCAGGCGCAGTTCCAGATAGGACTTTTCGGGCTTCAGCAGCGGCAGGACGGCGGCGATCACCGCCGCCACGCCCAGCAGGGCCACGACGCCGGCCAGCCCCATCAGCAGGGCGGGCGGTTGACCGGCCAGAAACTCACCAACCCTGTCGAAGATCGTCATGCCCGTCCCATTCGCGACACCTGGGGTATAGCCTGTTTGCGGGGATCCGCGACACGCCCCCAGGAGCCGCGCCATGACCGACCTCGACAACCGCCGTCCGCTGAAGGTGCGCGCCGCGAAGTGGCCCCGCGCCCTGGCCGCCCGGCTGGCCGCCGCCAATGTCAGTCCCGACGCCATCTCCTGCGCGGGGGTGGCCTGCGCGGTGCTGGGCGGATCCCTGCTGATGCTGGCCGGCGGCCTCGCGCCCGGCGGCCGCGCCGTCGCGCTGATCCTGGCGGCGCTGTGCATCCAGCTGCGGCTGGCCTGCAACCTGCTGGACGGCCTGGTGGCGGTCGAGCACGGCAAGGGCAGTCCCGCCGGGCCGATCTGGAACGAGCTGCCCGACCGTGTCGCAGACGTCTTGTTCCTGGTCGGCGCCGGCTATTTCGCGCGGACGGCGGGGCTGCACGGGGCCGAGGCCGTCGGCTGGCTCGCCGCCGTCCTGGCGGTGACCACCGCCTATGTGCGCGAACTGGGACGCGGCCTTGGTCAGCCCGCTGACTTCTCGGGTCCGATGGCCAAGCCGCAGCGGATGGCGGCCCTGACAGCGGCCTGCCTGGTCTCGATTGTAGAGCCCCTGTGGCGCGGCGGCGGACAGCTGATGGTCGCGGCCCTGGCGATAATCGTGATCGGAACGCTGATCACGGTGGTGCGCCGGACGCGACATCTCGCGATCCGGCTGAGCGATGTGGCCGAGGCCGAAGACGACCGCTAGCGCGGCGTCTTCGGGCCTTTGTAGGGACGCGGCGCGCCTGGCTTGGCGTCGAACGCGGCCGGAGCCGCTCGGGTGGACTTGCCCGCCGCTGGCTTCGCGCCAGGCTTGCTGAACGACTTGGCGCCGCCGCTGCCCGGCTTTCCGGCGAAGGGCTTGTCGGCTGGCCTGGCCGAAGACGGCTTCGCGTCCGGCCTGTCGAAGGCCTTGGCCTCGAAAGGCTTGCCCTTGGCCGGTTCGGTCGAGCGAGCCTCGAAGCCACCGGCGCGGGCCGGCTTGGCTGAGGACGTCTTCGGGGCCGACCTGTCGAAGGGCTTTGCCTCCCCGGAACGGGCAGGTTTTCCAGCAGACGGCTTGCTCCAGGCCTTTTCCGCCGCACGCCTCTCGAACCCGCTGGCCGGGGCCGGCTTGCCGCCCGGCTTGCCGCCCGCCTTGTCGAACGACCGAGCGCCGGCCACGCCGCCCGCCGCCTTGGCGCCGAACGACTTGGCCGCCGTCGAGGGCTTGGCCCCACGCGGCGAATGAGGGTCGGGGCCGATCATCTTGGTTTCGATGGACTTGGGCGCGCGCTTGATCGGCTTGACGCCGGCGATCACCACCTTCTTCTTCGGCTTGGCCCAGCCGGCCTTGTAGACCGGCTTTTCCAGCGTCCGCTCACCGGGCTCAAGAACCTTGGGCAGGGGCGCAGACTTGATGGCCCGGCGTTGCAGCTCGCCGCCCTTGGCGGTGCCCGGGGCGTGCAGCGGATCGGCCACGCCCATGAATTGCGGCTTGTCGCCGGTGGGCATGTCTTCCTCGGCCACCAGCCCGGCCAGCAGCTCGCGGATCACCCGGGGGCCCACCTCTTCCACCTGGCCCGGCATCAGGGTCGCCAGGGCGAACGGGCCGTAGGACAGGCGGATCAGGCGATTGACCTTGAGGTCCAGGTGCTCGAGCACCCGGCGAATTTCGCGGTTCTTGCCCTCGGTCAGCGAGATGGTGATCCAGACGTTCTTGCCGCCGGCCTTGTCCTGGGCCTTGTCGAGCTTGGCCTCGATCGAGCCGTAGCGAACGCCCTCGATGGTGACGCCGTCCTTCAGCCGGTCCAGGCGGGCCTGGTCGGTGTTGCCGAAGGCCCGCACGCGATAGCGGCGCACCCAGCCATTGTTCGGGGCTTCCAGCTTGCGCGACAGCTCGCCGTCATTGGTCAGCAGCAGCAGGCCTTCGGAGTTCAGGTCCAGACGCCCCACCGAGATCAGGCGCGGCAGCTCGCGCGGCAGGGCCTGGAACACTGTCGGGCGCTCCTTGGGGTCGTTGTGGGTGGTCATCAGCCCGGTGGGCTTGTTGTAGCGGAACAATCGCGTCGGCTCGCGCTCGGCCACCAGCTTGCCATCGACGGTCAGGAAGTCGCCGGGGCCGACCTTCACGGCCGGGGTGGTCAGGACCTTGCCGTTGATGGCGACGCGTCCGGCCTCGATCAGCCGCTCGACCTCGCGGCGCGAGGCCACGCCCGCGCGGGCCAGGGCCTTGGCGACGCGCTCGCCCACCGACGGATCGTCGAGGTCGCCGTCGTGGCCGGGATCGTATAGGGGGTCGTGGGGCGTATCGGTCATTCTCGTTCCTTCGAGGGGCTGGGCGCATCTCACGATGGGCTTTTGGGCAAATGCGCACCGATCCTCCGGACGATCAAGACCAGCGGGCCATGGCGATGGCGCTCGACGCCGCTCGCGACGCCGCCGCGCGGGGCGAGACGCCGGTCGGAGCCGTGATTCTGGATCCGAAGACGGGCGAGATTCTCGGAACGGCCGGCAACGGCCCGATCGCCGCCCACGACCCCACGGCCCATGCCGAGATCGCGGTGATGCGGCAGGTGGCGGCGAAGCTGGAAAACTACCGCCTCACCGACCTGACCCTGGTGGTCACCCTGGAGCCCTGCGCCATGTGCGCCGGCGCCATCAGTCATGCGCGGATCGGGCGGGTGGTGTTCGGCGCCGAAGACCCGAAGGGGGGCGCCGTGGTCCATGGCCCGCGCTTCTTCGCGCAACCCACCTGCCACTGGCGGCCCGAGGTGACGGGCGGGGTCATGGCGCAGGAGAGCGCCGACCTGCTGCGCGGCTTCTTCCGCGAGCGGCGGAAGTCGAAGCCCTAGTTCATCAAGGCCGAGCCTAGCAGAACCCGGCTGCCGGGTTTGCCCAGCACCTTGTCGGCGGTCTTCTGCATTTCGCGCGACAGATGATCGACATCGGGCGGATCGCCGCGCCGCATGCCCGAGGCGTAGGTCATCAGCACCTGGGCGAAGGCGGCGCGCAGGCGCGGTTCCGACTGCTGGGCGCGCTCCATCAGCTTGGGATCCTTGGCCTCGATGCCGGCTTCAAGCGTCAGCACGCCGCGGCGTCCGTCGCGCCGCAGGGCGATCGCCGTCAGCGGCTTGAAGGCAAAATAGGTGACCGCCGGCTTCTCCTCCTTCTTGGCCGAGTTGGCCAGAGCGGGGACCGGAGACACCGCCAGAGCGCTGGCGAGGACGAGCGGAAGAAGGGTCAGGGCGCGACGCATGGGCTATACTTAGCGCGACGTGGTTGACGTCCTCTTTACGCCTAGGCGCGACAAAGGAGCGTTAACCACGAATCGCAATCCTCGCGGATCTTCGCGGCGGGGGCGGTAGGAGGCTGAACTTGGGCCGTTTTTCCCCGAAAACCCTCGATCTCGACGGCAAGGTGATCCTGGTCACCGGCGGTACCGGCTCTTTTGGCCGGCGGTTCATCGAGACGGTCCTGAAGCTCTCCAAGCCGCGGAAGGTGATCATCTACTCCCGCGACGAATTGAAGCAGAGCGACATGCAGATGGAGCTGCGCGAGCAGTTCGACGACGCGACCTACGCCAAGCTTCGCTTCTTCCTGGGCGACGTGCGCGACCGCGAACGCCTGACCCTGGCCCTGCGCGGGGTCGACATCGTCATCCACGCCGCCGCCCTGAAGCAGGTGCCGGCCGCCGAATACAACCCCTCCGAATGCATCCACACCAATGTGCTGGGCGCCGAGAACGTGGTCTGGGCCAGCCTGACCAACGGCGTGAAAAAGGTGGTCGCCCTGTCGACCGACAAGGCCTGCAACCCGATCAATCTGTACGGCGCGACCAAGCTGGCCTCGGACAAGACCTTCGTGGCGGCCAATAATCTGTCGGGCGACATCGGCACCCGCTTCGCGGTCGTTCGCTACGGCAACGTCGTAGGCTCGCGCGGCAGCGTCGTGCCGCTGTTCAAGCGGCTGCTGGCCAATGGCGCCACCGAGCTGCCGATCACCGACGAGCGCATGACCCGCTTCTGGATCACCCTGAACGAGGGGGTGAACTTCGTACTCTCGTCGCTGGACCTGATGCGCGGCGGCGAAATCTTCGTGCCCAAGATCCCGTCGATGACCATGCCGGATCTGGTCAAGGCCATGTCGCCGACCGCCAGCGTCAAGGTTATCGGCATCCGGCCGGGCGAGAAGCTGCACGAGATGATGATCAGCGCCGACGACGCGCGGGCCACCGTCGAGCTGTCCGACCGCTATGTGATCGAGCCCACCTTCGTCGAATATCCCCGCAAGCGCTTTGGGCCCGAGGACGGCGCCAAGCCGGCCGCCGAGGGCTTCTGCTACAGCAGCGACAACAATGACGACTGGCTGTCGGCGCAGGGCCTGCTGGCCATGCTGGAGGAAAAGGCGCGCTGATGACGGGAGCCCCGTTCCTCCCCTACGGTCGCCAGACCATCGAGGACGACGACGTCGCCGCCGTCGCAGCCGCCCTGCGCTCTGATTTTCTGACCACCGGCCCGACGGTCGAGGCCTTCGAGACGGCCTTCAAGACCAAGGTCGGGGCCGAGCACGCCATCGCCGTGAGCAACGGCACCGCCACCCTGCACCTGGCCATGCTGGCCCTGGGTGTCGGCGAGGGCGATGTCTGTATCGCGCCGTCCATCACCTTTCTGGCGACCGCCAACTGCGCCCGCTATGTCGGGGCCGAGGTGGTGTTCGCCGACGTCGATCCGCATTCGGGCCTGATGACGCCGGACACCCTGGCCGCCGCCCTGGCGCGCGCGGGCGATCGCAGGGTGAAGGCGATCCTGCCGGTGCACCTGCGCGGCGATGTCTGCGACCTGCCGGCGATGCGCGGCATGGCCAGCGCGGCCGGGGCGGTGCTGGTGGAAGACGCGCCCCACGCCCTGGGGTCGGTCGCCACCTTTGACGGGGTGGAGCACCCGGTCGGCGACGGCGCCTACTCGGCCTTCGCCAGCTTCTCGTTCCATCCGGTCAAGACCCTGGCCACCGGCGAAGGCGGCATGCTGACCACCAACGACGCGGACCTCGCGGCGCGGGCCCGGTCCCTGCGCGGTCACGGCATGGTGCGGCCGCCGGGGGCGGATCCCTGGTGGTACGAGATGCCGGAGATCGGCTTCAACTATCGCATCCCCGACGTGCTGTGCGCCCTGGGCCTGTCGCAGCTGGCCAAGCTGGACCGCTTCGTGGCCCGCCGCCGCGCCCTGACCGCCCGCTATGTCGAGTTGCTGGAAGCCCTGTCGCCCCGCGTCCGGCTGGCGACCCGCCCCGACTATTCCAACCCCGCCCTGCACCTGCTGACCGTCCTGATCGACTTCGACGCCCTGGGGGTCACCCGCCGGATGGTGGTCGATGGCCTGAAGGCCCACGGGGTCGGCACGCAGGTTCACTACATCCCGGTGCACCAGCAGCCCTATTACGCGCAGCGCTATGGCGCGCTCGACCTGCCGGGCGCGCAAGCCTGGTACGACCGCTGCCTGACCCTGCCGCTCTATCCGACCATGGCCGACAGCGACGTCGACCGGGTGGTCGAGGCGCTGGGCAGGGTGCTGACCCGCTAGACCAGCGCGCTGACCTGCGCGATCGGCTGAAGGTTGGTGAACCGGGCCACGTCCGCCATCACCTCGGCGGCGCGCGGCCCGCCCAGCGAGGCCTGCAGGGCGGCGGCGTCGCGGAACGCCAGATGCGCCATGGCGATGAAGGGCGCGGGGCCGCCATCGCCCGCCGACACGCCCTTGAAGACCTGCACGCCGGTCAGGCCCGTGGAGCCGAAGGCCTCGCGAACGAGCGGGATGTGGGTGGCGTTGTAGTAGTCGTGATCGAAATGCGCGCCGTCGGCCGCCGCGTACAGAACGCTGAAAATCACCATGTCGCCGCCCTCATGCCCTCGACGCCATGACGGCGTCTTTGCATGGCAACTTAGGGGTCTTCAGCCGTGTCGCAAGCCGACTAGGCCGCCTGGGCGCTCTGCATCAGGCTCTTGAGCAGGTCCATGGTCGCCGGCGAGGCCGCCAGTTCCTCTCGCGCCGCCGGGTCGCGCGCCAGCTTGAAGGCTTCCATCTTGGCCCGGTCGGCCACTGGCCCCGTGGGACCAGCCTCGCCCGTGGCCAGCTTGACCAGCAGGGCCATGCGGTGGGCCAGGGGCGCCGGAGCGCGGACCAGCATGGTCAGGAGCCGGCTGTCGGCCTCGACCTGGGAGCCGAGCTCGCCCAGCTTGTTGCACAGCGGCTCATAGTCCTCACGGACCAGGCCGGAACGGGTGACGGTCTTTTGCAGGCCGGCCAGGGCGGCCAGCTTGGCGGCGGGCGAGTCCGGTCCCTGACGCAGTTCCTTTTCGAACCGCAGGGCGGTAATGTTGGCGCTGAGCCAGCGCGCCGCCTGACGCTTGTTGACCGCGCCCATGACGTTCTCGGCCAGGCGGATCAGGATGGTGATCTCCTCGCGGGCCGAGCGGTCGCGCCCCAGCAGGGCCTCGATGAATTCGCCGTTGAGCAGGGTCTTGGAACGGACCGTGAAGGCCGCCTGGATGTCTTCGGGCGGCAGGATGCGGCCGGCGGCGGCGGTCAGGCTCATGGCCAGGGCCCGCAGATATTCGATCTCGGCCTCGGCGTCGGTGGGCTTGAGCCGGCGCACGCCGTTCAGTTCGGTCAGCACCCGCTTGGCGATCGAGGCGCGGACGGGGGCGAAATGATCGCCGCTGAGCCATTCGCTCAGGCGCTTGGCGGTGCCCGACAGCTCGGGCATGCAGGCGCGGACCTGGGCCTGCATGCGGATCAGGGCTTCCACCTGGGCGCCGCCCGTCAGGCGGGTCATGGCCGCCAGGGTCGAGCCGAGGTCGTCGGCGGTGCCCAGCAGGTCGGCCATGCCGGCGCGCGAGCCGATGATCTCGGCCAGGGGCTGTTCGATGGCGTGCAGGGCCAGGGCGCGCGGACCGGGCTCGGTCGGGGCGGCGTCGGCCAGGTCCAGCAGGCGGGCGATCTTGTCGGACCAGCTGATCCCGGGCGCGATGGAGGCGGCGACGCCGGCCCCCAGCAGGAAGGCGCGGTCAGGGTCGGCGGCCAGGCGCTGGGCGGCCTTGGCGAAACCTTCCTTGTCCAGATCCGGCAGGGCGCCCTTCTTGAACGCCTTCATCAGATTGGCGACCGAGCGCTCGACCAGGCCCTGGAAGGTGCGGATCAGTTCATGGACCGACATGCCCCGGGCTTCGGCCTCGGGAATGGCGATCTTCTGCAGGGCGTGCTGCAGGTCGGTGCCGGACGCTTCCAGCTTCTCGACCAGGTCGGGACGGTGCAACAGTTCGAAGGGCGTGGCGTTGTGTCGCGCCAGCCAGCCCTCCAGCAGGCGACCGATCCGGTCGCGGGCGTGGGCCGTGTAGAGGTCGGCGGGCTGGACGCAGAGGGGATCGAGATCCTCGACCTCCTTCTTCGGCTTGCCGCCGTCGACCATGCCCTTGGTGAAAATGGCGATGGATTTGTATTCGCCGGACTCGCGGTCCAGGGTTTCCTTGCTGACGCGAACGGCCACCGCGCGGCCTGACGTCAGGCATTCCTCGGCGTTCTGGAGCGCGGCCGTGCGAACTTCCGTGGCCATTTCCAGGACCCACTGCGCGCCGACCTTGCGGCGCACGAAAAGTTCGTAATGGACATCACTCATGGGCTAAGGGCTCCCCGAGCTTCGGTTATGGGATACAAGACCTTAAAGCGAGGTTGAGGCGGCCAATGTGGTCAAGCTTGGCGCCGTCGCAGCCATCCAGCCGCAATCGCGCCACGCTGGGGCCGCAAAGGCCGGACAAACCCTGTATGGAAAGCTTTGCCGCACCGCGCGTTGAAGCAGAGGCGGGCGGTCGATAGGATCGCCAGACGACGAAGGTAAGGATCAGACGGGCTCCATGGCCGCTATCACGCTCATAGACGACGACGAAAACATCGTCGCTTCGGTCTCGCTGGCCCTCGAAAGCCACGGCCACACGGTCAAGGCCTACTACGATGGCGCCTCGGGCCTCGAGGCCGTCGAGAGCCAGGCGCCGGATCTGGTCATCCTGGACGTCAAGATGCCGCGCATGGACGGCATGGAAGTGCTGCGCCGCCTGCGCCAGACCTCCGAGATTCCGGTCATCATGCTGACCTCGAAGGACGACGAGATCGACGAGATCCTCGGCTTCAACCTCGGCGCCGACGACTACATGCACAAGCCCTTCAGCCAGCGCCTGCTGCTGGAGCGGGTGAAGGCCGTGCTGCGCCGCGCCCGTCCCGAGGACGAAGAGCCGTCGATCGCCGCGGGCCTGGCCGGCTCCAAGATGATGAAGCGCGGCAAGCTGACCCTGGACCCCGCACGCCATGACAGCCTGTGGGAAGGCAAGCCCGTCCGCCTGACCGTCACCGAGTTCCTGCTGCTGCAGTCCCTGGCCCAGCGCCCCGGCTTCGTGAAGAGCCGCGACAACCTGATGGACGCCGCCTACGACGATCAGGTCTATGTCGACGACCGCACGATCGACAGCCACATCAAGCGGATGCGCAAGAAGTTCCGCCAGGTCGATCCCGAGTTCGACTCCATCGAGACCCTGTACGGCGTTGGCTACCGTTATCGCGAAGCCTGACGCCGGCGCGCCCCGGCGTCGCTGGTCGTGGCCGCGCGGTTCGCGGCTGGGCCGGCTGATCATTGGCCTGAACGTGCTGGCGCTGGCGATCCTGGTGATCGGGGCGCTGGTGCTCAACGAGCTGCGCAGCGGCCTGGTCAACGCCCGGGTCGAAAGCCTGACCACCCAGGGCGACCTGATCGCCAAGGTCATCGACCAGCTGGCCACCGAGGGCGAGCCCGAGCCGGCGCTGAACGCTGAAGCGGCCAGCGCCATCTTCCAGCTGCTGTTCATCCCCAGCTCCCAGCGGGCGCGACTGTTCGACGCCCAGGGCAATGTGCTGGCCGACAGCTTCATGGTCGCCGACCGCGTGGAGTGGAAGGTGCTGCCCCCGGCCCGCAAGCCCGGCGAGAAGGACGCCGCCGTCCGCGACGAGCCCGCCGACCAGGCCAAGGCGGCGAAGGCGAGCAAGGGCCTGTCAGACGAGCTGGCCCAGGCCCTGCGCGGCTCCGCGGTGGCGGGCACGCGGATGTCGGAGAACGGCGAGCGGGTCGTCTCGGTGTCGATCCCGATCCAGCACGTGCGGGCGGTTCTGGGGGTCCTGACCCTTGAGGTCGGCGACGTCGATTCGATCATCGCCGCCCAGCGCCGGGCCCTGCTGCCGTTCATTCTGGTGGCGATCAGCGCCACCCTGATCTCGTCGATCCTGCTGCACCGGCTGATCGCCGAACCGGTGATGCGCCTGGCCCGCGCCGCCGACCGGGTGCGGCTGGAGGGCGCGCGCGCCATCTCCCTGCCCGACATCGCCCGTCGCCAGGACGAGATCGGCGACCTCTCCCGTGCTCTGGAGGAGATGACCCATTCGCTGTCGGAGCGGATGGACGGCATCGAGCGGTTCGCCGCCGACGTGGCCCACGAGATCAAGAACCCCCTGACCTCGATCCGCTCGGCCATCGAGACCCTGGATCTGGTCTCCGACCCGGTCGCCAGGGCCCGCCTGCTGGCCATCCTGCAGAACGACGTCAATCGCCTGGACCGGCTGGTCACCGACATCTCCAACGCCTCGCGCCTGGACGCCGAGCTGTCGCGTGAAGCGCCCCGGGCGCTGGACCTGGCCAAGCTGCTGGCCGAGGTCGCTAGCCTCTACGAGGCCCAGCTACGTCCCGGCGACGCCCCCGGCAGCGTGCGGGTCAGCGTCTCGACCGGCGATCCGCTGGCGCCGGCCCGGCTGATGGCCCGCGAGACGCCCATCGGCCAGGTCTTCCGCAACCTGATCGACAACGCCCGCTCGTTCAGCCCGGCCGACGGCGAGGTCCGCGTTGTCCTGACCCGGACGCGCGGCCGGCTGGTCACCACCATTGACGACGATGGCCCTGGCGTCCCTTCGGACAACCTCGAGACCATTTTCGAGCGCTTCTACACCTCCCGGCCCAAGGGCAAGGCGTTCGGCGGCAATTCGGGGCTGGGCCTGTCCATCGCCCGCCAGATCGTCGAGGCCCATGGCGGCGAGCTGAAGGCCGAGAACCGGGTCGACGCCGACGGCGCCCTGCTGGGCGCGCGCTTCACCGTCGACCTGCCGGAATCGCGCGAGTGATCCGTCACGCCGGCCTGATCGCCCTGCGCCGCGACGGACTCTGGCGCGGCGCCCTGATCGAAGGCCCCTCCGGCGTCGGCAAGAGCGACCTGACCCTGCGCGCCCTCGAATCAGGCTTCGCCCTGGCGGCCGACGACCGCACGGTGGTCTTCGCCTCGGGCGGCCAGCTTTATGGCAAGGCCCCTGATTCTCTGTCCGGCCTGATCGAGATTCGGGGTCTGGGCGTTGTCCCAACCCCCGTCATCGCCTTCGCCCGCATCGCCCTGCTGGTGCGGTGCGTAGACGCCCACGACGCCGTCGAACGCCTGCCGCAGCCACGTTTCGAGACCCTCTGCGGCGTGAACGTTCCCGTTTTCGACCTGTGGCCTCTGGAACCCGCCGCGCCGGCGAAAATCAGACGCATGCTGGAGCATCTTGGAGTCCCTCTCTAACGAGCGTATCAAGTGCGCCCGCGCGGCTCCTCCCGGCCGCCACGGGTTATGGGGATCCCGGTTGAGACATCTGGCATGATCGGGCTCGTGATCGTTACGCACGGGCGTCTGGCGGAAGAGTTCGTCTCCGCCATGGAACATGTCGTCGGCCCGCAGACCGCGGTGAAGGCGATCTGCATCGGTCCGGAAGACGACATGGAACGTCGCCGGTCCGACATCCTGAAGGCGTGCGCGGTTGTCGACAGCGGCAGCGGCGTGATTCTGCTGACCGACATGTTCGGCGGCACGCCCAGCAATCTGGCCATCTCGGTGATGGAACAGACCCGCGCCGAGGTGATCGCCGGCCTGAACCTGCCGATGCTGATCAAGCTGGCATCCGTGCGCCAGCGCGAGGACCTGCAGTCCTGCGTCGCCCACGCCCAGGAAGCTGGACGGAAATATATCTCCGTGGCCTCCTACGTGCTCGCGGGAGAAAAATGAGTCGCATGGCGGAACGGACGGTCGAAATCGTCAACGAGCGGGGGCTGCACGCCCGCGCCTCCGCCAAGTTCGTGAAGATGGCCGCCGGCTTCGACGCCGAGGTCACGGTCAGCCGCGACGGCGCCAGCGTCGACGCCCGCTCGATCATGGGCCTGATGATGCTGGCCGCCGGCATAGGCTCGACCATCGACATCGCCGCCGAAGGCCCCGAGGCGGACGCCGCGCTTGAGGCCCTGTGCGAGCTGGTGGCCAACCGGTTCGACGAAGAGCGGTAGTACGGCAGGCCTGCCGGTGAGCGGGCTTTCCGAAGACCTATAGACAGTGGACGGCGGACGTTAGCCCACGGGCTTCGTCAGAGCGTAGCAGTCGCTTGGCCCGGCGATTTCGCCGAGCTGGGGGCGCGATTCCCAGTTGGCCAGCCGGGTTTCGTAACTCAGACCGACCTTGCGAAGGACGGCGGCGGAGGCCGCATTGTCGGGATGGCAGGTCGCCCACACGCGAAAGATCGCCGGCTGCGCCATCGCCCATGCGACCACGGCCGAGGCGGCTTCGCTGGCCAGGCCCCGCCCCCAGAACGGCTCTCCAAAGATATAGCCGAAATCGGCCCTCGGGGGCGACAGCCGAAGCTCCAGAACACCGGCGAGCTTGCCTGAGACTTTTTCGGTGACGGCCCAGGGAAACGCCGAGCCTGACGTCCAGCAGTCTTCGCAGCGCTCGGCGAAAGTCACGCTCTGGGCGAGCTTGCGGTGGCGTTCAAAGGGCATGAAACGCGTCGGCGCGGCCTCGCCGGCATAGGTTCGAAAGATTTCGGCGGCATCCGCCCGCTCGACCGGCCGGAGGCGCAGTCGGCTCGTATGAAACTCTTCGGGCGCCCGCATGGGCCCATGATGGGTTCCCGAACCGATGTCCGCAATGGGGGCAAGTCAGGCTTCGGCTTGGGCGATCCGGGGCCTTCCCCAAACCCCGTCATACGCCCTAGGCTGACGCCAACGATAAAAGGGAGCGCCGCGCATGTTACCGGGCCTGATGCAGACCACCCCGCTGATGATCAGCGGCATCCTGACCTATGCGCAGCAGGCCCATGGCGCGCGCGAGATCGTCTCAAAGCTGATCGACGAACCGGTCTGGCGCTATGACTATGCGGGGCTTGGTCGCCGTTCGGCCCAGCTGGCCCATGCGCTGAAGCGGCTGGGCGTCCAGTCGGGCGACCGTGTAACCTCCCTGGCCTGGAACACCCATCGGCATCTGGAGCTGTTCTACGCTGTGCCCGGGATCGGGGCGGTGCTGCATACCGCCAATCCCCGACTGTTCGACGAGCAGATTGTCTACACGATCAATCACGCGGAAAGCGCGGTCCTGTTCTTCGACCGCAATTTCCAGGCCCTGGTCGAGCGCATCGCCCCGCAGCTGACCACGGTGAAGACCTTCGTGATGCTGTCCGATCCCGAGCGGACGATCCCCGGCTCGGTGGGCGCGATCAGCTACGAGACCCTGATCGCCGGCGAGGCCGAGGCGATCACGTGGGAAAGCTTCGACGAGAACGCCGGGGCCTTCCTCTGCTACACCTCGGGCACGACGGGCGACCCCAAGGGGGTGCTCTATTCGCATCGCGCCGTGGTGCTGCACGCCATGGCCGGGGGCCTGAACAGCGCCTTTGGCTTCACCGCCTTCGACGTGGTGATGCCCTGCTCCAGCCTCTATCACGCCACCGCCTGGGGCATCCCGTTCAGCGCGCCGATCTGCGGGACCAAGCTGGTCCTGCCCGCCGACAAGATGGACGGAGCCTCGCTCCACGCCCTGATCGAGGGCGAGGGCGTGACCTTCACCGGCGGCGTGCCGACCATCTGGACGATGTATCTGGACTGGCTGGAGAAGAACGACACCTCACCGACCACCCTCAAGCGCGTGGTCATCGGCGGCAGCGCGGTGCCCCGGGCCATGGCAGAAACCTTCAAGCGGCTCTACGGCGTCTCGGTGCTGCAGATCTGGGGCATGACCGAGACCTGTCCGATCGGCGTGGTTGCCACACCCACCCCCTCCCTAGCCGCCTTGGGCGAGGAGGCCATGGATGAGGCGATCTGGACCCGGCAGGGCCGGCTGCAGTTCGGCATCGAGCTGAAGGTCGAGGCCGATGACGGCTGCGACGCCCCCTGGGACGGCGAGACCTCGGGCGCGCTGAAGGTGCGGGGCCCCTGGGTGGTGAGCCGTTATTTCCGTCAGGACGCCGATGTGGCCCAGGACGACGGCTGGTTCGACACCGGCGACATCGCCACCCTCGACCAGCATGGCTTCATGCGCATCACCGACCGCCAGAAGGACGTCATCAAGTCGGGCGGCGAATGGATCAGCTCGATCGACCTCGAGAATGTCGCTGTCGGCTGTCCGGGCGTGAAGGTCGCCGCCGTGATCGGCGTGCCGCATCCCAAATGGGAGGAGCGTCCGCTGCTGGTGATCGAGACCCACGACGGGGCGACCGTGACCAAGGTCGAGGTGCTCGACTATCTGGCCCCGCGCATCGTCAAATGGTGGACACCCGACGACGTGGTCTTCGCCGCCGTGCCGCTGACGGCGACGGGCAAGATCGACAAGAAGGTGCTGCGCGAGGCGTGGCGGGCGCATTTGCTGGCCTAAGTCCTCCCCCTAGCGGGGGAGGTGTCGGCGCAGCCGACGGAGGGGGAAGTCCTGCTGACTCGTTGCAGTCTTCCCCCTCCGGCCTTCGGCCGCCTCCCCCTTCAGGGGGAGGATTTATCTAGGCCATCATGCGCACCTTCGGCTCGCGGTCCCAGAACCGCTTGGCCGCCGCCGCGATGAAGTCGGCGCCCAGGCCCACGACGCCGTCGTCCGGCTCCACGCCCGCCTTGTCCAGCAGCGGCTTGGCTGCGTCCGTCGCGCCGATGGCCTTCAGGTGGCCGAAGGCGTCCATGACGAACTGGACGGCGGCGGCTTCCTTCAGCAGGGCCGCGCAGCCGGTGTCGGACAGCACCAGGGCGATGGCGTCCACCGTCACCGACGGCGTCCCGGCCAGCTGGCCGTCGGCCGGGATCAGGGTTCCGTCCGCCCCCTTGGCGCCGCCGATCTTCGGCGCGATCACCTTGGCCACGGCGCCGGCTTTCTTGATCGCGGCCTTAAGCTTGTCGACCGCCGCGGCGTCGGAGCCGTCGGCCACCAGGATACCGATCACATGGCCCTTGATGTCGGTCGGCGCGCGAGGACCGTTAACGACGCGCAGGGCGGGCGACAGGTCGAGATCCTGCACCGGCGCCGCCGTCTTCGACGCCTTGGGCACGGGCATGTTCAGCCCCGCCCCGACCCGCTTGGCCAGATCCGGATCGACATTGACCAGATTGGACATCATCCGCGTCCGCACCGCCTCGATGCCCACCTTGGACAGCTCGAACACGATGGCCGAGGCCAGGTGGGCCTGTTCGGCCGGATCCAGCGAGCGGAAGAACAGCCGCGCCTGGCTGTAGTGGTCGGCGAAGCTTTCCGGGCGGATGCGCAGCTTGTCGCCCTGCTCGTTTTCGACGTCCGCCGACGGGAAGGTCGTGAAGCCGGTCATCGGGCATTCGCGCGGACCGCCGTCTTCGCCGGCTGTCTCGGTGAGGCTGTTGGGCTCGTAGTTGGCGCGGCCCTTGGGCACCGCCATCTGCATCTGGCCGTCGCGCTGGAAGTTCATCACCGGGCACTTGGGCGCGTTGATCGGCAGCTGGTGGAAATTGGCCGTGCCCAGACGGCTCTTCTGGGTGTCGAGATAGCTGAAGAGGCGGCCCTGCAGCAGCGGGTCATTGGTGAAGTCAACGCCGGGCGGAACATTGGCCGGGCAGAAGGCCACCTGCTCGGTCTCGGCGAAGAAGTTGTCGGGATAGCGGTCCAGCACCATCCGGCCGACGATCCGGACGGGGAGCACCTCTTCGGGGATGATCTTGGTCGGGTCCAGAACGTCGAAGGGCAGGCTGTCGGCGAAGGCCTGGTCGAAGGCCTGGATGCCCAGCTCCCATTCGGGGAAGTCGCCGCGTTCGATGGCTTCAAACATGTCGCGGCGCTGGAAGTCCGGATCGGCGCCGGCCAGTTTCACCGCCTCGTCCCACAGGGTGGAGGCCACGCCCTGCTTGGGCTTCCAGTGGAACTTGACGAAGGTCGACTTGCCGGCGGCGTTGACGAACCGGAACGTGTGGACGCCGAAGCCTTCCATGGTCCGCAAGCTGCGCGGGATGGTGCGGTCGCTCATCGCCCACATGATCATGTGGGTGCTTTCCGGCATCAGGCTGATGAAGTCCCAGAAGGTGTCATGGGCGCTGGCGGCCTGCGGATAGCCGCGATCGGCCTCCATCTTCACCGAATGGATCAGGTCGGGGAACTTGATGGCGTCCTGGATGAAGAACACCGGGATGTTGTTGCCGACCAGGTCCCAGTTGCCCTCCTGGGTGTAGAACTTGACCGCGAAGCCGCGCACGTCGCGGGGCGTGTCGACGCTGCCCGCGCCGCCGGCCACGGTGGAGAACCGCGTGAACAGCGGCGTCTTCTCGCCGGCCCGCTGGAAGAGGTCGGCCTTGGTCAGGTCCGACAGCGATTCATAGAGCTCGAAATAGCCGTGGGCTGCCGTGCCGCGCGCGTGGACGATGCGCTCGGGAATGCGCTCATGGTCGAAGTGGAAGATCTTCTCGCGAAGAACGAAATCCTCCAGCAGCACCGGACCACGTTCGCCGGATTTCAGCTGGTTCTGATTGTCGGAGACGCGGATGCCCTGATTGGTCGTCAGGTGGGCTTCGCCGTCATGAGGACCCTTCTCGGGAACCTGCTGGTGGGTTTCGCCGCCCTTGCCGATGTCGGTTTTGAATTCGCTCGCCATGTCCGTCATTCCTCTGCCCGGGGATGACGGCCAAACCCTTGGCCGGAACGGATGGTTCCGGCCAAGGACCCGGTCTTCGACGAAAGGCTCAGCGCTCGCTGTCGAGGTGGGCCATCATCGCCTCGGCGTAGCGCGTGCCGGCGACGGCGTCCTTGGGCACGGCGGCTTCGATGGCCGCCAGGTCCTGCGCCAACAGGGTGACGTCCAGCGCGCCCAGGGCCTCGGTCAGGCGATCGCGGCGACGGGCGCCAATCAGCGGCACGATGTCGTCGCCCTGCGCAGCCACCCAGGCGATGGCCGCCTGGGCCGTGGTGACGCCCTTCGATTCAGCGACGGTGCGCAGGGCCTCGACCAGAGCCAGGTTGGCGTCGAGATTGTCGCCCTGGAACCGCGGGCTCATGGCGCGGAAGTCGCGACCGTTCGAGGCGCGGTCCTTGCTCCAGTGGCCGCTGATCAGGCCGCGCGACAGCACGCCATAGGCGGTGATCCCGATGCCCAGCTCGCGGCAGGTGGGCAGGATCTCGGCTTCGATCCCGCGCGAGATCAGCGAATACTCGATCTGCAGGTCGGCGATCGGCGCGACGGCGGCGGCGCGGCGGATCGTTTCGGCGCCCACCTCCGACAGGCCGATGTGGCGGACATAGCCGGCCTGGACCATCTCGCTGATCGCGCCAATCGTGTCCTCGATCGGCACGGTCGGGTCCAGACGCGAGGGGCGATAGATGTCGACATGGTCGACGCCCAGGCGCTTCAGGCTGTAGGCTAGGAAGTTCTTGATGGCGGCGGGGCGACTGTCATAGCCCAGGAAGCCGCCGGCCGGATCGCGCAGGGCGCCGGTCTTGACGCTGAGCACCAGATCCTCGCGCCTGTGGCGCTGGAGGGCCTCGCCGATCAGCATCTCGTTGTGGCCCATGCCGTAGAAGTCGCCGGTGTCGATCAGGGTCATGCCCTGCCCCACGGCGGCGTCGAAGGTGGCCAGGCTCTCGGCCCGGTCGCTGGGGCCGTACATATCGGACATGCCCATGCAGCCCAGGCCAAAGGCCGAAACGACGGGACCGGTCTTGCCGAGGTGATGCGTTTTCATGGTGTGTCTCCAAATCGCGTGAAGGGCTTATGCGCCTCGGCTGGTCGTGCGATAATCCGGCCAATGCCGCACGACCCGTTCGGAAATATGCACAATGGCCGCTGACGCCGACTTCGCCGATCTCGACGCCTTCACCGCCGTGGCCCGCGCCCGGGGCTTTCGCGGCGCGGCGAGCGTGCGCGGGGTCTCGGCCTCGTCGCTGAGCGAGGCGGTGCGGCGGCTGGAGGCGCGGCTGGGCGTACGCCTGCTGAACCGCACCACCCGCAGCGTCACCCCCACCGAGGCCGGCCAGAAGCTGCTGGAGCGCCTGACCCCCGCCCTGGCCGACGTGGCCCTGGCCCTGGACGAGGTCAACGCTTTTCGCGACAGCCCGACCGGCACCCTGCGCCTGAACGTGCCCACCGTGGTGGCGCGGGTCATCCTGCCCCGCCTGTTGCCGCGCTTCCTGGCCGCCAACCCTGGCGTCTCGATCGAGGTCACCGCCGAGGACACCTTCATCGACGTGCTGGCCGCCGGCTTCGATGCGGGGGTCCGTTATGACGAGCGGATGGAGAAGGACATGATCGCCGTGCCCCTGGCCGGACCGCAGCGGTTCGTGGTGGTCGGCTCATCCGGCTATTTCGCCGCCCATGGCAAGCCGACCCATCCGCGCGAGGTGCTGGATCACGCCTGCATCCGTCACCGCTTTCCCAGCGGGGTCAGCCATGCCTGGGAGTTCGAGAAGGACGGTGAGATCATCCGCATCAGCCCGACCGGCCCGCTGGTCTCGACCAGCATCGACCTGGAGCTTGAGGCCTGCATCGCCGGCCTCGGCCTGATCGCCACCTTCGAGGATTTCGTCGCAGCCGCCCTGAAGGACGGCCGCCTGGAACGGGTTCTGGACGACTGGCTGCCGCCGTTCACCGGGCCCCTGCTCTACTATCCCAGCCGCCGCCACATGCCCGCGCCGCTTCGGGCGTTCGTGGATTTCATCAAGGCCGAACGAACGCGGCAGAACTGGTGAAAAATTGCCGCGGACGGCGGGTTCTATAGGGACCCATAGAAACCCTTGCCTTGCTTCCCGCCCCCCCGAGGCGTAACGGGACGCTTCCCGCCACAATGGGCCGGGAAAGACGAATTGGAGACCGCTATGGGTTACCGGGTCGCCGTGGTCGGCGCCACGGGCAATGTTGGCCGTGAGATGTTCAACATCCTCGAGGAAGTGAAATTCCCCGTCGACAAGATGCACGCCATCGCCAGCCGGAAATCCATCGGCGTCGAGGTCTCGTTCGGCAACCAGATCCTCAAGTGCGAGGACCTGGCCCAGTTCGACTTCAGCACGGTCGATATCGTGCTGATGAGCGCCGGCGGCGCCATCTCCAAGGAATGGGGCGAGAAGATCGGCGCGGCCGGTCCGATCGTGATCGACAATTCCAGCCACTTCCGGATGGATCCGGACGTGCCGCTGGTGGTGCCGGAAGTGAACCCGGAAGCCGTCAACAAGCTGCCCAAGAACATCATCGCCAACCCCAACTGCTCGACCGCGCAGCTGGTGGTGGTGCTGAAACCCCTGCACGACGAAGCCAAGATCAAGCGCGTCGTCGTCTCGACCTACCAGTCGGTGTCGGGCGCGGGCAAGGAAGGCATGGACGAGCTGTGGGAGCAGACCAAGGGCGTGTTCGTCCTGGGCGCGCCGCCCCCCAAGAAATTCACCAAGCAGATCGCCTTCAACGTGATCCCCCACATCGACAGCTTCATGGAGGACGGCTTCACGAAGGAAGAGTGGAAGATGATGGCGGAGACCAAGAAGATCCTGGATCCGTCGATCAAGCTGGTCGCCACCTGCGTGCGCGTGCCGGTCATGGTGGGCCATGCCGAGGCGGTGAACATCGAGTTCGAAACCCCGCTCGACGAGGACGACGTGCGCGAGATCCTGCGCGACGCCGACGGCGTGGAAGTCATCGATAAGCGCGAGGACGGCGGCTACATGACGCCCAAGGAAAGCGCCGGCGAGTTCCCGGTCTATGTCTCGCGCATCCGCACCGACCCCACCGTCGAGAACGGCATCGTGCTGTGGTGCGTGGCCGACAATCTGCGCAAGGGCGCGGCGCTGAACGCGGTGCAGATCGCGCAGCTTCTGCATGAGAAGGGCCTGATCAAGCCCAAACTCCCGGCCTAAACCGCCTTCCGCAACTTGCGGGTGGACGATTTCAGGGGCTCCCGGGACTTAAGGTCCCGGGAGCCTTTTTTCATTCTGGACTGAGGGACGACGCCATGTCGGCGGATGTGAACAAGACCCCGGACGAAGCCCGGACAGCCGTGATCGCCGCGGTGGGCTGTTACATGCTGTGGGGCTTCCTGCCGCTGTATTTCCACCTGCTCTCGACCCTGGGCGTCGGCTCGTGGGAGATGATCGCGCACCGCACCCTGTGGGCCGCGCCCTGGGCCTTCCTGGCCGTGCTGCTGGCCAAACAGGCGGGACAGGTGGCGGCGGTGCTGCGCCAGCCCAAGACCCTGCTGATCCTGGCCTGCTCGACGGCGGCGATCTTCATCAACTGGTCGATCTATGTCTTCGCGGTCAATGCTGGCCACGTGATCGAGACCAGCCTGGGCTATTACATCAACCCGCTGATGAACATGGCGGCGGGGGCCATCCTGTTTCGCGAACGGATCACCCGCGAAGGCGCCATCGCCATTGGCCTGGCGGCGGTGGGGGTGGCGATCCAGACGGCGGCCCTGGGCCACCTGCCGGTGATCTCGCTGGGCGTGGCGCTCAGCTTCTGCGCCTACGCCATCCTGCGCAAACAGGTGAAGGCCGACGCCCAGACGGGTCTGTTCATCGAGTGCGCCTATCTGGCGATCCCGGGCCTGATCTATGTGCTGCACCTGCAGTCGACCGGCGCGGGCCACTTCGGATCGGGCGCCGGCGTCAGCACCCTGCTGCTGCTGGCCGGCCCGGCCACCGTCGTGCCGCTGGCCCTGTTCGCCTGGTCGGCGCGGCGGATGCCGCTGAGCGCCATGGGCTTTCTGCAATTCATCGCCCCGACCCTGCAGTTCCTGGTCGGCATGAGCCTGGGCGAGGCCGTGACGCCGATGCGCGCCCTGTCGTTCGTGTTCATCTGGCTGGGCGTGGCCGTGTTCGCCTACGGGGCGTGGAAGCGGACGCGGGGGGTATGAAAGAACCCGTCATCCTGGGCGTAGCGAAGCGAAGACCCGGGACCACGACAGGCTCGGAGCTTCCGGCGGTCCCGGCTCGGCGCGCTACGCGCTTGGCCGGGATGACAGTTTACAAGGAAGCGTAGGCCGCCTCGATCAGCCGCACCGCGCGGGGGTCGCCGATCAGGGCGTTACCCTGCCGGTTCATCACATAGGACCCGGACAGGCCCGTGGTCGGATCAGCGAAGGCGCACGAACCGCCCCAGCCCGAATGGCCGAACGCCTCGGCGGTCGGGCCGTAATAGAAGTTGGGCGTGTTGCGCATGAAGCCCGCGCCCCAGCTGATGTCGTAAGGCAGCACCAGGTCCCGGCCCACGATGCGCTCGGCGGTCGCGGCCTTGATGCCGGCCGGGCTGAGGATGGAGCGGCCGTCCAGTTTGCCGCCATTGGCCAGGGCGCCCATCAGTCGCGCCAGGGCCGGATCCGTGGCATGACCATTGGCCGAGGGGATC
>Ga0209023_10002273_pt1 | contig 24299 bp, 29 predicted proteins | sample LakOneMetagenome_FD_187468 | JGI IMG/M metagenome (GOLD analysis project Ga0209023, IMG submission 187468) | Freshwater and sediment microbial communities from Lake Erie, Canada (SPAdes) (version 2) | ecosystem: Environmental > Aquatic > Freshwater > Lentic | place: Lake Erie, Canada... | reverse complement strand
GCGGTGAACGTCGTCCTCGGCGGCGGCGGGGCCCAGGCCGGGGCGGCCGCGGGCATGATCACCATGAAGGCCGCCGACATCATTCGCGACGGCCTCAAGACCGAGGGCAAGCTCCTTTCCGTTACCCCGACCGGCCTGCTGGCCAGCCAGGCGGCGGGCGGGCTGGCGCCGGACGAGGCGGACGATCCCCTGGTCGTCCTGGTCTTCACCTGGGCCGGCGAGGGCGGGCGCGAGGAGACCAGCCAGGGGCTGGCGCGCGTGCCTGATGGCAAGGCCGCCTTCCTGGCTCCCGGCGCCAATGTGCCGGTGGCCTACCTGGCCGGCCGGCCCGAAACCGCGACCATCGATTGGTCCCGCCTGGTCTAGGTCCCGTCGTTGGGGCGCACGGGCTGGGACGGCGGGGTGTTGATGACCTCGCCTTCGACCCGCTCGCCGCCTTCGCGCAGCTGGCGCAGATATTCCAGCTCCTCGGGCGCCGTCGGGTTGCCTGGATCGAAGCGCAGGGAGTCGCGGTAGGACGTCTCGGCCTCGTCGAGCCGGTTCAGCTCCACCAGGGCGTAGCCGCGCACGCGCAGCAGCCGCGCGTGTTCCTTGTCCTCCAGCGTTTCGCCGGAATTCAGCACCCCGTCAGCCAGGACAACCACGTCGGCGAAGCGCTTCTGCATGACCAGGGCCGTGCCCGCCTCGGCCGCCAGCATGGGATTGTGCGGCGTCATCAGGAGACCCCGCCGCAGCGCCTGTTCGGCCTCGGGCCCCCAGCCGAATTCGACCCGCGCCGAACCCAGCAGCATGGCGGCGAGCGGGTAGGGCGAATTGGCCCACTGCTCGACGCTCAACCCGCAGGCGGCCAGTTCGGCGCTGTCGGCGGGCGAATGGCTGACCACCGCCTCGAGGTTCGGCAATTCGCCGCGCAGCCCCTCGAACCCGTTGGCCTGGAAAGCGTCCTGGGCCGCGCTCAGGGCCTAGACGTCGCGGGCCCATTGTTCGCGGTCGTTGGCCCGGCAGGGGGCGGCGGAGGCGGGCTGGGCCAGGGCCAGGACGGCCAGGGCCGCCGCGGCCGTCAGTCTGAGCGAGATCATTCCACGCACTCCGCTGCTGAGACCGAAGCTTCGCCGAGGCGGGGGGCGATGTCGAGGCTCGCGGTCCGCCCGCTTCGGCGCTAAGACCCCGCCCAAGAGGACCCCATGCCCTTCAACCGCGCCAAACCCGAGAATGCCCAACGCCTGCGCCGCTTCTGGACGGCGGCCGCCGCCGGACCGCAAGGCGAGGGCGGCTGGCCGGTGCTGCTCGACGGTCGCCAGGCCAAGACGCCGGGCGGCAAGCCGCTGCTGCTGCCGACGCAGGCCCTGGCCGAGCTGGTGGCGTCGGAGTGGGACGCCCAGGGCGAGCTGATCGACTTCGCCTCCATGCCCGCCTCGCGCCTGGCCCACACCGCCATCGAGGCGGTGGCGAGCGCGCGCGACGGGGTGGCCGGGGAGGTGGCGCGCTACGCCGGAGCCGACCTGCTCTGCTACCACGCCGACCAGCCGTCCGAGCTGGTGGCCGAGCACACGCGGCGCTGGGGGCCGATGCTGGACTGGGCCGAGCGCGAGCTGGGACTGAAGCTGGTCCCGACCAGCGGCATCATCCATGTGGCGCAGGACCCGGCCGCCATCGCGCGGGCGAAAGAGCTGGCGCTGGCGCTGGACGACTTCGGGCTGACGGCCCTGGCTTCGGCAACGACGCTGTTCGGCTCGGCGGTGCTGGCCTTCGCCCTGCAGCGCGGGCGGCTCAGCGGAGATGAGGCCTTCGAGCTGTCGCGGCTGGACGAGGCCTTCCAGGAACGCCAGTGGGGCGTCGACGACGAAGCCGCCCTGCGCACCGCCAACCGGGCCCGCGAGGCCCGGGCAATGGAGCGGTGGTTCCGAGCGCTCTGATCGGGGCCGGGAATCACCCGTTCCGCCTGTTTCACCTGTTATGGAAAACAGGCTGAGCGCCCTGGGCGAGGCCTCAATCATGCAAAAACAGTAGTTTGTCGGCGCAATCGTGCGCAGAGCATGAGAAAACGCCGCACGAAATGGTCTTCTAAAGAGAAAATCGGAAATCTCCCGGGTTTTTCGCGGCGGTCATTCGCCGCGCCCAGAAGCGTCCGTTGATCCGCCCGGGCCGGTCAAGCGCGGCCCTCAGGCGACGGCGATGGCCTCGATCTCGATCAGCCAGGCTTCGTCGAAGATGGCCGGCAGGATGACGGTCAGCGCGAAGCGGCGCTCGCCCAGCAGCACCTGGCGGATGGCGCGGTTCTCGAGGTTGTAGCGCCGGTCGGCCAGGTAGGTGGTCACCTTGACCAGGTTGTCGAAGCTCATGTCGGCCGCGGCCAGGATGGCTTCGAGGTTGGCCCAGACCTGGCGGCACTGGCCGTCGAAGTCCGGCGCGCACCGGCCGGCGGCGTCCACGGGGACCGTGCCGGAAATGTAGAGCGTGCGAGCCGCGCCGGTGACCTCCACCGCGGGGGCGTAGGCGCCGGGCAGGTCCGGGTAGTCGGGCGGGGTGATCACTCTGGTTTGCATCACCCTTCATCTCTCAATTCTTGTCATCCCGGAAGCCGCGCAGCGGCTATCCGGGACCTCCCGAGCGGTTAGCAGCATGACGCCCGGTTTCGAGGTCGCATGAGGTCCCGGATAGTGCTTCGCACTTCCGGGATGACAAACCTTGGGAGTTACAGGCTGTGCGCCGTCGCATGCCGCGGCTGGTACAGCCCGATCTTGCGGCCGCCCGGCGCTTCCAGGGTGGTCAGTTCGCCCCAGCCGACGGTCTGCACCGGGCCGCAGCTGACGCCCTTCACCGCGAGGGTGGCCATCGTGGCGCGCAGGTCGTCGCACATCAGGTAGAGCTCGACCGAGCCCTCGGCGTCGTCGGTGGGGTGGACGCCGATCTCGGCCGGCGGCAGCTGCATGATCAGCCACCCGCCGCCCGCGTCCACGGCCGGGAACTCCAGCACGTCGCGGAAGAACAGCCTGAGCGCGTCGGCGTTCTTGTCGTACATCATCACGTGGGCGCCGGTGATCATGGGAACTCCTTCTCCTTCCCCTCCTGGGGAAGGTGGCCGCGTAGCGGACGGATGGGGTGCGGCGCCGCGACCTTACCCCACCCGGCCCTTCGGGCCACCCTCCCCATGAAGGGGAGGGAGACGGCGCGCTTGCGTCCGTAGTCCGCCCCTCTTAAGCCGGGCTCTGACGGTTTCACGGACGCAGTACCCATGCACACCATCCTCGACGAACTCGAGAAGCGCCGCGAGCAGGCTCGCCAGGGCGGCGGGGCCAAGCGCATCGCGTCTCAGCACGGCAAGGGCAAGCTGACCGCGCGCGAGCGGGTCGATGTGCTGCTCGACGAGGGCTCGTTCGAAGAGACCGACATGTTCGTCGAGCACCGCTGCACCGACTTCGGCATGGAGAACAACCGCATCCCCGGCGACGGGGTGGTCACCGGCTCGGGCACCATCTCGGGCCGGCTGGTCTATGTGTTCTCCAAGGATTTCACGGTCTTCGGCGGTTCTCTGTCGGGCGCGCATGCGGCCAAGATCGTCAAGCTGCAGAAGATGGCGCTGCAGAACGGCGCGCCGATCATCGGCCTGTTCGACGCCGGCGGGGCGCGCATCCAGGAGGGCGTCGAGAGCCTGGCGGGCTATGCCGACATCTTCCTGCAGAACGTGCTGGCTTCAGGCGTGGTGCCGCAGATCAGCGTCATCATGGGCCCCTGCGCGGGCGGCGACGTCTATTCGCCCGCCATGACCGACTTCATCTTCATGGTCCGCGATACGAGCTACATGTACGTGACCGGCCCGGAGGTGGTGCGCACGGTCACCAACGAGATCGTCACCCACGAGGACCTGGGCGGGGCCAAGGTGCACGCCGCCAAGTCCGGCGTCGCCGACGGCGCCTTCGACAACGACCTGGAGGCCCTGACCCAGGTGCGGCGACTGGTGGAGTTCCTGCCCGGATCCAACCGCGACCGCGCCCCGGCCTGGGAGAGCTTCGACGATCCGTTGCGCGACGAGCCCTCGCTGGACAGCCTGGTGCCGTCCAACCCCAACAAGCCCTACGACATGAAGGAGCTGATCTCCAAGGTCGTGGACGAGCGCGACTTCTTCGAGATTTCAGCCGATTACGCCAAGAACATCATCTGCGGTTTCGGGCGCCTGGAGGGCAAGACCATCGGCGTGGTCGCCAACCAGCCGCAGGTGCTGGCCGGCGTGCTGGACATCGACAGCTCCAAGAAGGCGGCGCGTTTCGTGCGCTTCTGCGACGCCTTCAACATCCCCATCCTGACCTTTGTCGATGTGCCCGGCTTCATGCCCGGCACCAAGCAGGAATACGGCGGACTGATCAAACACGGGGCCAAGCTCTTGTTCGCCTACGCCGAGGCGACGGTGCCCAAGGTGACCGTGATCACCCGCAAGGCCTACGGCGGCGCCTATGACGTGATGAGCTCAAAGCACCTGCGCGGCGACGTGAACTACGCCTGGCCCACCGCCGAAATCGCGGTCATGGGCGCCAAGGGGGCGGTGGAGATCATCTTCCGTGCCGAAGCCAAGTCCGACCCCGCCGCCCTGGCCGCCCGGGAAGAGGAATACAAGCAGCGCTTCGCCAACCCCTTCGTCGCCGCCCAGCGCGGCTTCATCGACGACGTGATCATGCCGCACGGGACCCGGCGGCGGGTGGTGAAGGCCTTCCGCACCCTCGAGAACAAGCAGCTCGAGAACCCCTGGAAGAAGCACGACAACATTCCGCTTTAGGGGGTGCTACGCCAAGGCCTAGGACGCTTGCGACACGCTTGAGGTCGTCGCCTTCGCATCTTGCCTTTTCCGCCCAGCAATTCTGCGCAGCTCGGTCACCCGGCGGAGGTTTTCAAGGTGAAGAAGGAAGTCGATTAGCAGTTGTCGTTCGGCTGCGGTGACACCTTCAAGTCGAAACTGCTTGCCGCTCCAAACGTCGTGAAAGACGTACGCTTGGTGGTGCAAGAGTGGCGGGGCGAGTGCCTTGTCGAATATTGCGGCGCCAATCACCGCTCCATCCCTCGTGAAATCGAGCGTCTTGCTATTCAAAACAATGACATGGACCAGCGTAGAGCCCTGCTCGATCGATGCGTGAGGTTTCGCGATAACATCAAAATCGTTTGAGGGGCTAGAAAACGTTCCGAACGGGCGCTCGACGGGCCTGCCCTGCAACGACTCAACTACGTGTTTTGCGCGGAGGAAGACGTCTTCGGTTTCGCTCGCCAAGTCCGCGTTGTCGACATCGCGAATCTTGGCGAGACACTCTCTGAGTGTGAAGCCGTCGTACAGCAGGTTTCCAAGGTAGATTATCGCGAGCCGAGTTGGGTCTAAACCGCCCCCCTTCCTCTTCTCCCGCGCGATCGTAACGGCCTGCGCGGCCTCATTTTGGCAGCGAGCTCGGATAAGCGTTTGGGCTTTCAAGGAGCTGAGCAGCATTCCCCACTTCCGATTTCTCACGGAGCGTGGGGTGATTTGCTTACAGCGTCAAATAACGCTGACTCACGAAAACCATCGTTCGATTCGAGAGAATTTAAAACCCGCCCCACTCGTGCAGGTACTTCATCGCCCCGTCGAGGCTGACGCCTGAGAGCTGATCCTTGGCCAACTGGTGGTCGGTGGGTTCGAGGATGAACAGGGGGCGCTGGGCCTGGCCTTGCGGGCGCACCTCGACCTTCAGGTTCACCGTGTCCTCGTAGCCCGGCAGCGCATTGGCCAGCCAGCCGTAGAACAGGCCCATAGCCGTGGCGTTGAAGTCCATGAAGGTGGTCCGGTACTTCCACCAGTTGTCCTTGCTGACCGCCACCCAGACGCCGAACTCGAGCGGCTCGTCGGGCTGGTCGATGACCGGGATCTGCAGCCGGCCGCGGATCAGGAAGTGCTCGTCCTTGTAGCGGCACAGGTCCGGGCCGATTTCGAAGTTCTTGCGATCCTCGGCATCGGCCTGTTTCCAGAAGGTCGGCCCCTCGAAGGTGAAGGCCGGCAGTTCGTCGTGCTGGTTGCCGCACACGGGGCAGGTAAGCTTGCTCATGAGGCCGATCTAGCGACCCGTTTAACCAGTGTCATCCCGGAAAGCGCGTCGCGCTTATCCGGGACCTCGTGGCTAGCGTTGCGGGGGAGGTCCCGGATCGCCGCTGCGCGCCGTCCGGGATGACAACCCGTGTCAGTGGCGGTCCGCCGCTTCGGCCCCGGCGCGGGCGCACTGGGCGTCCTGGGGACTGCTGGCGCCGCTGGCGCCGACGGCGCCGATGATCTTGCCGTCCTCGACGATCAGCACCCCGCCCTCGACGGCGGCGACGCCGTCGAAGCTGAGCACCTGCACGCGCCCGGCCGCGACGCTGTCGGAGAAGGCCTTGGAGTCGCGGCGGAAGCGCGCGGCGGTCCAGGCCTTCTGCTGGGTCACGGCGGTGGCGCCGTAGCTGGCCCCGTCCATGCGCTCGAAGGCCATCAGCTCGCCGGAGGGATCGACCACGGCGATGGAGAGCTGCCAGCCGTTCTTGCGGGCCTCCGCCACGGCGGCGTCGATGGCGCGGCGCGCGGCGGCCTCGGTGACGGGCGTTCCATAGGGCTGCGGCGGCGGGGAAGGGGGCATGGCCGCCGCCGGAGCCGGCGCGGCAGCGGGCGCGGGCGCCGGCTGGGCCTGGGCGGTGGCGGCCAGCGCCAGGACGGCGGTTGCTGCGAGAATGGTCAGGCGCATGTCGGTCTCCCCCGGAATTGCCGGCAAGGTCCGGTGCGCGGGCGCCGGGGTCAAGCGGCAAGCGGGCGGTTTGCCCGCGATCCGAGTCTGGCATAACCATGTTATCGGAGGACCGCCGACGCCGTCCGAACAGGAGCCGCCGATGTCCCGATTCAACCTGACGCCCGCCCTGACGCTGCTCGGCTGGCTGTTCCTGACCGGCGCGGCGATGGCGGCCCAGACGCCGCCGGACAACGAGAGCGGCAGCGTCGCGGCCATGGATGCGCTCGGCCGCGGCGGCAAGCCGACCTACATGGTGGGCGAGACGGACATGGGCGCCTATTGCCAGCGCCACTTCGGCGCCACCGAGGCGGGGTTCGACCAGGCAAGCCAGCGCTACTACTGCAAGACCGAGCAGCGCTGGGTCCAGATCGTGCCCATCGACGCCTGCCGCGAGCAATTCGGCGAGGTCACCCTGGCCGACGCCGGAACCGGCCGCTGCTACCGGCTGGGGGGCGAGGACCCGGGTCCCAATGTGCCGCGCACCCAGTCGGGCCCGGTCCACGTCATCAAGCCCGGCACGGTCGACCAGACCTATGGCCGCGAGGGCCCCCAGGTCATCGACGGCGCCAACGCCAGCCAGCTCACCGCCTCCCAGGTCGCCCAGTCCGGCGCGGCCGAGCGCGTCGGCGGAACCGGACCGCTGCAGGTGTGGAACCAGCTGCCGCTGTTCCTGCGCGTCATGATCTTCGGCGGCGGCTTCCTGATCGTAGGCCTGTGGGCGGGCGGCTATGCCGTGCGCCTGAAGCCGTGAGGAGGTTGAGCATGCCCGCAATCCGCAGCCTCGCCGCCGCCGCCGCCGTCCTGACCCTGCTGGCCGCCGCGCCCGCCCTGGCCCAGAGCGAGCAGGAGATCATCGGGACCTATCGCATGACGGTGGCGCCCCAGCCTGGATCGCTGTGCCCGGCAGGGGAGACCAGGTTCGAGGTGACGCGGGTCGGCGGCCAGCTGATCGAGGTCTCGATGGACCGCACCAGGATCATCGCCGACTGGGACCCGGCCCGGAACGCCTTTGCCGGCACGATCCCGTTTCCCGACCCCGAACATCCGGTCCGCCTGACGGGGGCGTTCTCGCGCGGCCCGGATCGGGTGAACCTGGTGGTGACGGTCAGCTTTCCACCGGAGAAGCCGTGCGAGGCGGTGCTGTCGGGCTCCATCCCGGCTGACGCCCAGGCCGCCGATCCGGCCGCGACGCCCCCGGCGCCGCCGCTGGGCAATCGGGCGCCGTCGCCCGTGGGGCCGCCGATCTTCGGCGTGGCGCCCAATGGCGAGCCGCCGGTCTATTCCAGCCCCTCGACCCCGACCACAGGCGGCGGCCTGGCCGACGGGAAGCTGCTGACGGCCGTGGGTGCGGTGCTGTTGCTGCTCGGGGTGGTAGTGGGCTTCCTGCGCGGCAAGGCGCGCGCGGCCGCACCCGCCGAACCGCCGGTCGCCCCGCCGCCGCCGGCGCCGGAACCTGAGCCTCCCGCACCCGCGCCGAAGCCGAAGGCCCCGCGCAAGCCGAAGCCCAAGCCGACCGAGGCCGAGGACGAGCTGGGCGAAGGATGACCAAAGCTTAACTGGCCCGCCGGCCGCCGCCGCCATCACTCTGCGCGCGGGGTCGGGGAGGCGCCATGACCAGAGCCATCGCCATTGTCTCGCCGCGGCGCGCGTTCGCCGCCTTTGGCGCCGTGCTGCTGCTGGGAGCCGTGTTCGCTGTCGGAGTCGTCCGCGCCGAGGACGCGCCCGCGCCCTACGTCCCGCCCGCCACCGGGCCGGTGGAGGCGGACGGCTATTACGAGGTGATCGAGGCCGTAGCCCCGGGCGTCTGGGCTATCCGTCAGGCCAAGTCCTTCCACCTGCAGCCCATCGGCAATGTGACGGTGATCGAGCAGTCGGACGGGCTGGTGCTGGTCGACGGCGGCGGCTCGCCCGGGTCGGCGCGGCGCATCGCGGCGCTGATCCGCACGGTCAGCTCAAAACCGGTGAAGGCGCTGATCCTCACCCACTGGCACGGCGACCATTCGCTCGGCTTCGGCACGCTGCAGGCGATGTGGCCCAACATGCAGGTCATCGCCACTGAGCAGACCAAGGCACGCCTGGTCACCTCCATGGACTTCTACGCGCAAGGGGCCCCCGACGCGGACCACACCGCCGCCTTCATGGAGCGGGTCAGCGGCATGGACCAGTTCCTGCGCGGCGCGGCGGCAGCGACCACGATCGATGACGCCGGCAGGGCCGGCTATGCCCAGGCGGCGCGTGAGTTTGTCCGTTATCGGGCGGATGCGGACGGACTGTTCATTGGCCGGGTGACGCGCACCTTCACCGACACCGTGACCCTGGCCGATGCAAAGCGCCCGGTGCAGCTCATCCACCCCGGCCGCGGCAACACCGACGGCGACGCGGCCGTGTGGCTGCCCAGGCAGAAGATCCTGGCCAGCGGCGACCTGGTCATCGCGCCGGTGCCCTTCGGCTTCAACGCCTATCCGGCGGCGTGGGAGGCGGCGCTGCGGCGGTTGGCGGCGCTGCACCCCAAGGCGATCATTCCGGGCCATGGCGCTGTCGAGCGCGATACGGCCTACCTCACCCGCCTGACGGCGCTCATCCACGCCACGCGCGAGCGGACCAAGGCGGCGGCGGACCGGGGGCTGTCGCTGGACGAGACGAAGGCGGCCGTCGACCTGTCTGATCTGGCGCCGGACTTCACCGGCCAGGATTCCTGGCTGAAGAAGTGGTTCGCCCGCTACTGGACCGACCCTTTCGTCGAGGCCTGCTGGAAGGAAGCGAAGGGCGAGCCGATCGAGCAGGGTCACGGCTGAGCTTGACCCTCGCCGCCGATGGGCGAAGCTTGGCCTCATGAGACCGCTCGCGCTCCTCGCCGCCCTGGCCGCGGCCATCGCCACGCCCGCCCTGGCCAAGCCGCCCGAACTGGCCCCGGCGCCGGCCCAGGAGGTCGAAGAGGGATCGGTCGCCTGGCTCTACGGCGACTGCCTGTCCCAGGCGGGCGAGCACAAGCTGATCATGCGCCAGGGCCGCTATCTGCAGTTCACCTGCTGGGGCGAGGCGGCGCAGGCCATCTACGACCGGCTGCAGGGCGGGGTGGCGCGCGGCTCCTATCTGGAGCGCAAGGCCGACCTGCTGACCACCCGCTACCTCGACGCGGACGGGCAGGGCGGGGACTCCTGCTGGCTGGATCGCTCCGTGCCGCAGGGCCAGCTCTACGGCTGCACCCTGGTGGTCCCGGCCGGCAGCGTCCTGGACGAGCCGGGGCCCAACTAGGCGATCGCTTCGCCCCGTCCCAGCGGGTCAGGGAGATCGTCGCCATCGGCCACGAACTCCAGCGCGACCGAGTTGATGCAGTAGCGCTGGTGGCTCGGCGGGGGGCCGTCGGGGAAGACGTGGCCCTGGTGACTGCCGCAACGGGCGCAGTTGGTCTCGACGCGGATCATGCCGTAGCTGGTGTCGCGCACCTCGGTGATGTGGGCCTCGTCGAAGGGTTCGGAGAAGCTGGGCCAGCCGGTGCCGCTGTCGAACTTTCCTTTGCCACCGAACAGCGGCAGGCCGCAGAGGCGGCAGCAGAAGACGCCGGACCGCTTTTCGCCCAGCAGCACGCCGCAGAACGGCGCCTCGGTCCCGTGCTTCAGCAGGACGTTGCGCTCCTCCGACGTCAGGCCCGCTTCAAGCTGCTTGCGTTGGGCGTCAGTGGGCGGGGAGAGGTCAAAGCCTGAGGGAGATTGGGTCACGGGGGTCATCCGATGCTGAGGGGCCGACGCTGCCTGATGCCTAATCCGCAGGCGGCGGGGGCGTTGCTCCGGTATTCGCCATCAAGCCCCAAACGGTTACGGCCCGCCATCCCTTTCGGGGGGCGGGCCGCATACACGTTCGTGTGGGCGTGAAGAGACCTAGGCGGCGGGCGCCGCGCCGTTGGCAAGGCCCTGGACGAAGGCGCGCACGGCGTTCTCGTCGGCCGGGTCGCCGTTGTAGGGCGCGGTCGGGGTGAAGCCCTGGCCCGAAGGACGCGGACGGTCCAGCCAGGCCTTGTTGCCGAAGCTGATCGAGCCTTCGTTGGAAGGCAGGCGCGAGACCGTCTGGCCGACGAAGATGCTATCGCCCGAGGTGGTCACGCCGGCGTGGGTCACGCCCGGCAGCTTGGTGAACAGGTCCATCAGCGAAAGGCACTGGGCGGCGCAATAGGCGTCGGTCAGGATGATGACCTTGCCGTGCACGGCCGAGGGCGGGGTGACGGCGCTGGGGGCCTTGCTTTCGTTACGCTGCAGCAGCGGCTGGCCGGCGGCCAGGGCGGCGTCGAACTCGGCCAGCATCTTCTCCCAGATCGGCACCTGGTAGTAGCTGAGCGGGTCGGCGCGCATGCGGTTCACGGCGTCGGCGTAGACGGCCCGGTTGGCGGCCGAGACGCGGTAGGCCGCGTTGCCGACCTGCGGCTGGTTGGCGAGGATGAAGTCCGGGCCCCACAGGCGGTTGGCCAGCTTGTAGCCATTGCGGCTGGTCGGGGCGTCATTGGCGCCGCGCATGTCCAGCACGATCACCGGCGCGGCCTGCACCGTGGCCAGCTGGCCGTCGAGCTGGGCCAGGAAGGCGTCCCACTCGGGACCTTCCGTGAAGGTCGGCAGGCGCAGCCAGTAGCCGCCGTTCCACGCTTCCATGGTCGGGCCGCCCTGCGGCTTGCCCAGGCCGGCCATGTAGGCGGTGCGGCGCTCGGCCTCGGCCGAGGGCTGATAATTCATCGAATAGGTCTTGTTGGACGTGCCGACGCGGAAGACGCACTTCTGCGGCAGGGCGGCGGTGTAGGGGTTGCCGCGATCCCAGAACAGGTAGGGCGCGGTGCGCGCGCGATCCACCGCCTGGCTCATGTCGCCCTCGTAGCGGTCGAGGCGCTCCAGCGCGATCTGGTCGGCGGTCTTGCGGTCGCAGGAAACGAGGCGCGCGCCGACCGGCGGAATCTTGGTGTCGCCCGGACGGGCCCAGGCGACGGTGTAGCCGCCGTTGGTCCAGCGGGTGGAGAAGCCCGGCCAGAAGGCCGCGAAATAGCCCGGCAGCTCGGCGTAGCCCGGGATGAAGTTGATGTTCGTGTCGCGGAAACCGGTCAGGTAGAACCGCATGATGTTTTCGTAGGCGAGCTCGCCCTGCACCTTGGGCAGCCCGGCCATGGCCTGCTGCAGGCCGGCGTCGAGCCAGCTGCGGAACTGGGCGCTGTCCTTGTCGACGTACGAACCGGGGTGATTGTCGCGCAGCAGGTCGTGCGCGGCTTGAAGATCTTGTTGCGCGGCGGCGCGATAGTCCTGGGCACTGGCCTGTCCGGCCAACAGGGTAGCTGTCGCTACGGCGGCGGCGACGGCGAGCGTCTTATTCATGACGTTTCCTCCAGCGGGGACACAGCTAAGCCCACTAACCAAGCGGCGTAAACGCGCCGCACGGCTTTTGGCAAGCCCTTGCACCCGAATTGCAATACCGGTTCACGCGCCGTAAGCAGCACCCCCAATGGTAGGTTCCATTCAGGCCACGCGATGTTCTCTAAAATACTGATTGCAAACCGCGGCGAGATTGCGGTGCGCATCCAGAAGACCTGCCGGCGCATGGGCATCCAGACCGTGCAGGTGTTCTCCGAGGCCGACGCCGACATGCTCGCCGTCGAGATGGCCGACGAGACCGTCTTCATCGGCCCGTCGCCGGCGTCCGAAAGCTACCTGGTCCAGGACAAGATCATCGACGCCGTGCGCAAGACCGGCGCCCAGGCGGTCCACCCGGGTTTCGGCTTCCTGTCCGAGAACCCGGTGTTCGCGCGGCGCCTGGAAAAAGAAGGCATCGCCTTCATCGGCCCCAACCCCGGCGCCATCGAAGGCATGGGCGACAAGATCCAGTCAAAGCTGACCGCGATCAAGGCCGGTGTTTCCACAGTTCCCGGCTCGACCGAGGTGATCCGCGACGAGAAGCACGCTGTGCAGATCGCCGGCGAGATCGGCTATCCCGTGATCCTCAAGGCCTCCGCGGGGGGCGGCGGCAAGGGGATTCGGATTGCGTATACAAAAGACGAGGTGATCGAAGGCTTCGGCTCGGTCCAGGACGAGGCGCGCGGCGCCTTCGGCGATGACCGAATCTTCATCGAGAAGTTCATCGAGAGCCCGCGCCACGTCGAGATCCAGGTGCTGGGCGACAAGCACGGCCACGTCGTGCACCTGTTCGAGCGCGAGTGTTCGATCCAGCGCCGCAACCAGAAGGTCATCGAGGAAGCGCCGTCGCCGCTGCTCGACGAAAAGACCCGCATGGCCATGGGCGCCCAGGCAGTCGCGCTGGCGCGCGCCGTCAATTACGACAGCGCCGGAACGGTCGAATTTGTCGCAGGCCAGGACCGCTCGTTCTTCTTCCTGGAGATGAACACCCGCCTGCAGGTCGAACACCCGGTCACCGAACTGATCACCGGCGTCGACCTTGTCGAGCACATGATCCGCTCCGCCGCCGGCGAGCCGCTGCCGTTCGCCCAGGAAGACCTGAAGATCGACGGCTGGGCCATCGAGAGCCGCATCTACGCCGAGGATCCCTACCGCAAGTTCCTGCCCTCGATCGGGCGGCTGGCGCGCTATCAGCCGCCGGCGGAGGGCGAATACGAGGGAACCGCGGGCCGCTACGTGGTGCGCAATGACGCGGGCGTGGTCGAGGGCGACGAGATCTCGATGTACTACGACCCGATGATCGCCAAGCTGTGCTCGTGGGCCAAGACGCGCCCCGACGCGGTGGACGGCATGGCCCGCGCGCTGGAGGCCTTCCACCTCGAGGGCCTGGGCCACAACGTGCCCTTCCTGTCGGCGGTCATGGACCAGCAGCGGTTCCGCGAGGGCCGCCTGTCGACCAGCTACATCAAGGACGAGTTCCCCGACGGCTTCCACGGCCTGGCGCCGACGCCGTTCCAGCAGGACGTGATGACCGCCGTGGCGGTGTTCGCCCAGCGCATGCTGGCGCGGCGCTCCGGCGGCGGCGAGGGCGAGCGCGACATCTGGACGGTGATGGTCGACCGCCAGTCGCGCACCGTGCGCGTCCTGCCCACCGAGGCCTGCGTCGAGATCGAACTGATCGACGAGGAGCGGGTGCTGCGGCTGGAAGGCTGTGACTGGGTTCCGGGCCGCGCTGTGTTCCACGGGGCGCTGGATGGGCGCGAGTTCAGCGCCACCATCAAGCCCGCCGCCCAGGGCTTTGACATCCGCCACCGCGCCGCCGACGCGCGCGTGCTGGTGCTGGCCCCGCACCTGGCCGAACTGATGGCCCGCCTGCCGGAACGCGAACCCGCCGACACCTCGCGCCTGATCGTCTCGCCCATGCCGGGCCTGGTGGTCTCCCTCGACGTCGAGGTCGGCCAGGAGGTGAAGACCGGCGAGACCGTGGCGGTCATCGAAGCCATGAAGATGCAGAACATCATCAAGGCCGAGCGCGACGGCACGGTGAAGACAGTGGGCCCCAAGGCCGGCGACAGCGTGGCGGCGGATGAGGTGCTGGTGGAGTTCGCCTGAGTGGACATCCTCGACGTCCGCGACATCTTTTTCAGCTTCAAGGGCCGCATCCGGCGGGGCACCTGGTGGATGTCGGTCATCGGAATGGGATTCGTGAACTGGATCGCTCAGTCCGTGATCGCACCCATGATCCTGGGGAATCTCGGTCGACCTCACTGGGTCCAACCTCCCTTTGTCATGGCCTACCCGCACAAGCACATGTGGGTGACTCTGGTCTTCGGGATCGTGCTGCTGTGGCCGTCCTTCGCCTTGGCAGTGAAGCGTGCTCACGACCGAGGTCGGTCCGGCCGGCTTGAAGTGGCGATGATCGCCATTGGCGCCGTCCTGGGCTGGTCGGGGGTTGCGCTCCTGTCTTACGACTTGATTTCGGCGGCGACCTATTTGGTCTTGATCTGTCTGTGTGGGCCGCCATCCCTCTACGTTCTTGTCGCCGTCGGCTTCCTTCCGGGAACACCCGGCGCCAACGCCTATGGCCCTGATCCGAAGACTACGCCGATCCAGTCACGCCGTCTGAATTGATCGTGGCGACAACGGTCGTTCGCAGCAAGTCCGCGCCGCCTCAACCGTCCGTCAACCAGACTGTGTTGATCTCTCCGGAGATCCGCGCAGACGGAGGACGGGGTGATGGACTTTTCGGACCGCTTGTTCGACTTCAACGGCCGCCTGCGCCGTCGCGACTGGTGGCTGCTCAGCATCGGACTTGGGCTGTTCAACTACACCATCATGCAGGTGGTGGCGCCCATGGTGCTGGGCGATGACGGCCGGGCCCAGATCACGCCCGGCAGCTTCATCCCGACCTATCCCGTGCCCCTGCTGGTGCTCCTGCTGGCGATGACCGCCATCCTGCTGTGGCCCAACCTGGCGCTGGCCGCGAAGCGGGCCCACGACCGCGACAAGTCCGCCACTCTGGCGATGCTGCTGACGGTGTTCTGCACCCTGGCCAATTGCGGTTCGCTGATCGGGATGACGGTGACGCACGATCTCAGCCTGGTGATGCTGTCGGGGCTGGTGAACCTGACCGCCGGCCTCTACCTGCTGGTGACCCTGGGCTTCCTCGACGGCACGCCGGGCGCGAACCAGTACGGCGACTCCCCCAAGGGCTACGCCGGCCCCTACGCCGAATTCGTCGACGAGCCCGCCTAGGGCGCCGCTCTTGGCGTGAACGCCAAATCGCGCTGTTCTTCCGCCCTGACGCACAGGGGGAACAGGCCATGGGAAATCTGCTCAGCTTCGAGGGCCGGACGCGGCGGCGCGACTGGTGGCTCTACAATGTCGTCGTCGGATTGATCGGCTACGCGATATCGCAGGTCATCGCGCCGATGGCGCTGGGAGACCAGGGCAGGGTCATCGTGGACCCGGCTTCACCCTTCACGCCGCACTACCCGATGCCGCTGCTGATGATCATGCTGGGCACGGCGGTGGTGTTCCTTTGGCCCAACCTCGCCATCGCGGCCCGGCGCACCCACGACCGCGACAAGTCGGCCCGCCTCACCCTGATCCTGTTCGGGATCTGCTCGGTGCTCGGCTGGATCGGCCTGTTCGCGATGTCGGGCGCTGTTCCGGCCCTGGCCGGCATCAGCGGGCTGCCGCTCATGACCATGGCGGTGAACATGATCGTCGGTCTCTACCTTCTGGTCGTCCTGGGCTTTGCAGACGGGACGCCGGGACCGAACCGGTTCGGGCCATCCCCGAAGGACGCGCAGCCGCCATCGACGCCGCACGCGGACTACAGCTAGTGAGCATCGGGCAGAAGCTGTTCGGTTTCAGCGGGCGGCTGTCGCGGCTGGACTGGTGGCTGTTCGCGGTCGGGCTGAACATCATCGGCGTGGCCCTGACCGCGGTCCTAGCCGCCGCCTTCGCCCCGCCGGGCTCGACTATGGACGGATCCCTGACCGCCGGGCGCGAGACGGTCGGCCTGGTCGTCGCCGGCCTGCTGCTGTGGCCATCGCTGGCGGTGACGGTGAAGCGCCGCCATGACCGCGGCGCCTCGGGCTGGACCTCGTCGGTGCTGTTCGTGGTGCTCTCGACCCTCAACACCCTGCCGCTGCTCTACATCGTGCTGGTCGTCTTCGGCTTCGAGAAGGGCGGCTGGCTGGGCACGGCCGCCGCGCTGTTCGCGCCCGTCGTGGGCTGGATCGGTTTGCTGGTGTTTCTGGGCATCCTGCCGGGCGATCCGGGCGAGAACCGCTACGGCCCTTCACCCCTGGCGCCGCAGCCCAGCCCGCCGCCGGCCGCCTGACCGCTTGAACCGGAGCGCCAATCAGGGTGTTCTGAGGCCATGAGCGGATTGGCCGACTGGAGCGGACTGTTCTTCAGCGCCGACGGGCGCGTGGCGCGCCTGCCGTTCCTGGTCTGCGCCGTGCTGCTGATCGCCGTGGCGGCTTTCTACGAAGCGGTGGTCGAGCCCGACAGCATGGCGGCCCTGCACTGGGTGTCGGGCGTATTCGTCTATGGCGCGCTGTTCTATTGCGGCGCCTGTCTGCTGGCCAAGCGGCTGCACGACCGGGGCAAGAACGGCTGGTGGGCGGCGCTGGTCCTGTTCGCCATCGTCATGGTCTGGCCGACGCCCTCGGGCGTGCTCGATTTCCTCGGCGTCATCGTGCTGATCTGGGCGACGGTCGAGCTGGCGGTCATGCCGGGCGAGCAGGGCGCCAACCGCTTCGGCCCCAATCCCCAGCGCCCGCCGGCGCCGGCGGCGGCCTGAGCCATGCTGAACTTCCTCTTCGGCCTGAAGGGCAGCGTCGACCGGTTGCCCTATTTCCTGACGGTCACGGCCTGCCAGGCCATCCTGGCCGGCGCGGTCGCGGTGCTGCTGCAGGCGGCGACGCATCCGCCGGTCGATCCGCTCTGGCTATGGGGCTTCCTGGCCGTGGGCCTGCTCTGCGTCTGGGTCAGCTTCGCCATGACCTGGAAGCGGCTGCACGATTTCGAGATGCACGGCGCCTGGGCGGCGCTGATGTTCGTGCCGGTGATCAGCGTCGGGATGTATCTGATCTTCTCGTTCCTGAAGGGCGACATCGCCGACCCGCCCTTCCACGCCCCGCCTCCAGAATAATATCCGGGTAATATTGACTTGACCCAGGCGGGCCGCTACAAGCCGCGCCATGAAAACGCTCGACCGCAAAGCCGCCGTGGCGGCCTACAAGGAACAGGTGACCCGCATCGGCGCCTTCGCCGTGCGCGCCGCCGACGGCCAGGTGTGGGTGGGCGAAAGCACCCACCTCGACACCCAGAAGAACGGCATCTGGGCAGGACTGCGGATGGGCGGCTCGCCGTTCCGTTCCTTGCAGGCGGCGTGGACGGCGCAGGGGGAGGCGGCCTTCAGCTACGACGTGCTCGAAGCCCTGCCGGCGGATACCTCGGCCCTGATGCGCAAGACCGCCTTGAAGGCGCTCGCCGACGATTGGCGCGGCCGGCTGGACGCCCAGAAGCTCTAGAGCGGCGCGTCCGCCTCGGCCGTCTCGCCGAACACTCTGTGGAAGCTGGTCCGCAGCGCCGCGTCCGCCTCGTCCATGCCCACCGGGCGGCCCAGGTCGACCAGGCTGGTGACGCCCGCGTCGCTGATGCCGCAGGGCACGATGCCGGCGAAGTGGGAGAGGTCCGGCTCCACATTCAGGCTGACGCCGTGGAAGCTGACCCAGCGGCGCACCTTCACCCCGATGGCGGCGATCTTGGCCTCGCCCGCCGGCGTCTGGGTCCATACGCCGACGCGCCCGTCGATGACGCGGCCGGCGACGTTGAAGTGGTCCAGCGCCCCGATGACCCACGCCTCCAGGGCCCGCACATAGCCGCGCACGTCGCGCTTGCGGGCGTTCAGGTCGAGCATCAGATAGGCCACCCGCTGGCCGGGGCCGTGATAGGTGAACTGCCCGCCGCGGCCGCTCTCGAAGACGGGGAATCGGTTGGCGTCCAGCAGGTCGGCGGCCTTGGACGACACCCCGCCGGTGTAGAGCGGCGGATGCTCCAGCAGCCAGACCAGCTCGCCCGCCTCGCCCGCCGCGATTGCGGCGACGCGCGCCTCCATGGCCGCCACGGCCTCGGGGTAGGGGACCTGGCCCTTCGACACGGCCCAGCCGGCGGGTGCGGCGTCAGCGCGTCCGAAAAGCAGGGCCTCGGCGGCCGGATTTAACGCCTCGTCAAGCATGCGCACCCAATGTGGCCAAAGGGGACGCGCGTTCAAGCGCTCCGGGGAAGTTACGCTTGTCACAGGTCGAAGCCGTCAACGTGGAAATCTCGGTGGTGCTGGGCCGTTCCATCCTGCCCATGCAGCAACTGCTGCGCATGGGCCGTGGCGCGGTCATCCCGCTTGACGCCCGCGAAAACGACGAGGTCTGGATCCTGGCCAACAACCACCCGGTGGCCCGCGGCGAGATCCACATCACCGACGACAAGATCGCCATCACCGTCACCCGCCCCGCCGACGTCTACGACTACATGGCCGGCGCGCGCATGCAGGGCTGATCGGCCTCGGCCGGGCTATTTGCCTCGGCGGCCACACCAGCCTTCCCAAATCAGTCAGGCCTTGCTACACGCCCGCCTCCAAAGCGAGCGGTCGTGGCGGAATTGGTAGACGCGCAGCGTTGAGGTCGCTGTTCCTTAACCGGAGTGGAAGTTCGAGTCTTCTCGACCGCACCAGCTTTGAATCACGATAGGGCTGCAATCGACTGAACCACGGGAAGAGGAGGCCAAGCGTGTCCGCAGACGCCGCCGAAACCCGCGCCAGGGCCGTTGACGCCGCCGCAGCCCTCGAAGATTTCGCGCTGCGCGACGACTACGCGCTCAATCCCAAGTTCGTTTCCATGGTCATCGAAGCGGCGGACCGCAGCGACGGCCTGCGCCTGCGCGAGCTGCTGGACGCGCTTCACCCCTCCGACATCGCCGACCTGATGGGTTTCCTGTCGCCGGACTACCGCGAGGAAGTCATCCCATGGATTCCACCGGACGCCCTGGCCGACGTGCTCACCGAGCTCGACGAAGGCGTGCGCGAGGAGGTGCTGGCTGAGGTGGCGCCCGACGCGCTTGCCGAAGCCCTGCAGGAACTCGATTCCGACGACCAGACCGACATCATCGAGGATCTCGAGGACGAGCAGCGCCGCGAGGTGCTGGCCGCCATGCCCGAGGCCGAGCGCGCCGCCATCGAGACCTCGCTCAGCTACGACGAGGACTCCGCCGGCCGCCTGATGCAGCGCGAGGTCGTCGCCGCGCCGCAGTTCTGGACCGTGGGCCACACCATCGACCACCTGCGCGGCAACGAGGGCGACCTGCCCGAGCTGTTCTTCGACATCTACGTCGTCGATCCGGCCTTCAAACCCGTCGGCGCGGTGCCGGTCAGCCGCCTGCTGCGCTCCAAGCGCGACTCCCAGCTCGCCGAGATCATGGAGCCGGTGACCGAGATCGAGGTCGATCTCGACCAGGAGGACGCGGCCCATATCTTCGAAAAGTACAATCTGATCTCCGCGCCGGTGGTCGACGCCCACGGCCGGCTGGTCGGCCAGATCACCGTCGACGACATCGTCTCCATCATCCAGGAGGAGAGCCAGGAAGACATCCTGGCGCTGGCCGGCGTGAGCGACATCGGCCGCGACGCCGGCGTCTTCGGCATGATGCGGTCGCGCTTCCCGTGGCTGGTGGTGAACCTGGGCACGGCGTTGTTCGCGTCGACCGTCATCTCCGCCTTCCAGGCCGAGATCGTGAAGCTGGTGGCGCTGGCGGTGCTGATGCCGGTGGTGGCCTCGATCGGCGGCAACGCCGGCACCCAGGCCCTGGCCGTTGCGGTGCGCACGCTCGCCACGCGCGAGGTCAACCGGTCCAACGTCTTCCGCATCGTCTGGCGCGAGATCCGCGTCGGCATGATGAACGGCGCGGCCATCGCCTTGATGCTCGGCGGCGTCACCTACCTGTGGAAGCACAACTGGGAGCTCTCGCTGGTCATCGGCGCGGCGGTGCTGATCAACCTGTGCGCCGCGGCGCTGGCCGGCACCCTGATGCCGCTGATCCTGGACAAGTTCGGCCGCGACCCGGCCGTGGCCTCGCCGGTGCTGGTCACCTGGACGACCGACACCGTCGGCTTCCTCAGCTTCCTGGGCCTGGCGTCGATCATCCTGATGTAGTCGGTCTCCCTTTCCTTCAGGAAAGGGACAGGCGGCGCCAGCCGCCAGGGTATGGCCTTGCGACGCTGGCCCGATGACCTCCAGCGGGGCAAGACCACACCCGTCGCTTCGCGCCACCCTCTCCTGAAGGAGAGGGAGAATCTTCTCCCTCACCAGTTGAAAACCATAGGCCTTGGCCCTGCTTTCACCCCCTTAGGGACGTAAAGGCGGAACGATCCTTGCTCCCTCGCCTTCGAGGGGAAACACCCCGTTCCGTTTTGGGTCACTTGAGTTGATGCGAGCCCGCCAGAAGGTCACACGCGCCGGCATCCAGCTGATTGCAGCCTTCGAGGGCCTGCGTCGGCGCGCCGCGCGGCTGCCTGACGGGCGCTGGACCATCGGCTACGGCCATACCCTGTCGGCGCGCGAAGGCGCGGAGGTCAGCGAGGAAGACGCCCAGGCGCTGCTGCACTTTGACCTGCTGCCCATCGCCGAGGCGGTGAACAGCCTGGTCTTCACGCCCCTGACCCAGAACCAGTTCGATGCCCTGACCGCGTTCGCCTACAACGTCGGCATCGACCAGTTCCGCACCTCGGACGTGCTGAAACGGGTCAATGAGGGCCGGCTGACCGAAGCCGCCTGCGCCATCGACCTGTGGCGCAAGGCCGACCTCTCGGGCGAGCCGGTCATCCTCGACGCCCTGATCCGCCGGCGCGCCTCGGAGAAGGCGCTGTTCCTGACGCCGCCCGACGGCTTCGTGCCCACGCCGTCGCCGTTGGTGCGGCCGCGCGTCGACACCGACCTGGCGCCGGCCCTGCCGCAGTCGCGCCCCGCCGAGATCGACGTGCCCATGGAAGGCGCGGTCGCCGAGGTGCATCGCCGCGCCGAGCCCGTCGACGACCTATCGGTCGAGGCCGAGCCCGAAGCCCTGTCTGAATCGGTCCCCGAGGCTCCGGCCGAACCGGCCCCCGATTTCGCCGCCGTCGCGCCGGTGGGCGTGGTCGAGTCTGACCACGCCGAGATCACCCATTCCGACGCAGAACCGCCCGAGACCCTGCCGCAATCGTCCGAGGCGGTGGAGGCCAGCTACGCCGACAGCCCCTTCACCGCCGTCGATGAGACGCCCGCCGAGATCGCCGTCGAGACGGTCAGCGCCACCGAGCCGGGCGCGGACGCCATCGGCCTGGTCGACGACCAGCCCCTGGACGGCCGCGTCTCCGATGAGCCGGTGGTGCAGGTGCTCGAGCCCGAGCCGGCGCCGGTCGCCGATATCCCGTCCTTCGACCACCCGCCCATCGAGGCGCAGGCCGTCGAGGTGTTCCCGACCGCGCTGGAGCCCCAGTCGCTGGAGCCCGCCGTCGAGCTGGCCCCCGAGGCGCCGTTCCCGACGGCCCAGGAATTCGAGCCCGCCGCGCCGGAGCCGCAGGCCGAGTTCGTCCACCAGGAGCCGGCGCCCGAGGCTGAGCCGCAGCCCGAGCCCCAGCCCGAACCGTCGATCGCGCTCGCCAACACGCCGCCGGAGCGCATCTACGCGCCCGAACCGGAAGCCGAGCCTCAGCCCGCCGTCGAGGCCGCGCCCGAACCGGTCGCGCCTGAACCCGTCGCCGCGCCCGAGCCGCTGCCCTTCGAACCGCCCAGCGGCTGGTCCCTGACTCCGCCGCCGGAAGTGATCGAGCCCGCGCCCAGCCGCCAGGACACCGCCCCGCCCGCCGTGCAGACCGGCGACGAGGACCAGGTGGCCCTGTTCGATCCGGACTCCATGGACCAGGACGTGGCCGGCCGCATCATCCGCTACGAGGACCTGCAGGAAGACGACGGCGTGGCCGACCGCTCCTCAAGCGGGCCGTTCATCCTGATGGGCGTCATCGGCCTGACCGCCGTGGGCGGCGCCCTGGCCGCCTACATCAAGGGCACCGCCGGCACCGGCGGCCCCGACGACCTGAAGGTGCTGGCCTGGATCCTGGCCTTCGTCGGCGCCGGCCTGGTCGGCACCTCGGTCTACTTCCTGCTCAAGCGCCTCGGCGGCGTGGACGACTAATTCCCTTCGGGGGTGACGATGGCGGTGGGGGAGTGCTAACCCGCTCCCATGAGCCACACCCCCACCATGGATTTCGGCCTCGGCGAGACCGCCGACGCGATCCGCGAAACCACCGCCCGCTTCGCCGCCGACAAGATCGCGCCGATCGCCGCGGAGATCGATGAAACCAACAAGTTCCCGCGCCATCTCTGGCCCTTGATGGGAGATCTCGGACTTCACGGCATCACCGTCGAGGAAGAATTCGGCGGCCTGGGCCTCGGCTACCTCGAGCATGTGGTGGCCATGGAGGAGGTGTCGCGCGCGTCGGCTTCGGTCGGCCTGAGCTACGGCGCCCACTCCAACCTGTGCGTGAACCAGATCCGCCGCTGGGCCACGCCCGAGCAGAAGCACAAGTACCTGCCCAAGCTCATCTCGGGCGAACACGTCGGTTCGCTGGCCATGTCCGAGGCGGGCAGCGGCTCGGACGTCGTCTCCATGACCACGCGCGCCGACAGGAAGGGCGACCGCTACGTGCTGAACGGCACGAAGTTCTGGATCACCAATGCGCCCGAGGCGGATACGCTCGTTGTGTACGCAAAGACCGCGCCGGGCGAAGGCAGCCGCGGCATCACGGCCTTCCTGATCGAGAAGGGCATGAAGGGTTTCTCGGTCAGCCAGAAGCTGGACAAGATGGGCATGCGCGGCTCCGACACCGCCGAGCTGGTGTTCGAGGACTGCGAGGTCCCGGAAGAAAACATCATGGGCCCCGAGAACGGCGGCGTGGGCGTGCTGATGAGCGGGCTGGACTATGAGCGCGCCGTGCTGTCGGCCGGGCCGCTCGGCATCATGCAGGCGTGCCTCGACGTGGTGCTGCCTTACGTTCGCGAGCGCAAGCAGTTCGGCAAGGCCATCGGCTCGTTCCAGCTGATGCAGGCCAAGATCGCCGACATGTACGTGGCGCTGAATTCGGCCCGCGCCTACGTCTACACCGTCGCCAAATCGTGCGACGCCGGACGGACCACGCGCTTCGATGCGGCCGGCGCCATCTTGCTTGCTTCGGAAAACGCTGTTCAATGTTCGCTCGAGGCCATTCAGGCCCTCGGTGGAGCGGGCTACATCAAGGAATGGCCGGTGGAGCGGTTCGCCCGCGACGCCAAGCTTTACGACATCGGCGCCGGGACCAACGAGATCCGGCGCTTCCTCATCGGACGGGAGTTACTTGGGGCATGAGCGGAATTGTGATCAGTGGAGATACGCGCGGCGGCGTCGGCGGTGCGCCTCGCAAACCGGCGGCGGCTGCGACGGCGCCCGGCGCCTTCAAGGCGGCGGTGGCGGGCGTGCTCACCAAGCTCCAGCAGGGCTTCAACAAGGCTGACGCCAAGGCGGTCGGCGCGCTGTTCGGCAAGGAAGCCGACTATGTGAACATGGCCGGCGGCCACATCACCGGCGCCGACAAGATCGCCCAGGCCCACAAGCAGCTGTTCGACGGCTCGAAGGGCATGCAGACCGCCTACCGGGTGATCAAGCTGAAGCCGCTGGGCGCCGACGTGGTCATGGCCTTCCTGGGCCAGCAGATGACCTTCAAGGGCGAAGGCGGCAAGGACCAGGTCGTCAAGGCGCGGCCCACCATGGTGCTGCGCAAGGCCGGCGCCGACTGGAAGATCGCTGCGTTCCAGGTGACCCGCGTCGGTGCGGCGGCCGCCGGCGGCGGCAAGGCGGCGCCCAGCAAGGCGGCTCCGGCCGCGGCGGCCAAGGCAGCGCCCGCCAAGGCGGCCCCGGCCAAGAAGGCCGACAAGAAGTAATCCAATGACCGGTAGCGGCGCGAGCGGGAGCGGTCGATGACGGCCCCCGCCGCGCCGCCGCCGGACATCCCCCTCAAATTTTCCGAGATCCTCACCGGCCTGGGTCGCGCGCCCACGCCAGATCGGAA
>Ga0209023_10002272_pt1 | contig 24308 bp, 20 predicted proteins | sample LakOneMetagenome_FD_187468 | JGI IMG/M metagenome (GOLD analysis project Ga0209023, IMG submission 187468) | Freshwater and sediment microbial communities from Lake Erie, Canada (SPAdes) (version 2) | ecosystem: Environmental > Aquatic > Freshwater > Lentic | place: Lake Erie, Canada... | reverse complement strand
TTAGCAGGAATGATGAACTAACGGGAGCGTTGGAAAAATTATTTCATATAAAATGTTAAAGCATTTAATACAGTTCTGTTTTTTAAAGAATAAAATAATCTATATTAGAGTATGCAATTCCTTATAACATTTTCTTTGAAGTATTTCGAATTACTGTTTTGGATAATTGCATTGTCAGTACTTTTTTTTGTAAGGATGGATAACGAAAATACCTTGTGTTTTTTTCATTGGATCGGTTTTGCCTGGTGCCCGGGTGATGGTATTGGCCATTCAATTCAATCGGCATTACATTTTCAATTCGTAAAATCCCTTAAAGAACATCCGCTGGGCATTGCAGCGGTATTGATCATCTTCAACCGCATAAAGCAATTATCTTTTTCTTCTAAATAATTTGTATCATGAATCAAAACCTTATAGCATTAATACCTCAGCTTGAACCTGATGAACTGGCATACCTGCAGCAACTCACAAATCAACTTTCAGATGAAAAACTGAAATTGTTCATATCTATTTATAATGGAAAACGGAAAACAGCACAGACAATTTTGATATGTTGCCTGCTTGGTTTTGTTGCGTTTGCAGGTATTCAGCGTTTCGTTGTTGGCCAGATAGGCATGGGGATATTGTATCTCTTTACAGGTGGGCTTTGTTTAATAGGAACAGTTGTTGATATTATCAACCACAAACAACTTGCCTATGAATACAATCAGCAAATGGCACTTGAATCAATGGCGATGATCAATGCTTTCTGACTTTTTATTGTACAACTTAGTTCTATAAAAGTATAAAGCCCCTTAACAATGGGGCTTTATACTTTTATAATATCCAATATTTATTTCCTGATGAACTTCCTGCTCAACACACCATTTGAATTGTTTATACGCAACAGGTAAGTGCCTGATGGAAACCTTTTCATTTTATCAAGTGGAATAATATTTTCACCTGCATTCAGCAATTTTACATTGCTATAAAGAACGGCACCAACTGCATTAAGTAATGTAATGGTTGTTTTTTCTGCATTTGGCTGTGTTACTGTTATAAATAAATTATCACTGACAGGGTTGGGCGAAACATTCAGGGTAAATGCAACACTACATTTCTTATTGATCGTGATTACCCGACTGTAACTATTGCTTCCGTCTGTTTCATTAATTTTTAAACGAAAATAGTGATAGCTACCCGGGCCAAGGTTATAATTGAACTGATATACTGTCTCTGCATTTGTGTTCCTCGCAGAAATGATACCTGCTTTTATAAAATTATTGCCATCTGCACTGTATTCAACTTCGTAATTTTTTATGTCCTGTTCATTCGTGGTCTTCCATTTTAGCTGGGCAATGCAATTGTTGTTGGCAAGGCCTTCAAAACTTACCAGTTTCACCGGGATTACACCGCCATTGGTAATGATTCCTGTAGCATTCAATACCCAGTTGTTAGGATCAACTACTACGCCATTCGGTGTTTTATTGTACTTGAATTTAAATTGCTGGTTGTTGGAAGTAACGTATGCTTTTACGGTTGTATCTCCCTGTGCCGATGTGATCTTGAATTCATACAATCCCTTAAAAAAAGGCGTTATGGCAGGTGCACTCACCGTTTCATTCACTATCAGGATTATACTGTCTGGTGTTTGCCTGATATAAGTGATGTTAAAAGTTGGGTATCCTTCACCGTAATACCATTGATTAAAAAAGTCAGTGAAGTTTTTTCCACTTGTTGTTTCAGCTACATGTTTAAAATCATCAGCTGTTGCAACAGAATCGTGGTATTGCTGCTGGTAATTTTTTAATGTCTGGAAGAACAGGTTGTCATCCTGCATTTCAAAACGAAGGTTGTGTATGATCGCTCCGCCTTTATTGTAGCTAAGCCTTCCGCTGAATATCCTGTTCTCATCATACACCGATGCTTCAGGTATATATACACTCCCGCCCGGTTGGCTCAATACATTGTTGTGAATATTCTGCATGTATGTTGCCGGGTTGGTAGTAGGGAATAGAGCCGGAAGTTTTTCAATTGCCAGGTATTCGCAATACGTTGCAAAGCCTTCATTGAGCCAGATATGGTTCCATGTTGCACAGGTAACATTATCGCCAAACCATTGATGGCCGAGTTCATGTGCGATGATCGTTGAACCAAAACTGCTGGTAGTCGTCATCGTCTGGTGTTCCATACCTCCACCGATCTCTGCCTGCGCATGTCCATACTTCTCATCTGCAAAAGGGTACAGTCCAAAAAGTTCACTGAATTTTTCTATGAATGCAGGTGTTTTATCAAGATTCGTTTTTATGGATGCCAGGTAATTTTCATCATCTGCAATATAATGTTGAATAAGAATTGAATCAGGGGCCATTGCTACCGGTTTCGCATAATTATCATACTCCATGTAATTTCCTACAGAAAAACTAGGCATATAATAACTCATGGCATGGCGGCTCTTCCACCTGTATCTTTTTTTGGCATTGGGTAAAAAGTCAACTCCTTCAAGTGTTCCGTTCGAACCTGCTTTGTTAGCCTGGTCGGTCGTTATCCATATGTCGGCAGAATCGATCTTGTCTTTTAATATCTGTTTTACAGGAAACCATTCCCTGGCCTGGTAACTTTCAGAAACGGAAGCAGAATAGGAGAGGCCATTGCCGTTAGTGCCTGCGAAAACAGCATTGGGGCTGCATGTTCCATTATAATAAAACAATGCAGTTACCTGGGTCCCTGCCGGAAGTGTTGGTGACAATGGAATGAATACATGGTCTGAGCCACGTTGAAAATTTTTCTTTACGCCATTAATAAAAACTGAATCAATGATCATATTGCTCCTTAGTTCTGCAACAAATGAATCCAAAGGTTGTACTGCTTTTACGACTGTTAGTGCGGTTCCCGAAACATAGGTGCTTCCTGTTTCTACTGCGATATCAAGTTTTAAATACTTCACATCATATTTATCCATAGAAGGATACTGGTAAAAATCTACCTGGTCAGGCCTGGCGGTTATGTGTGCATGGCTGCACTTTTCCCGGCAGCCTGCAGGATCATTATCATTGTCCTGTGCAAAAATGTTACTGGCAAAAACAAAACCCAGCAATAGCAGTAAATATGGTTTCATTGTAAAAATTTAGGGATTTCAAATATATGAATTACCTACGGCTTTCAGGACAAGGCAAATGATAAATGAACAATTTGATATATTTACGAAAAATCTTCATGTTGAAAATTAACGCAGAGCGACTACAACAGCATTTTGAGGCTATGAGCCTTATTGGTAAAATAGGGGATACAGGAACATGCCGTCCAACAATGACAGTATTGGAAAAAGAAGGATTTGAACTGGCTGCTTCCTGGATGAAAGAAGCAGGCATGAAAACACGTATCGACAATTTTGGTAACCTGGTTGGCAGGCTTGAAGGCAAAGACCCTTCATTGCCGGTATTGATGATGGGCTCACACCTGGATTCACAACCTTATGGCGGAAGGTTTGATGGCGTTGCCGGTGTGTTATGTGCCATTGAAGCTGTGAAAACATTAACTGAAAATAATATCGTACCCGAAAGAAGTATTGAAGTGGTTTCATTTGCCGATGAAGAGGGCTGGCGTTTTAATAAAGGCCTGTTTGGTTCAAGGGGTATATTGGGCAAACTGGAAGAGGGGGAATTACAGCGTGCCGATAAGGATGGGATTACCCGTGAACAGGCTTTGAAAGATTTTGGATGCGATCCGACGAAATTCAAAGAATCAGAATATAAACCGGGCAGTATTTTTTGCTTTTTGGAATTACACATCGAACAGGGGCCTGTGCTGGATATTGCACAAAAACCAATCGGCGTTGTATCTGGAATTTCCGGGCCGCTATGGCTCACCGTTAAACTGAAAGGAATGGCCGGGCATACTGGCTCTGTACCGATGCCTTTACGAAAAGATGCTTTGCTTGGTGCAGCGGAAATAATTGTGGCTGTAAATGAAATTGCCACACAGGTTCCGGGCAACCCAACTGTTGGTACTGTTGCCACGATCAATGTGTTTCCGGCCAGCAGGAATATCATTGCTGAAGAAGCTGTGTTTACAGTTGATCTCAGGGATATTGACCTGGACAGGCGTAACCGTTATGAAAAACAATTGAGGGAAAGAATTGCCGCCATCACCGAAAAACATAAACTTACCTATTCTATTTCGGAAGATACTAACAGCGAGCCGCGGTATTGTGCAGACTGGATAAAGGAGATCATTCACAATGAATGCGAAGCTTTAAAACTTGATGCGCCTGAATTGATGAGCGGGCCTTTTCATGATTCCCTCGCATTGTCTTATGCCTGTGATTACGGAATGATATTCGTGCGTTGTAAAGATGGTATCAGCCACAATCCCCTTGAGTATTCATCATACGAAGACCTGGCCCTGGGAACAGAGGTGCTTTATGGAACAGTCATTAAAATTTTAAAAGCGTAGAAACTTATTGCAATGATAACATGGCAGTGTTGTGGATCTCCTGCTGATGTTGTTCTAATTGATGCAATAAGGAAGTTGCGTTTCTTAATTCTATTCTTTCAAAAAGGTTCAGGTAGGAATTTTTTTCCATTTTTCTGATCCTGCTTTTTAACTGGGTGATTTTTACCCTTTCCATAAGAATTGATAGTGAAGCTTTGATCGTTTTCGGCATTTGGATGGGATTTAGGATTTATTAAATAGTTAACGAACAAATGACTGAAAAATTGTTCATATTATCATTTGTTTTTTATGCATACTATGTTAATAACTAGCCGGTTAGTGGCTTATAAAGATCTGTTTGACCGAAGAACTGTTGTTGCTGGTGACTTTTACAAAATATACACCGGCAGGTATGTTCGAAGTACTGATGTTACAATAACTTCCATTAGACCGGGTATTGAATATCCTGGTGCCAAGCGGATCGAAAATACTGACTTCGTTTCCTTTTTCAATTCCTCCCACCTGGATAGTTTCTCTTCCCTGGTTACTTAAAACATACCAGCTATCCTCTGCCTTATTCGTTGTTTTTACAATGGAAGAATATTGGTATTTACCATCTGTTTCAATCATTTTAACCCTGTAATAATTAATTCCTTTTAACGGGCTCATGTCGGGCAATGAATACGAACGTATGGAGGATGAAAAACCTGCAGCAGGTGTCTCGGCAATTGTAACATAATGGATCCCGTCAGCAGAACGTTCAAGCATAAATGTTTTGGTCAGTGATTCGGTATAAGTTTTCCAGATAACGGTGTTATATGAACGGTTGTTGCTAACAGCAATATTCCCAAAACTAACAGGGATGGGGACTGCAATGATAAATCCGGCAGTGTAATTTGTCGGGTTATTGCTGTTGTTATCATATTTAGTAGTTCCGCAGCCAGCACCGCCGTCCTGGCCTGTATATTCATAATACATTTCAAGCGTATAAATTCCCGGTGAATAAGTAGTAAGGTCGATATTGGCAGCAGAACCAAAACCAGGGCTTTGCCATTTCTGGTCACCGGCACTGCAACACCCACCGCCTGCCGCTATATTAAAGGAGCCAAAAAAACTGGTACAGGCGGGCGCAAAGCAATCAGAAAAAAATCCAAGTATTACAGGCGTGAATACCGGCGATACCGGCCTGGCCCCTGTTAAGTAAACCGTGAAATATAATGTTCCGGAACACACATTATCCGAAGCCCCTTTATAAGTTTTGATCTCAGCTCCGGTAAGTTTTAAAGTGCCGCTGTTCTGTTCAAAACTCCCCAAATTGGTTCCCTGGAAAGTGGCGGTGCCAATATCCTGCCCAAGTCCTGGTGCAGTATTATTATAAAATGAATTGCTGCCATTTGCGTTTATATATGCTGCTGAAGCATACAAACCGAACTGCGCAAATAAGTTTGTGTATGAGAAGAAAAACAGGATAGCAACAATGATATATTTTTTCATTTTACAGAGATTGAATTTTCGCACTCATAAAAGTAAACTTAATCAGTCAAAAATTAAAGCATGCTACGGTAAAATAAAATATACTTAAGAGAACTTACTATTCTTTGATCCATTTTTCTGAAAGAATACCTGCCTCATCATTGCCTGATATTCTTAAAACATACATTCCTTTGGATAATGAATGTATATCCACATCATAAATATTATTGCCTTTGTTCAAAACAAGATCAGATTGCTTAACAATTTTTCCATTCATATCAATCACAGACAAGGTTGAAGTTGTTTTAATTCTTGATTCTATTGATACATACAAAACTGTTGTTGCAGGCGTTGGGTAAACATTGTTTATATAAATGCTTCCGGTCTTATCATATCTTACCAATACGGTTTTACTGTAAGCATATTTTTCATCAAGATCAACCTGCCTGAGCCGGTAATAATTATATGAAGGCATTGGCTGCAGGTCGGTAAAGGCATAATCCAGTTTAACTGAACTGTTTCCGCCCATCGCTTTACTGTTTACAAAATTTAGTTTTTTATAATTGATCCCGTCATTACTTCTTTCAATATAAAAACCTTTGTTATTGGCTTCTGTGAATGTGTTCCAGTAAAGATCAACTGTGTGTTTGTTTTTCACTGCAAAGAAATCCGACATGGTAACGGGTATCACACCAAAAGAATTGATCTGTTGTGCATAAGCCCTGTATTCTGAGCCCCGGTCCTCATACCATACGGCAACTACCTGCCCGTTGATCATATCGGTAAAGGCGAAACGTCCTTTTGGTGAACCTGGCCCTGCCGTAGTGGAACTTAATTCAACACGGTTTCCTGCCCAAACAAAATCACCTGTACTGCTCAGCCTTGTTGCATAAATTTTATAATTTACATCATAACTCATGAATACAGGCGCATCATTGAACAAGGTCAGTTTTCCTGCCTGGATATCGGAGTTTGGACTTATTGGATAAACTTCTTTGCCCAAAGGATCTAATAATACGGCGCCTGTTGCCACATCAAATTTCTGAACATACACACCATTTTGGGATTGCAATGTATTGCTGTAAGTACAAACAGCCCATACATAAGGAGATCCTGTTGTGTGGGCAATATTTGTTGTTTGCTGATAAGGATCCGACCCGGTTGAATAAGTTGAGAATTCGGTTCCGCTTTCTCCCCATGGCAATGAGCCATCTGCATTGATCTTTTGAACATAAGAAAAGAAACGGCTGCCCGAACTTGCATAAAAACCAAAATAAGTGATATCATTATCAGCAACTATAGAATAATACCTTGCACCGGAAGTAGTGAGTGTTGATACCTGTACAGGAGCCGCCCATTGTGAAACGCCATCATTGTTATACCGCATGGCATAGAGTGTTGTTGAAATGCCCACTCCTCTTTTCTGAAACACCATGGTAAAATATCCATTGGGATTGGCAACGATCTGCCCGCGGGTCGTAAGGCTTGCACCAACGGTTACGGGTAACGCTGATGCCCAAACCTGAGATCCTGCAGCATTTATTTTTTGCATATAAAGTGTAGAAGGGCTGTTGTTATTCCATGCCACTACAGTTTCCCCGGTTGTTAATACAGTAGGGTATGGGGCCAGCCCTGCACCCAACACAACACCACTACTTCCCCAGGGAAGGGAGCCATCCGTATTTACTTTTGTAATGACGGCAGTATTATTTCCCGCCACTTCATATTGAAACCCGATGATGAGGTTATTGGAAGCGTCGAGGCAGATATTAAAAACAAACGTGGCAGACCCGGAAGTTTGATTGCAAACGAGAACTCCGTTTGGCCCGAGCAGTTTATTGCCGCCTGCATCCAGCAATTGTGCCCTCATATCATAATTACCTCCGTTATTATTGTAAAAAGCGATCCATGTTTTGCCATCGGTTGTGTTGGCAGTCTGAAGATCAGCAACATTTAAAGCGGCCACTTCAAGATTAAGGGCAGTATTTGTTGTCCATTGCGAAAAACAAACGAAAGAACTTGTCACCAACAAAATAGTAGTGTAGATATACTTTATCATGGTCCATGATTTTAGGGATACTAAATTTACTGAAATATATTGTCAGATGCAACGTTTATGTATACTTACTGATTTTTACAATGATGTATTATATTTACAGCCAAAAAATAAACGAAAAATGAAAAAAATATTTCTTTTGGTGCTCTTATCGGCACCTTTCTTACTGTTTGCGCAGCAGAAAACAGGTAACCTCACTATTTTTTCTGAGGATGGTGACAAATTTTACCTGGTACTGAATGGCGAAAAACAGAACAACGTTGCACAGACAAATCTCAGGGTAGAAGAACTGCCCCAGCCTTATTATAATGCGAAGATCATTTTTGCCGATTCTACCATCGCCCCTATTTCAAAAAATAATTTACTGATTGCTGATGTGGATGGGAAAATGATGGATGTTACTTATAAGATCCGCAAAGACAAAACACGCAAAGCAAAGCTTAATTATTTTTCTGCTATTGAAGTACAGCAGGATTATATTCCACCGGCAAATGTATATGTTTATCATTTTGGAGAACCTTCAACTCCACGTCATGGCGGTACGGTCAGTACCACAACCACAACAACTACCATGGGAGACGGTGTTTCTGCAAACGTTAATGTAAATGGTGTTAATATGAATGTTTCTGTTTCTGATCCATATATGAACAGTACTACCACCACAACAACTACAACAAGCAGTTCTTCAAATTCAGGATATCATGACAATTCTAATTCAACGGAATCAAATTCAAAATGTAATGGATGGCCGATGAATTCATCTGATTTTGCTGCTGCATTGAAAACGATAGGCAATGCCAGTTTTGATGAATCCAAACTTACTACGGCCAAAAGTATTTCATCTAAGAATTGCCTTTCAAGCGACCAGGTTGTAAAGATCTGCAACCTCTTCAGCTTTGAAGAATCCAAACTTGCTTTTGCAAAACATGCTTATAAACGTGTTACAGATCAAAAGAATTATTTTAAAGTGAATGATGTTTTTTCTTTCGACAGCAGCAAAGAAGAATTGAGTAAGTTTATTGGAGACGATTAATGCTGGTATAAATTATTGTTAGCCACTGATTCACTGATCAGGCAATAAATGAATCAGTGGCTGATTTTTTATGGGTATTCAATATTCAGTTTGTCAAAAAAATCCCCTTCAGTCATTTCCTTTACTTCGCCTGGTTTCAGGTCACCTAACTTTAGTTCCTCAATCGAAATTCTTACCAGTCTTTTGCAACGGTGATTAACAGCCATCATCATTTTTCTTACCTGGCGGAATTTTCCTTCTGTTAATGTAATAACCAACCAGGTATGTTTCCCAAATTCTGTAGCCGTGTTTGCGAAAGGATATAACTTTTCCGGTTCATCAATGATCTTTACATCACATGGTGGAGTAGTGTAGACTTCACCGGCTTTTATTTTGATTGGAACACCTGATCGTAATTTTTCTAAATTTTCGGTACTTAAAATATTATTCACCTGTACCAGGTAAACTCGTTTGTGTGGTTTTTCAGCCAGGAATAATAAGCGGGTCACTTTTTTATTGGTTGTCAATATCAATAAACCTTCTGAGTTATTGTCCAGTCTTCCAACAGCATGGGTTCCTTCCGGAAAATCAAAATCAAGATCGCACAATAGTCCAACCTTATCAGAGCTAATAAACTGCGACACCATATTATATGGTTTATTAATAATAAAATAACGTTCAAGTTGTTTCAATTCCGGGGATTTATATTGATCAGGCCGCAATTTCACTCAATTTTCTGATGTTTACAGCAAGATTCGTTGTAGCTTTACAAACTTCTGAAATGAGAAGCATCCATGCATATTAATAAATATTTTTTCTGTTCTTTATTATTGTTGTTGAGTTGCTTTCTTCAGCAAACGGTTTATGCACAATGCGCAACTCCTATAAATAGTTTTCCTTATAGCCAGGATTTTGAAATCAGTGATGGAGGTTGGGTAACCGGTACATCATCGGCAACTGTGGCTTCCGACTGGGAATGGGGCTCGCCTGCCAAAACTGTTATTACAGGCGCTGCTTCAGGAACAAAATGCTGGATAGCAGGAGGATTGACAAAAACCTCGTACAATAATGGTGAAAGGTCATGGTTGCAAAGCCCCTGTTTTGATATTTCTTCTTTATCAAATCCTGAAATTTCTTTTAAAGCATTTTGGGAAACGGAAAGAAGATATGATGGAGCCAGTTTCCAGTTTTCTACAGATGGAGGCGCTACATTCCAAACACTTGGATCAATAAATTCCAACAGCGATTGCAGCGGCGAGAACTGGTTTAATTACGATCCCATCTTTTTTATTTCAGGGCCGGGATGGTCAGGAAATATACAGGCTACTTCGGGCTCATGCCAGGGCGGTGGAGGTAGTGGAGGATGGCTAACGTCGAAGCATAGCCTGTCTGTAGTAGCAGGAGCTACGAGTATAATTTTCAGGTTCATATTTGCTGCCGGACTTACCTGCAATGACTATGATGGTTTTGCCATTGATGATATAAATATCGGGGAGGCTGGTCCCAATGCTGCAAATTATAGTTTTACATGTGCAGCAAACAATTCGGTAAATTTTGCAAGCACCATAACTGGTTGCAGGTCTGGTGTTACATGGGATTTTGGAGATATCGCTTCAGGAGCAAATAATAATTCTTCGCTTGAAAATCCTTCACATACTTTTTCTTCTTCGGGGAGTTATCTTGTTACGTTAACAGTTAATTTTTCCAGTGGGCCTGCCCTGGGTATTGCAAGAAGAATTACAGTTATTGATGTTGTATCAACTATAGCAACCCCTGTTAAATGTTTCGGGGATCATACCGGCGAAATTACTGTCAATGTAAATCCCCCTGGCACATATACTTATACCTGGGATACCAGCCCGGTTGAACTGACGCCAACTATCAGCAATCTTGCTGCAGGCACATATACTGTTACAGTAACAGGAACGGATGTGTGCAGTATCTCATTGCCCGTTCAACTTGCCGAACCCAATAAACTCACTGTTGCAACTACAGTAATGGATGCAACATGCAGCCAGAATAATGGCAGCATCACCACAGCTGTTAACGGGGGAACAATTCCATACAGCTATGCCTGGTCAAATGCTGCAATTACATCTTCGGTAAGTAATCTTTCACCTGCATCTTACTCATTAACCGTTACTGATGCAAATGGCTGTACCGCTAATGCGAATAATATTATGGTGGTCAACAATGCAAATAACATTGCCATTACTTTGGGCCAGGATAAAGATCTTTGTCCCGGGCAGTCGTTGATATTGAACCCCGGAAATTTTGCTTCTTACAAGTGGCAGGATAATAGCATTTCATCAACATATACTGTGAATTCCGCAGGTACTTATTCAGTAACGGTTACTGATAATTCCGGTTGTTCGGGTTTTGCAAGTGTAAAGGTTACAACCGATTGCAAGGAAATATATTTCCCTTCGGCATTTACACCTAATGGTGATAACCGGAATGACGGGTTTGGGCCGCTTCCTTACGATGCATTGTCATCACTTGGGAATTATAAACTTACCGTTTACGGACGATGGGGAGAAGTGATCTTTACTTCTACAGACCCGTTTAAACAGTGGGATGGAAAGTATAAAGGGAAACCGCTTCCTACACAGGTTTTAACCTGGATAGCTACGTTCACTATAAATAACCTGCGGCCGGAAATTCAAAAAGGAACGATCAGTATTATCCGTTAATTAATCGGGCCGCTTAAGTTCATAAATTGTACGACAATAAAAAAGGCCACTGATTAGTAGCCATTTTTAGAATTAAAAACCAGGTCGTTTATGATATGCCTGCCAATTGAAGGCTCTTCTTCCTGATCAGCCGGTGGTCAATGTTTTCAATAACAGGTTCGTTAAACATTATAAGTGATACGCCATCCGATTTCCACCAGTTATTGTTCAATAATTTCTGTGCATGAATAACCCCAATGGCAATATTGTAATGATGATCAATACGCCATTCCTCGATCCATTCAAATTCGTTTTCAATTATCTTATTTATATCATCAGCAGCAACATATACTTTCAGGTAATACTCATGAGTAAGACGAATATCATTACTGTTGTGCAGTTTCCTGTATTCATATTTGTAATCATACCGCAATGCAGAGATATCACTTAACACAGCAGCAGCGGTTGGAAAAGCCCCGGCCCCTTTTCCTTTAAAGAGTTGTTTGTCGGCAAATGCGCTTTCTGTTATCAAAGCGTTGAATTCATTTTTTACTGAATACAGGTCATCATTTATTGCTACAAATTGGGGAAGTACAAAAGCTGCTAATTTTCCATTGGAAAGTCTTCTGGCCTGCGCCACTAATTTTATGGATAATTTCTTTTCGTTTGCGTAAATGCTATCGGGTGATGTTATGGAACTTATTCCATTGAAAATAAAATCACCGGGTTTTTGTAATAAACCAAACGAGTGTAAAGTGAGGATCGTTAATTTATTAACTGCGTCATATCCATCAATATCCAGGACCGGGTCACTTTCTGCAAATCCCAGTTGTTGCGCCTCCACCAGGGCTTCTTTGAATGAAAGATTCTCTTCTGCCATTTTTGTAAGAATATAATTGGTAGAACCATTCACAATTCCTTTTACAGATTTCAGCAGGTCATTGTCATAGTATTCTTCCAGGTTCCTGATGATCGGTATGCTGGCACAGCATGAAGCTTCATATAAAAAGGCAGTGTTATTTTCTTTTTGTAATGCCAGCAGTTCTTGTAAATGTGTTGCGATCATTTTCTTATTTGCACTCACAACGGCTTTTCCTTTTTGCAACGATGTTTTCACAATGTTATAAGCTGCTTCTGCATCATCAATCAGTTCAACAATGACAGGTATATTTTCATCATTCAGCAGTTCATTTGCATCTGTTGTAAAATTTTCGGCCGCAATGTTTCTTTTTTTTAACGGGTCTCTGATACAGATCTTTTTAATCGATGCATTTAAACTTTGTGTGTTGAGGAGTACATCATAGAGGCCTTTCCCCACAACCCCATATCCAAAAAGCCCGACGGTTAGTTTTTTTTCTGTTGTGTTATTTTGTTTAGTGTTCATGTTTTTTAGTTAGGTGAATTAGGAACCTGTAGTTATATCATACATTGGTTGATATAACAGAAAGATCAATTTCATGCGTTATCGTTTTTTCAAAAGTATTTTGTAAGTCAGCAATCAGGTCTTCAACATCTTCCAGTCCAACACTCAGCCTGATCAAACTATCTGCAACGCCTGCAGCCCTGCGTTTATCAGCAGGAATGCTTTTGTGCGTCATTTGTGCAGGATGGCAAAGCAGGCTTTTTACACCACCTAAACTTTCAGCCAGTTTAAAATACCGGGTGTTTGTAACAAATGCTGTTGCTGCTTCTGCAGTATCGTTTTTTAATGTGAATGAAACAATGCCGCCAAACCCTTTGCTTTGTTTTTTTGCTATCTCATGGTTCAGGTGAGTTTTAAGGCCGGGATAAAAAACTTTATCTATTGCAGGATGTGTTTCCAGGTATTCAGCCACAGCCTGTGCATTGTGGCAATGTTGCTGTACACGTAGATGCAGTGTTTCAATTCCACGGATTACCAGCCAGCTGTCGAATGGCGCAAGTATGGCACCACTTGCATTTTGAATGAATTTTATTTTTTCACCCAGTTCTTTTTCTTTTGTCACAACCAGTCCGGCAATGAGATCACTATGGCCACCTAAATATTTTGTGGCACTGTGCACTACAATATCAGCTCCCAGCGAGATAGGTTGTTGTAAGGCGGGTGATGCAAAAGTATTATCCACGCAAAGCAAACACCCATGGGCCTTTGCAACCTGTGCAATGGCCCGTATATCGCTTATTTTAAGTGTTGGATTAGTAGGAGTTTCCAGCCAGATAAGTTTTGTATTTTCAGTAATTGCATTGAAAACATTTTCAGTATCTGTTGTATCAACATAATTTACTTTAATACCAAACTTCTCATAGATGTGGGTGAATAACCGGTAGGCCCCGCCATAAATATCATCAACAGCAAGGATCTCATCGCCTGATTTTAATAATTTTACTACTGCATCAATTGCTGCTAACCCGCTTCCGAATGCGATGCCTGTGGAGCCTTTTTCTAATTTTGAAATAATGTCTTCCAATGTGCCTCTTGTTGGATTATTGCTGCGGGCATAATCGTAACCCTTGTTTACACCGGGTGCTTCCTGCACATAAGTGGATGTCTGGTAAATGGGTACACTGATGGAACCTGTTAATGGATCTGTTGGAATGCTGTGGATCAGTTCTGTTGCGTTGCTCATCTTGATTTTTTTTAATGTTGATTAATTTATTTTTTCAACTTATCAAGAGAGTACAGTTATTTAACCGGGAGAGTTTTTTTGCTGAAAACAAAAAAGCTCACCCGATAAAATCAGATGAGCTTTTAATATTGTTAGAATATGTATCAGCTTTGGATCTGACTTATCTTTCCCGATGTTATCGGGATGGAATTGGCACCTTTTCCCGGTAAAACCGGGATAGGTTGTCAAGGCGTCATTGGGCCATTACCCTCTGCCTTTCTTGATAAGTAAATTTTGTAAGAACTGATGCAAAGATATAAGCGCCAGTTTTAATCCTCCAAATAATTTTTTGTTAACGTAAATTTTATCATGAGATTGAATATGATGAAACCCTTAACTGTATTGTGTTTTAGTAGGGTAATTTTTTTTATTTATTTGAGGTTCATCCGCATCCATTCTTCCTGTGAAGAAGCGGATTGTTCAACAATTACCTGTTCTTCAATTTTTTTCTGTCCATTAATGATGGATTTACTCACCATGGAATGTTCAATTACTTCATTTTCTTTCATGCCCATCATCTTCATGAACGGGATCAGTTTTTCACTGCCGAAATGTTTAAACAAAGGCTCATCCATGGCACTGTAAACCATGATATTCTTTGTCTGCCAGTTGGCAACGAAAGCTTCCTCCTTACTATGCAATGGATAATGTTCTGTAAATACCGGCTGATGAGATTGTAACTGGGCCGCTGTTAAATATTTTGCTTCAATTACCCTGTTTTCGTTCAACCCGTTTGCGGCAAAAAAATCTTTGAATTTTTTAGCTGTATCACTGAACCAGGCGATAAAAATAACAGATCCATTTTCTTTTCCAAGAGCAGCACAGGCCTTCATCTTCGCTTCAATACTCATGTATGCCCTGTCTTTGAACAGGTGATCCTTGTCTTCGGTTTCTTTCTTTCCAAATAAATTTGAGAACATAGTTTTTATTTTGTCTGTTTACAAATGTATTGATACCACACAAATGTTTGTGATTTGATTTATAAACAAGCCTGCAATTTGTTTGTATCTTTACAGTAAGGGAGTTAAAAATGGCTACAAAAAAAGCGAAAGTCGCAGTTATTAAAACAGGAGATGAATTTATAGAAGTGTTTGGTGCAAGGGAGCACAACCTGAAGAACATTGATATTAAAATTCCAAAAAACAAACTGGTTGTATTTACAGGTGTGAGCGGAAGTGGAAAATCTTCTCTTGCATTTGATACTATTTACAATGAGGGACAGCGCAGGTATATGGAAAGTTTTTCTGCATATGCCAGGCAGTTTGTTGGCGATATGGAGCGCCCCGATGTTGATAAGATCACGGGCCTTTCCCCGGTTATTTCCATTGAACAGAAAACTACCAATAAAAATCCACGAAGTACTGTTGGCACGATCACCGAGATTTATGATTTTCTTCGTTTATTATATGCCCGTGCAGGAGATGCGTATAGTTACAACACCGGGAAAAAAATGGTGAAGTTCAGTGAAGAAGAAATTGTACAATCTGTTTTTAAAAAATACAAAGGAAAAAAAATAAGCTTGCTTGCTCCATTAGTCCGTGGACGCAAAGGGCATTACCGTGAGCTTTTTGAAGATATCAGGAAAAAGGGTTTTTTAAAAGTCCGTGTAGATGGCGAAGTGATGGACCTTGCACCAAGAATGCAGGTTGACAGGTATAAGATACATGATATAGAAGTGGTGGTTGACAGGCTGCAGGTTACCGACGACATGAAATTGAGATTGAGCCAGAGTGTACAGAAAACATTGCAACTTGGTAAAGACCTTTTGTTCCTGTTGATCAACGACGATAATAAACTGGCTCAATACAGCAAACAATTGATGTGTATTGATACCGGCATCAGTTACGAAGAGCCGTCACCCAATGCATTCTCATTCAATTCACCTTATGGTGCATGTCCAACATGTAAAGGCCTTGGCACTGTTTACCAGGTTAACATGGATGCTGTTATTCCGGATAAAAATTTATCTGTTAAAGATGGTGCCATCATTCCGCTTGGAGAAGAACGGGAAGCACATGTGTTCAGGCAGGTTCAGCAGGTAGCAAAAAAGTATAAGATAAATTTAGACAAGCCTGTAAAAGAACTTCCACAGAAGGCATTGAATGTATTGCTTTATGGGAAAGAAGTAATTGATGAAAATATGAATGAAGATGTTGACATGGATATCCAATCTTCTGAAAGCACTTTTTATGAAACAGAATATGAAGGCGTGGTAAATATGGTGAAACGCTGGTTTTCGGCTACCAATACCAGTGAGCATGTTCGTGACTGGGCAGAAAAATTCATGCAATTAAGGCCTTGTGATACTTGCCAGGGCACAAGGTTAAGAAAAGAGAGCCTTTGGTTTAAGGTGGATGAAAAAAATATTGCTGAGTTAAGTGCGATGGACCTCGATAAACTGGCGGTTTGGTTTACTGGTCTTGAAAAAAGGATCAGCGATAAACAGAATATCATTGCCAAAGATGTTTTGAAAGAAATAAGGGAGCGGTTACAATTTTTATTGGATGTTGGATTGACATACCTCACCTTGTATCGTCCTTCTAAAAGCCTTAGTGGCGGCGAGTATCAGCGTATCAGGCTTGCAACTCAAATTGGATCGCAGTTACAGGGGATAACTTATATTTTAGATGAACCTAGTATTGGTTTGCACCAGCGGGATAATCAAAGGCTGATAACAGCGTTGCAAAATCTTAGAAATATTGGTAACAGTGTTTTAGTAGTTGAACATGATAAAGACATCATGCTTGCTGCCGATCACCTGGTTGATATCGGCCCAAAAGCAGGATCACATGGTGGTAAGATAGTTTCCCAGGGAACACCTGCAGAAGTATTGAGATCTGATTCTGAAACTGCTAAATACCTCAGTGGAAAAAAAACAATTGCTGTTCCTGAAGAGAGAAGGAAAGGGAATGGGAATTTTATTGAATTGAAAGGGGCATCCGGAAATAACCTGCAGGATGTGTCTCTGAAATTCCCTTTAGGAAAACTGGTATTGGTAACCGGTGTTAGCGGCAGTGGAAAATCTACTTTGATCAATGAAACATTGTATCCTTTACTCAGCAAATTCTGTTACAATTCAAAAACAGAAGCATTACCATACAAATCCATTAAAGGGCTTGAGCATATTGACAAAGTTATTGAGATAGATCAAAGCCCCATTGGCAGAACACCGAGAAGCAATCCTGCAACATACTGCGGATTTTTTACCGATATACGTACGTTGTTTGCATCAGTGCCTGAATCAAAGATACGCGGCTATACTGCAGGGCGTTTTTCATTCAATGTAAAGAGTGGCCGCTGTGAAGTTTGTGAAGGAGGTGGAATGCGTGTGATAGAAATGAATTTTTTACCTGATGTGTATGTTCATTGCGAAAAATGTAATGGTAAAAGATACAACAGGGAAACATTGGAAATAAGGTATAAAGGAAAATCGATCAGTGATGTGCTTGATATGACTGTTGATGACGCGGTCGAATTCTTTAATGCAGTTCCATATATCTACCGTAAAATAAAAGTATTACAGGAAGTTGGCCTTGGGTACATAACACTTGGACAAAGTGCTGTAACACTCAGTGGGGGAGAAGCGCAGCGTGTTAAACTGGCTACCGAACTTGGTAAGCGTGATACCGGAAAAACATTTTATATTTTGGATGAACCTACAACAGGGCTTCACTTCCAGGATATTCAGCATTTGCTGGATGTATTGAATAAACTGGTTGACAGGGGGAACACAGTATTGGTGATAGAGCACAATCTTGATATGATAAAAGTTGCAGATTGTATTATTGATATAGGGCCTGAAGGCGGAAGTGGCGGCGGTAAGATTTTGTACGAAGGAACTCCCGAAGGAATGGTAAATGTGAAGGAAAGTTTTACTGCCAAGTTTTTGAAACATGAACTGGAGTAATATTATAACACGAATTTTAAAGCAAGAATTACACGAATTAAGTATAATGTCAAGCGCTTTCGCTTATTAGTTATCTGGTATCTTGTATCCGGCATCAAATAAAAAACCCATGCCTCGTATAACATGGGTCTCAAATAAAGGCAAAGCGTAGTAACGAAACTAAATCATTTAACTTTGGGAGTCTTCAAAGTATAAAACTATACTTTGTTTTCAGGAATAGCTTCTGTTGTATACCTTACTTTATTATATATCAATCATAAGTTTTCAGTTTCGATGTGATCTAAAAAAAACAAGGCAAAGCATATTAACGAAGTTTAGTCTTGTGGTTTCAGGGGTAATCATCGCGTATTAAAATACACGTCGGTTTCCAGGGGGTTACCTTCTGCTGTATACTTTGCACTTATTTTCTATCAATCAAAACTGAGTTTAATTTTCTAGATTTTATATTAAGAGCTACAAACTCTTCAGTATAAACGAAGTGCTTGCTTTTATATTGTTTTTTTATACAGCTTATTTTCTGATCATCTTTTATTTTATCATCGGCCCTGAGCTTTGTATATGCAAGAAGCAACAGGATGCATACTAAAAATGCGATCATTTTATTGGCCGGCGGAAATAAATTAAAACATATTTTCATGTCGTTTAATTTATGTATTAATAAAAATGCGGACACCTTGTTTGTCTCCTTGCCCTCCTGTCATCCGGACTCATGCCATTACCCAGCTGTATTCCCAGTTTTAAAACAAAAGAAAAATAAGCATCCATGTTTCTTGGCTGCCCTCTCTGTGTTCCGGGTTCATAACGGTTTATGCCTGGCGTAACAATGCCTACGGTTTTATCATGTATCTGCCTTGCTATGGCCGCATCTGCTGGCGATAGATGCCTGTCAAAATAATCAGGATCGATATAAGTTGTACTTACATCATCAATATAATCGGTAAATGTTTTGCGGTAAAGTAATTCAGGGCTTAGTGTTACACGCTCACTGATCTTTGTTTTTAAACCCAGGCCCATTGGGATATTCATTTGAGTAAGCGAATATGGTTTTTTCTCCGGGTATTCTGCAAATCCTTCTCCTTCTGTATGCAATGGATGAAGTTTATACCATGTTTTATTTCCATTGGCATCAGTTAAGGAACCTTTTGGATCAAAATGGAACAAACCGACACCGATAAAGCCATATGGTTTAAAGCGGGGATCGTAATCTTCTTTTTTGTTCAATAACATTGTCGGGAAAACTTCAAACGCACCATATATTTCCCACACATCACTTTTAAAATCAAGGTTGCGTTGTTTTCTCCATAATTCATTTACCCCGTTAGTATTGATTATGTAATCTTCACCGGCTACATAAGTATATTGTGCAGCTACACGTATTCCCAACCAATCATTCGGGTAGGCAGTAATAAAAACACCTTTCATCATTTTCGTAAGCTCAAGGTTTACGTCTTTGATAAAATGAGTGCCATAACCGGCATTGCCTCCAAGGTCACCAAGAAAAAATGTAGGGCCAAAATTTAATCCGGCTTCCCATTGCACTTTTCCTGTTTCAAAAGATAAATGTTGTGAATATGTATGTGTACAGAGAATGAAGCTTATGGAAAAAAGCAGCAATGTTTTGGGTACAGCCTTGCGTAGAGATGTTTTCATCAGGAACATTATTAGCTTTCTACAGATTTCGGATAAAATTGTACGCAGGGTAGCTGCATTACGCTAAATAAACGTAGGGGCTGATGAAATATTGTACCGAAACAGGCTTATTTGCAGAGGGTCATTTCTACGTGTGGGATGCCATCTTCAAGGTATTCTGGTCCCGAGATTTGAAAACCAAGCGATGTGTAAAAATTAAGCAGGTATAACTGGGCACCGATCTTTATTTCTGATACATCGAACTGTGATAATGTTCTTTCGATTGCATGATGCATCAATACCCTTCCAGCCCCTGTTTTCCTGTATACCGGATTGGTAACAACCCTGCCGATACTGGCTTCTTCAAAGGCGAGCCCCGGAGGTAAAATGCGGGCATAAGCAATAAGATCATTTTCCTTCCATCCGCATAAATGAAATGATTGCTGGTCTTTGTTATCTGTATCAAGGTAAACGCAGTTTTGCTCAACAACGAATACCTCACTCCGGAGTTTTAGAATGGCATATAATTCCTGTGGGGTGAGTTCATTAAAGCTTTTGTATATCCAGGTTAGTTCGGTCATCGTTAATATTATTTTTATCCGTCATTATTATTTAGTAACCATACTTATCCTTCCATCTTTCTTTTAAAAATTTCCTCATTTCCTCTTCTCTTGGATTCTTTTGAGGTGAATAAAATGCAGTTCCTTCAAGTTTATCCGGAAGAAATTGCTGCAGCACAAAATTATTGTCATAGCTATGGGCATATTTGTAATCCTTGCCATAATCCATCTGCTTCATCATTTTGGTAGGTGCATTGCGAAGATGCAGTGGTACAGGAAGGTCGCCTGCCCTTTTTACAGCATCCATTGCTGCCCCAATAGCTACAGTTGCCGCATTGCTTTTAGCGGATGAAGCCAGGTAAATGGCGCATTGAGATAGAATAAGGCTGCTTTCAGGATAGCCGATAAGGTTAACAGCCTGGAAAGTATTGGTAGCGAGTAACAAGGCGTTTGGATTTGCATTGCCGATATCTTCACTGGCAAATATGACCATGCGCCGTGCAATGAATTTTACATCTTCGCCGCCTTCGATCATTCTTGCCAGCCAGTAAACGGCACCGTTAGGATCGCTGCCACGCATGCTTTTTATAAATGCCGAAATGATATCATAATGCTGTTCACCTTTCTTATCATACAGTGCAATTCGCTGTTGCGCTATTTCCATTACAGCATTGTCTGTAATTACAGCATTATTTCCCAATACATCTGTAACCAGTTCAAGCAGGTTTAATAATTTCCTGGCATCGCCGCCTGAAATGGTTATCAATGCTGATGTTTCTGAAAGCTGGATATTTTTTGTTTTTAAAACTTCATCATTTTTAATGGCCTGCTGCAGAAGATTTACAAGGTCTGTTTCATTCAATGATTTCAATACATATACCTGGCACCGGCTCAGCAAGGCACTGTTTACTTCAAAAGAAGGATTTTCTGTTGTAGCGCCGATCAACGTAATGATCCCTTTTTCCACTGCGCCAAGCAATGCATCCTGCTGCCCTTTGTTAAACCTGTGTATCTCATCAATAAAAAGGATAACGCCGGTCTTTTCTTTTGATTCTTCAATGATCTCCCGGATTTCTTTTACTCCTGATGATATGGCGCTGATCGTATAAAAAGGCAGCTTTAGTGTATTGGCAATGATATTTGCGACCGTTGTTTTACCAACACCCGGCGGGCCCCACAATATCATGGATGGAACTTTGCCATTTTCAATGGCTGTACGCAGAATACTTCCTTTGCCTGTTAGGTGTTGTTGACCGGTAAGTGCATCCAGCGTATTTGGCCGCATACGTTCTGCTAATGGAGGAAGGTTCATGAAACAAAGTTACAATGCCGTTATTACTTCTGCATGGCAAGTTTAAGAAATGGGATGATATCGTTAATTGTAACAGGTTCCTGCTTGTCATCGATATTGATAACGACTGCATATCCGTGCGGGCCACCGGCTTTTATAATGGCATCCGTTAATTTTTGCTGATCACTTTCCCGGAGCCTCCCTGTTTCTTCATCCCAGATCTCTTTTGTGCAAAGACAGCCTTGAGTTGGTGTAAGCGGATAGCATGGCAAAGATTTATAATAACCGGGATCGATCGTTGTTCCATGTGCAATGATCTCAGTGCGCCCGGCCTTGCCTGCATAATAAGCCTGCAACATGGGAAAATAATTCCTGAAATTTTCAGGCAATAATTTTTTATACCTGTTTAAGTCCCACGAACTATCGGGTAATGTATTGTCTTTATAAAAATGTGATGCTTTAAATTCAAAGGGCATTGTTAACTGGATATTCGCTGTGGGGCCTATAAAAATACCTTTTGAATGATCAAATCCATCCATCCTTAAAATTCCTTCGGGTGTATTGCCATTGGTCAGATAACCGGGCAGGTTTGAAATACTTCTTGCAAGCTGTGGTACTGCAAAAAAATTCCCATATACATCTTTCACAAAATTTCCATTCGCATCCCTGATCATTACAAGTCCCGGGTAATTCCTGTTCTTCCTTTGAAAGCTTATGAGCAGTGTATTCCCCGGTAAATAATTAGCTGCCAGGAATTCATATAAATAAGGTGATGGTTCAGCGCCGCCTATCGACATAACCCGGTAAAGCAATTCTTTTGAAAAGGGGTTTCCCGAATCACCGGCATACTTCGCTGCTGTTATTGCTGCAATATTTTTTTTTTGTTCATCACTGCTGTCGCTTTTTAATAAATACTCAGCGCACATAGCAAATATTTTAGGGTCATCTGTATGTTCCAGCAGGCCCTTCACCTGGTTAGTAAATTGCTTTGGATAATTTGCATAAAGCAGTTCAAGCATCGCACGCTGAAATATGCTACTCCTTTTTTGTAAACTGTCAACAGTAGCTCTTATTTTATTATTGGCCCAGGGCGATCTGTAATTGATGAACTCAAGGGCTGCAAATGCATCCTGCCATTTATCTTCGGTGGAATCTGTTAAAGGGGTCGACAGGTTTTTATTGATACTGTTATTAATGATATTCCTGTATAACTTATCCCTGCTTGCTTTTAAAACGCTTTCCAGGTAAACATCCTGTGCAAATAGTTTGTTGAAAAAAACAGTAAGGAGAAGAAGCAATAAAAACCTTTTCATGGCTGCAAGGTAAAATGTTTTTGACTTTTCAAAAGTTTAAACAATGGAAAACTTATTACAGAACATTTGCTTCAAGGAACAATTGTATTTTATTGAATGCATCTGTATAGGTTGCCGCATCCCAATCACCATGTCCGCCTGAAGGATAGAAAACATATTGATTGTTTATTCCGGCTGTGATTAGTTTATTTTGTACAGCCACAGACTGAGATGCACTTACCAATGGATCCAATCCTCCGTGTAACAGGATAGTTGGCATGGCGCTGCTGGCACTGATAAAATTAACGGGACTTGAGTTGTTATATATAGCAGGATTTTGTGATGGTGTTGCGCCGATGGTATTCGCCAGTACCAATGAAAAAAGAGGGTTGCTTCCAACGGGATTGTTATACATATCTGTAAGATCACTTGGCCCGAAGAAAGAAACAACTGCTTTCGCTTTCACAGGGCTATTGTATTTGTATGCCTGCAACATAGCAAGATGAGCTCCTGCACTGGCTCCCATCAATACGTATTTATTTGATATGAGGTATTCATTTGCCTTACTGTAAATATATTCCGTTGCAGCTTTTACATCAAGCTCCTGTGTGGGAAATAAATTATTAGGTGCTGCAGAAAGCCTGTAGTTGATATTGAAGATGGCATATTCAGGAAGCCGCTTTTTCAATGTGTCTACAAAACTTGCAAAGTCTGTTTTGTCACCACTTGTCCAGGCGCCCCCGTGTATCAGGATAATTACTTTGGTATTAGCTGTTGACCTGTTTGCAGGCAAATAGGCATCCATTTTTTGTGCAGCATCTGAACCATACGAAACATTCAGCATTGTTGTTGCATTGCCTGTTGATGCAGTATCATCCTTGCTGCATGATGCAAATAGAATGATGCATACAAGGGCTGTCAATATTTTTTTGAAATTCATACAATCAAATTATGCTATTTTCTGCAATAATGTGAGTTTTTTATAGATGCTTTCTTCAGTTTCAATTAATTCAAAATGACTTCCACGCTCGACTATTTCACCATCCTGGAGAATCAAAATTTCGTCAGCATCTTTTATGGTGCTAAGGCGATGTGCAATTACCAGTGTTGTTCTTCCCTTCATCAGGTTGTCAAGAGCTTCCTGCACAGATCTTTCGGATTCTGTATCAAGTGCGGAAGTCGCTTCATCAAGGATGAGTATGGCGGGGTTTTTAAAAACCGCCCTGGCAATGCTTAGCCGCTGGCGTTGTCCGCCGGATAATCTTATTCCACGGTCACCGATATTCGTCTGGTATCCGTTTTCGGTATGCATGATAAAATCATGTGCATTGGCGATCCTGGCTGCATTCATTACATCT
>Ga0209023_10002270_pt1 | contig 24320 bp, 19 predicted proteins | sample LakOneMetagenome_FD_187468 | JGI IMG/M metagenome (GOLD analysis project Ga0209023, IMG submission 187468) | Freshwater and sediment microbial communities from Lake Erie, Canada (SPAdes) (version 2) | ecosystem: Environmental > Aquatic > Freshwater > Lentic | place: Lake Erie, Canada... | reverse complement strand
ACGGCGTCGGTGGTCAGCGCGCGCAGCAACTCGACACCGTGATAGAGCGGCACGAGTTGCAGCAGCCACTGCAGAGGCATCGGCAGCTGTGTGACCGGAAAGAAGATGCCGCTGAAGAGAAACATCGGCATCACCAGCAGGCCCATCGCCATGTCCATGCCCGTTCGATTCCGCACGAACGTGGTGAGGCAGAGCGCCATGGATGAAAAGCACGCGGCCGTGAGAACCGCGGCCGGCAACGCGAGCAGTGACATTCGGCCAACGAGGATGTGTGGTCCGCGCCACTCTCCGAGCACGAACATCAACGCCAGGAAGGTGACGGCGTAGAGCGAGCCTCGGCTGAGTGACCAGAACAACTCGCCGAGCACGATGTCGGCGGCCCGCATGGGCGTGGCGAGAATACCGTCGTAGGTTTTCTGGTAGTGCAGCTTGAACCAGATGTTGAAGAACCCGTCTGTGATTGCGCCGTTCATGCAGCTCGAGGCCAGTAGTCCCGGCGCCACGAATGCGGCGTAGCTGAGGCCGTTCACGCCGGAGACCATGCCGCCGAGTCCCAGTCCGAGACTGAGCAGATAGAACAACGGCTCGAAGAACCCGGACAGGATGACCATCCACGAGTGCTTGTAGACCAGCATGTTGCGCTGGTACATGCGAATGGCTCGTCGCGGAGATGGGAGCGACGAGCGCTCCAGACCAATGAGTCCGGACATCATGCAGCCTGCCCTTCACCCGCAGTTGCCTGAGCGACGTCGCTGGACTCGAACCGCGCGGCGCGCTGGCTAGACATAGAGCCGTCTCGCAAAGGTCCGCATCGCCACAACGCACCCCGCCGCACACAGCGTTACGAGAAAGCCGATGTGTACGAGCGCCGACGTCCACGTCAGCGTCTGCAGCGCGATGCCGCGCGTCAGCTCGACGCCGTGATAGAGCGGCGTCACCTTCGCCAGGTACTGCAGTGCCACAGGCAAACGCGTAATCGGGAAGAAGGTGCCGGAAAACAGGAACAGCGGCATCACGATGAAGCGCTGCAGCACGTTGAAGTTCTGCCCCCGTGCCAGCGTCGCCGCATACGCCAGGATTGGCCCTGAGACGGCGAGCCCGGTCAGCACCGCCGCGGGAATGGCTGCGAGCAACACGAAGGACCGCACGGCGCCGAACGCCGCGAGCACGACGACGTAGACGCACGCAATCATCAGCAGACGCACTGCGATCCAGGCGAGCTCGCCAAGCACGATGTCGACGATGCGCATGGGCGTGCCGGCAATCGCATCGTAGTTGCGATGCCAGAGCATCTTGCCGTTGATCGGCCAGCTCGACTCGTTCGCTGCCGCTTGCATGCAGGTCGCCGCCAGCAGGCCGGGGCCGAGAAACGTGAGATACGACACGCCGCCAGGCAGCACACCGTGTCCGCGGTCGACGAGCGCGCCGACACCAAACCCCATCGACGCGAGGTACAGCGTCGGCGTCAACAACGTCACGACGGCCGAGCCGCGCCACATGCGTCGGAAGACCATCGCATTGCGCTGCACGATGCGAAACGCTCGGGGCATGATGCTCAATCGACCAGCGTGCGACCCGTGAGCCGCAGGAAGACGTCTTCGAGCGTCGCTCGTCGCACCAGCGCCCGCTCGACGGGAATGCCGAGTGCGTGCACCTGTTCGAGCACTTGCTCGCCATCATCCGCATGGAGTTGGATGCGGTCAGGAAGTTCCTCGAACCGGTCTGCCAGCCCCGTCAAACGGCCATCGAGTGACTCGCGCACTTCCTGAGACAGGCGCAGCTCGAGGCCCTCTCGCGTCACGTAGCGTTCAATGAGATCTCGTGGCGTCCCTTCCGCCACGATCCGGCCTTTGTCGACGACGATGATGCGGTCGCAGAGCTGCTCGGCTTCATCCATGTAGTGCGTGGTGAGGAGCAGCGTCGAGCCCGACCGCTTCAGGCGGTACAGACGGTCCCAGATCAAGTGGCGCGCCTGGGGGTCGAGACCAGTCGTCGGCTCGTCCAGCAGGATCAGCTCGGGTGCATTCACCAGGGCTCTGGCAATGGTCAGGCGTCGCTTCATGCCGCCAGACAGCGGCTCGACCTGCGAGTGTGCGCGCTCGGTGAGTTGCACGAAGTCGAGCAATTCGTCGGTGCGCTCGCGGGCAAGGCTCGGCGCAATGTCGAAGTAGCGCGCGTACATCAACAGGTTCTCGCGCACTGTGAGTTCTGCGTCGAGGTTGTCGGCCTGCGGCACGACGCCGAGGCGGGCCTTGATGGCGCTGGCGTGCAGGCGCGGATCGAGGTCGAAGATCTGCAGCGTCCCGGAGGTTGGCGGAGACGCGCACGCGATCATCCGCATCGTCGATGACTTGCCGGCGCCGTTCGGTCCAAGGATGCCAAAGGCTTCGCCACGCCGCACGTTGAACTCGATGCCGTCAACGGCAGTGAACGAATCGAAGCGTTTGACGAGGTGGCGAGCCTGGACGAGGAACGCGTCTGAGGCCATCAGGAATTGTAGCCAGGACGGTCAGCGAAGTACAGCGCCTCAGGTGACGCCTCTCTCATCGCCTTCCCATGTGGCGCACGCGGGGCTGCCGGTGGGCACGCACCGACAGCCAGCCGCGTGGACAAGGTCAGTGCACGTGTGCGACGTGTGCAGCTTCGTGCTCGATGCGCGTCCCGAGTACCAGCAGGAACTCGTACAACCAGGTGGGATGCGCTGGCCAGGCCGGCCCCGTCACGAGGTTACCGTCGCGGACTGCCCCGTCGATCGGCGTTTCGACATACGTGGCGCCGACGATGGTGATGTCGGGCGCGCAGGCGGGATAGGCCGTCGCCTTGCGTCCACCAAGCACACCCGCTGCAGCAAGAATCAGTGGACCGTGACAGAGCGCGGCGATTGGCTTGCCGGTCTGGTGAAAGTGGCGAGCGATCGCCAGCACGCGCGGATTCATGCGCAGGTACTCCGGTGACCGTCCGCCTGGAATCAACAGCGCGTCGTAGTCGTGCTCGTTGATGTCATTGAACGTTGCGTTCAGCACGAAGTTGTGTCCGCGTTTCTCGGAATAGGTCTGGTCGCCTTCGAAGTCGTGGATGGCGGTGGGGATCTTGTCACCGGACTTCTTGCCAGGACACACCGCATGGACCGCATGCCCGACCATCTGCAATGCCTGGAACGGCACCATCACTTCGTAGTCCTCGACGTAGTCGCCGACGAGCATCAGAATCTTCTTTGCCACGTTTCCCTCCCTTTGCATCCTTCCGTGCGCTACGCGCGCAGCCCCTTGTCCGGAGTCGCACGTGCACAGGCGAACGACGCGGCGCCGCAGCGCCGTCACCCGGTTGTCAGTTCACGGTCTCACGCGGACGTACTTCTGCAGGCGCTTTGGTGCGGGCTCGCCGCCGAAAATGTTGCCGTCACGGTCGACAGCCACGAACTCGGCACCGTTCCCGGCCGTGACCCGCGGGTCGCCCCACGGAAACTGGATGAACCAGTGGACCCAGCCGCTCTTCGCATCGCCGATGCGAATGCCCTCTTCCCACCCCGGATTCTGCACATCGTCAGACTCTGAGTCCGCGACATAGATCTGATCGTTGGCGTCGAACGCGATGCCGCTTGGTTTCCCGAACTGCGTCCACGGCGTCGTGAGCGACTTGCCGTCCTGGTCGAAGATCTGAATCCGGTTGTTGCCGCGGTCACCGACGAAGACGCGACCTCGGCTGTCCATCGCGATGGCATGAATGGAATGGAACTCTCCTGGTGCCCAGCCACTCTTGCCCCACGCCTTCACGAACGCACCGTCCTTCGAGAACTTCACGATGCGGTTGTTGCCGTTCTCGCCGTGGCCATCGGCGACGAAGACATCGCCAGCTGGCGAGACAACCACGTCGCTCGGCGACGTGAAATGATCCGGTCCGCTGCCTTCGACGCCCGGCGTGCCGAGCGTCAGCAACACCTTTCCGGCCGGGCTGAACTTCACGACGGTGTGCCCGCGCTTGTCGCCCTTGGGGATGCGGTTGCTGGCGACGGCTTCGGTCACCCACACGTTGCCGTCCCGATCGACGGCGAGTCCGTGCGGCCAGATGAACATGCCGCCGCCAAAGGTCTTCACGACCTTGCCGTCGGCTCCGAACTGGACGATGGGATCGGTCTTCGAGTCGCGGCACTCGTCGCCAAACCTCGCCGGATCCTCCAGCCGCTCGCACCGCACGACTGCCCACACATGCTGACCGTCTGGATCGATGACGACCTTTCCGACGGCTCCCATCGCTTTGCCGCCTGGCAACTGTGCCCAACCTTCGACGATGCGATAGGGATTGGGAAGTCCCTGTGCATCAACGCGGCGCCCGGCCATCACTCCACCAGCGAGGATTCCAGCCGCTGCCAATACGACGACGTGTGTCTTCAGCATTTTTGTTCTCCGGCCCGACGGAACGCCGGATTATATGCCCGTGCTCGTCCCTGGCAGCCGAGACGATCGTACGGAGACGGCCAGCGCCCTCGCGCGACGCACGGCCGTCGAAGAGTCGTGCGCGTATGGTGCGCGTCGGCGCGCTGTGGCCGCGGGCTACAATCGTCGCGTGCCGAGTCAGTTTTCCGCGCTGGGGTTCACGGTGTCGTCGGGCGAAGATCTGGCGGAGCTGGCCAGCCACGTTGCCGGTCGCGCTGACACCATCAATGCCCGCGAGGGCCAATACCTCAAGTGGGCACCGCCGTCTGGCGAGCAGTTGTGGCTGCAGGTCAGACACAACGGCGACGCCATGGGGATGAACCCGCACTTTGCCGGCAAGTCGTGCGTGCCTGTGACCGTCGAGGCACGCGTCACTCGCCCCGCGCAGACGCCACTCGACGGCACGTTCCTGGCGTGGGGCAACCCGTCAGACGATGGTGCGGGCGGCGGCTATCCACTGGCCTTCGATTGCCCCGACGCGGCGGTGCACGAATCGCTGGCGCTGCCGATGCGTGTCGACGCGCAGATTGCCGCCTTCGCGCAGCAGCTCACCATGTTCGATACGGAAGCTGCGTGTCTCGCCGCGCAGGCGGCCGAAGGGATGACGTTCGGTTCGCGGACGTTCATCCCGTCAGGACTCATCTCTCCTTCAGGCGAGCCTGTCACGCCACCGGAATCACACGCGCTCATTACCGGCCACGTGCTCGAGGCGTCGGAGCAACAGAACTCGGTCACTGGCGCCCCATTCTGGTGGGCACTCGTCGAGACCGACGGTGGCACGTTCGATGTCGTTGTCGACCCGGAACTGCTCTCGGCACCGATTGAAGCAGGAAACGTCGTGTCCGGCTGGTTCTGGCTCTCAGGTCGTCTTCTGGTAGGAAACGATGCGAGGGCGTCGCGCGGCGGATGGTTCAAGCGCCTGACCGGGCGCGGGCGTTCGTAAACGTCCACAGTTCATTGCCTGTGAAGTGAGGAGATGTGATGGCGGACACCGTCGACCCATTCGACGAGTTCAAGGCGAACCAGCGCGCCATGTGGGCGAGCTTCGCACCGACAGCGACCTTCACGACGCCCAACGCGGCGAAGCTCGTGACGTTTGCGGAGATCGCTCCTGGACAACACGTGCTCGACGTGGGCACCGGCACCGGCGTCGTGGCCGTGACCGCGGCACGGGCAGGTGCACACGTGACGGGGCTCGACCTGACGCCAACGCTGCTCGAACACGCACATGAGAACGCGCGGCTCGCGGGAGTGGCGGTCGCGTGGCAGGAAGGCGACGCCGAACGGCTGCCCTTCGCTGACGCCTCGTTCGATGTGGTCATCAGCCAGTTCGGACACATGTTCGCACCGCGTCCGGCGCACGCCGTTGCCGAGATGCGCCGTGTGCTGAAGGCAGGCGGTCGCATCGCGTTCGCGACCTGGCCTCCCGAGCACTTCGTCGGACGCATGTTTGCGCTGATGGCGCGATATGCGCCGCCTCTTCCGCCCGGCGCGTCAGCCCCGCCGCTGTGGGGAAATCCGGCAATCGTTACTGAGCGTCTCGCGGAAGGATTCGACGCGCCGTTCTTCAGCCGCGAGGTGATGTACTTTCCGGCGTTGAGCCTCGGACACTTCCGCGCATTCATGGAACAGTCCATTGGTCCCATGCAGAAGACGGTTCAGCGACTCGAAACCGCCGATCCCGCTGCGCTGGCAGCCCTGCGTGCCGAGTTCGAAGCGCTGGCACGTCCGTACTTCGTCGACAACCAGCTGCATCAGCACTATCTGCTCACGCGTGCCCAGGCGCGCTGAGTCCGCATCGTCGTCTCATCGTTCGCTGCCCTGAGCGGCTGCCGCTGGCCATCGTGGTTGGCTGATGCCGACGCGGTCCGGACATGATCGTTCAGGGCGACAGAGGTCAGCTGTGACGCAGTCATCGTTCGCTACCCGAGTGGCCACATCGGAGGATGCGGTTGCCCTGGCCACACTCGTCAACTCCGCGTATCGCGGCGAGAGCAGCCGCGCCGGTTGGACCACCGAGACCGATCTGGTCGGAGGAAACCGCGTGGACGCCGACCATCTGCGCTCGACCATCACATCGCCGGACGATGCAGTACTGATGCATGAATCTGACGGCGAACTGCTGGCGTGTGTCCACCTGCAGCGCTCCGGGAAGGCCTGCTATCTCGGCATGCTGACCACGAAGCCCACCGCGCAGGGCTCTGGACTTGGCCGGAAGATGCTCGACGCCGCGGAGCGATTCGCCCGCGACACGTGGGGAGCGACCGTGATGCACATGACGGTCATCACGGTCAGAACCGAGCTGCTGGCGTGGTACGAACGGCGCGGCTACGCGGTAACTGGCGAGCGCAAGCCGTTTCCCTACAACGACGAGCGGTTTGGTCTTCCGAAGCGGGACGATCTCGAGTTCTACGTGCTGCGGAAATCCTTGACGTCAATCACCTGACCCGACTCCGGAGGCGGCGGTTCGTCAGCGACCATCCTGTTTCTGCGGCTGGAGATGACCATCGCGACGCACGCTGTCCACGTCGGCAGCATGTCGGTGAGCGGCAGGAACTCGAGCATGAAGGTCGGCAACAGCAGCGGATGGAACCCGAGCAACCGCAGCATGGTGCCGGCAGCAATGACATCGAGCAGTTCATCAGCGCCCGCCCATCCGAACGGGCCGAGGATGAACTGCAGGACGTCGGTTGCCACCGCCACCGTGTACGCCGCACGCACACGGAACGGCGTCAGTGTCGGCGGCGTGAAGCGGTTCAGGAGTCCGTCTAGCATTGTGTGCCTCGCGTGAGTCCACGGCTCGGCGGGCTTCCTCGTACCTGGTTCTGAGTTCCTGGGTCAGAGCCAAGAACCAGGAACAAAGAACCAGGAACCGACGAGAAGCGGGACGTTGGGCGCTTCTACTTGCCCGCCCCAACCGCCTCGACGAGCATCCCGACCGCCTTCCGCGTTGCGCGTCCGGCAGCAGATACTCCTTTGTAGTGCCCCAGGCGCACAATCGCAAGCTGGTGCGACGGAATGATGATCACATTCTGTCCACCGACGCCGGCCATGTAGAACGTGTCCTTCGGCGCCGGCCAGCTGCCGTCACCGTTGACCCAGAAGAGCGAGCCGCCGTACTGCGGACGGTTGTCGGCCACCCAGGCCGGAGCCAGCGTGTTGGCGAAGCTCACCCAGCCCTCGGGAAGCAGACGCTCGCCGTTCCACACACCATCCTGCAGATACAGGTTGGCGATGCGTGCCCAGTCGCGGCCCGAGGCCGACTCGTAGCCGTGCGTGAGGAAGTTGCCGTACGGGTCGGTGTCCATCACGAAGGTGCGGATGCCAAGCTTGTCGAAGAGCGCGCGCTGCGGCCACGAGTGATAGTCGAGCCCGCGCTTTTCCACGGCCATGCGGATCATGTAGTTGGTCAGTACCGGATCCGTGTTGCGGTAGCGCCCCACCTTCGCGGGTTCCCACTGCTGCGGACGTGTCGCTGCGTACTTGTACGAGTCGATCGAGCCCGTGTAGTAGTAGAGATGATCGGGGTATGGCCCCTTCTCGTCGTAGTCCGGATCCTGCGGGGCGATGATGCGAAGGCCGCTCGACATGTTGAGGATGTCGCGGATGCGGATCTTCTGCCGCGGATCGCCGGGCGTCTGCCACTCGGGAATCGGCGCCGGCTGATCGAGCGAGTACGCGCCCTGCTTGATGAGAATGCCCATCAGTGTGCCGCTGAGGCTCTTGCCCATCGACCAGCTCTCGAGCGCTGTCGTCGGTGTGACGTGATCGCCGTACTTCTCGGCGATGATGCGGCCCTTGTAGGTGACGACGAAGGCGCCGGTCAAGGCAGCAGGATCGAAGGCGGCGTCAACGGCCGCCTGCACCTTGGCCATGTCGACGCCGGCGGGCGGCGGACCGCTCGGCAGCACGTCGCCCATCGGCCACGGTGTGGTCTTCGGGTCGGGCACCTTCGGCGCGACGACGGACGGTGTGAAGAACACATCGGTCTTGCCGATCGGCACCGTCACGCATCCCTGACTACCGACGTGCTTTGCGAGACGCACGGTGCCGTTGGGCATCGTGACCTCGACGGTCTCCTTCTGCCGATCGATCTTTGGCGTCCCGAGCTTCGCGCGTTCCTCGTACGGCGCGGTGAAGTAGCCGACGTTCTCCGCGGCAAACGCCGGATCGAGTCCTGTGACGAACACGGCCGTGCACATGATCTTGGCGTAGCCCGACGCGTAGTGCTCGATCTTCTCCCCGGGCGGCGGCACGTACTTCGTGGGCAGCTCGAGCGACTTGCCGCGCGCGATCACCGCCTGTCTGGCTTCTTCGCGGCTCTGCGCACCGAGCAGACCGGCCGAAACCACAACTACGGCAGTGACGACACCCCACATCCTCTTCATGCGCCCTCCGGGCTCTGGTGGTTTACGGCACCACGACACGTACTTCGGCGCCGTAAAGCATCGTGCGATCGTTGTCACGCGCGTGCCACGTCATGAGCACGCGCGAATCCTTCGTGACTGCGGCGTTGAATACCTGTCTGCCGTTGACGGTGACGCTCACCGGTCTGGTGAAGTCGACGACATCGGGCGACAGCAACAGCCGGAATTCTTTCACGCCGTGGCTGGACGCGACAAACAGATTTCCGTCGCGATGCACATCGACACGGCCAGACGGACGTTTGTGTCGGAACACACCGTCAGCGCGAACAGAAACGTCTGAGTTCGCGGCTCCAAGCTTGTCGATCACCAGCCACTTCTCACGATTGAAGCGATCGGTGCGATCGGTTTCCCACGACACGCTCGCCGGATGCGGCTCACGCCGATGCTCGTGCACGAAGCGTTCGAAGGTCTCACGTTCCGTGGGCCACCAGCTCGTGTCGTGTCCCGCCAGTGGCTGCGGCCGGAACAGCAGGTTGATACCGAGGGCATCCATCCACTCGACGGCCTTGCCGATGTCGGACGCGGGATACAGCGGATCGCGTCCACCGTTGACGATGAAGAGCGGCAGGTTCAGGAGGTTGTTGGGATACACCTCACCGTCGGCACCAATGGCCGGATTGCGCAACACGATGATGCTGCCGTTGAGCGGCATGACCGCCGACCACCGCGTCGCATCGTGCGTAGCGATGTAGTAACAGCCGGTGCCGCCGTCCGAGATGCCGGTGAGATAGATCTGCGATTCGTCCACGTTGTACCGGCGCGTCACCTGGTCGACGAGGCGCGCGATGTTGTCCATCTGGGCGACGGACCACCACGGCGCATCGACCCAGCCACTCGGCTGAATCACAATCTGGCGTTCGCCGGCGATGCGATTGGCAGCCAGGCGTCCGCCGCGCCCCAGCGGCCGGTCGTCTTCGACCTGCTCGCGCATGACGCCGCCGTGCAGCTGCACGCGCAGCGGCAGCTTCGATGCGGGATCATAGTCATCAGGAATCTCGACGCGGTTCTCGAACGTGCCCTGCACCGCGGGCGCGCGGTACAGCTGCGTGCCGGTCTTCTCGCTCCGATACGTGCGCCCCTGCGCGAGTCTGGCGTGCACGGTGTCGAAGTCGGCCTCCGTCTTCAGGACACCATCCACCTTGCTGGCCGCCTCGCGCGCATCCGACGCTCTCCAGTACGCATCGAAGGCTGCGTCCAGTCGCGTCTGCGCCGACGCGTACGGCACGCCGCACCAGAGCACGACGATCAAGACAGCGACGGTTCGAGTGAGCATCACGTGGGCGAATTATACTGACGCAACTTCGCTCGACGAGGACGCTCGATGCACACGCTCTGGAACGCGGAAGACCGCACGTCAATCCTTGACCGCATGACTCGCCTGTCGCCGGGCGCCACGCCGGCGTGGGGTTCGCTCAACGCACCCCGCATGTTGACGCATGTGACCGATGCGGTGCGCATGGCCACCGGCGAGCTGGCCGTCGCCTATCGCGGCGGACCACTGTCCATCTGGCCGCTCAACTCGCTCATCATGTTCTATCTGCCATGGCCGAAGGGGGCACCGACTGCGCCTGAACTCATCGCGCGCAGTGCCGGCGACTGGACGGCTGGCGTCGAAGAGTTGCGCGCCGCCATGGACCGCTTCTCGGAACGCGACATGAACGGGACCTGGCCCGCACATCCGGTGTTTGGCACCATCGGCGGCAGTGGATGGGGACGGCTGGCCTATCGGCACATCGACCATCACCTGACGCAGTTTCAGGGATGACAGCTGGGTCGGGTGGGACGGTGGGACAGGTAGGGCGGGCGGGGCTGGTGGGCCAAGGACCACGGACCACGCACCAGGAACGGACCAAGAACCAAGAACCAAGAACCAGAGAGAGCCCTACCCCGCCGCGATTTCGCCGAGTCGGATCATCCACATCACTGCCTGATTCGCCGCGCGTGATGCCGCGAGATCAACCACCCACTCGGTCATCCAGTCGTTCTCGAGTTCCGGATCGACCAGCACCTGCTGCACCAGCCATCGACGACCGTCCTCTGTCGACTGCACGTGCGTGTGTCGGAGATTGCGCGCCTCGGGATCAACGCGCAGATAGCCGTGCGCCGCTTTGTAGGTATCCCAGGCGTCCTTCAGGCGTTCGGTGGTCCACGGCGCAATAGGCTCGGCGTCACCATCGTCACCGCGCGGCACGTCAACCGCTTCGAGTGCCGCCGCATGGTTGCCGATGGACCACGCCCTGAGCATGGTGAAGATGCGTGTGCGGACCAGCGCCGTAAACGCCTTGCTGTCGCGGGTGATGTCGGCGGCGGCTGCTTCGGCTCCTGGCGGACGCAGCGACTCCGCACCACGAGCGGCCGACGCCAGCGGACGATACGCCGGGTCGCGCATCCGCTCCCACTCGTCCTCGAGGCTCGAGTCCACTGCCCGAAGCATCGTGCGCAGGTAGACCTCCATCTCGCGCACGTCGTCGTTCTTCACGCCGTCAGGCACTGTCTGGCTGAGCACCTTGTAGACGCTGTTCAGATGCCGGAGCAGCAGACCTTCAGAGCGTTGCAGCTCGTAGTCGAGCACGTACTCGGCAAACGATCTGAAGTTCTCGAACATCTCGCGCGCAATCGACTTGGGCCTGATGTTCTCTTCGCCGACCCACGGATGGCGCTCGGCAAACGCATTGAAGCTCTCGTAGACGAACTCGCGCAGCGGCTTCGGGTACTCGAGCTTGTCGAGCTCCTCCATCCGCTGCGCGTACTCCATCCCGTCAGCTTTCCACTGCGCCATCGCGCGGTCTTTCACGCGGTCCAGCTGCTTGCGAAGGATCAGCTCAGGGTTCTCGAGAATCGATTCGACGAGCGTCAGCACGTCGAGCGCATACTCCGGCGACTCGCCATCGAGCAGCGGCAGGGTCTCGAGCAGGTAGAGCGAGAGCACCTGGTCCATCGAGAAGTCGTCCTGCAGATCCACGTTCACACGGAGCTTGGCGCCTTCTGCCGTCTTCGGAATGAACTCGACCACCTGACGGGTCACCAGCGCACGGAACAACTGCCAGGCTCGCGTGCGATGCCCTCGCTTCGCTGCCTCGGTCTCGTGCGAATCGCGAATGAGTCGCTGCATCGCCCGGCAACCGTCACCGCGTCGACTCAGCACGTTCAGCAGCATGCCGTGCGTCACCTGAAAGCGTGACACCAGTTGCTCGGGCTGCGCGTTCATCAGCCGCTTGAACGTCTGCAGGTCCCAATTGACGAAGTTGTGCTCGGGCGGCTTGCGCAGCGTGACTTTCTTGCCGTCGGCGGCCTTCTCTTTCAGGCGGATATTCTCGATGACGTGATCGGGGGCCTGCGCCACCACGTAGCCGCGGTCGTCGAACCCCTTGCGGCCGGCACGTCCGGAGATTTGATGGAAGTCGCGCGCCGAGAGATGTGCCGTCTTCTGCCCGTCGAACTTGCACAGCCTCGTGAACAGCACCGTGCGAATCGGTACGTTGATGCCGGCGCCGAGCGTGTCGGTGCCGCAGATCACCTTCAGCAGTCCGGCCTGTGCGAGCTGTTCCACCAGCACGCGATACTTCGGCAGCAGACCGGCGTGGTGAAGACCGATGCCGTGCCGTAGCCACTTGCGAATGTCGCCGCCGTACGGACTCGTGAACTGAAACCCGGCAATCCGTGACGCGATCTCGGTCTTCTCCTCCTTCGTGCAGATCTTGAGGCTCGTGAAGTCCTGAGCGCTGCTGGCCGCATCCGCCTGCGTGAAGTGCACGACGTAGGCAGGCGTCTTCTTCTCGTCGACGAGCTTTTCGATGGTGTGCGGCAGCGGAATCTCGGAGTAGGCGAACTCCAGCGGCACTGGACGGTCGACCGACTTGATCGACACCGTGGGCCTGTTGGTTCGCGCCGTCAACGCCTCCTCGAAGAAGCGCGTGTCGCCGAGCGTGGCCGACATGAGCAGGAAGCGCGTCTGCGGCATCGTGAGCAGCGGCACCTGCCACGCCACACCGCGGTCGCGATCGGCGTAGTAATGAAATTCGTCCATCACCACATCATCGAACGGCGCGTCGCCGCCCTCTCGAAGCGCGATGTTGGCCAGCACTTCGGCCGTGCAGCAGAGAATCGGCGCATCACGGTTGACGCTCGCGTCGCCGGTGGACAGACCCACCAGGTCGGGGCCGAACTCGCGACACAGGTTCATCCACTTCTCGTTCACCAGCGCCTTGATCGGACACGTGTACACCGCGCGCTTGCCGCGGGCGAGCGACGCGAACAGCATCGCGGACGCAACGAGTGACTTGCCCGACCCTGTGGGCGTGTTGAGGATGACGTTCTTGCCGTCGAGCAGTTCGAGAATCGCCTCTTCCTGTGCCGGATACAGCGTGAGCCGTCGGTTCGCGACGTATTTCAGGAAGTAGTCGAGCAGGCGATCGGTGGTCGGGTCCCACTGCGCATCGTGCAGCAGGTCAACGAGTGAGGCGGACACTCGTCAGTTGTACCGCAAGTCGGGGCAACGCCGCAGGGTGAGAACGAAAGAGTGCCGTAAGATCGCCAGATGAAGAACACCGTGATTGTGATCACCGGGGCCAGTTCGGGCATCGGCGCTGCAACGGCCGAGCGACTCGCACGTGACGGCGTCTCGCTGTCCATCGTCGCGCGGCGCGCCGACACCCTCGCAACAGTCTGTGAGAAATGCGGCCCGAACACGCAGGCCGTCGTGGCCGACATGACCAGCCGCGCCGACGTCACGCGTGCCGTATCGACTGCCCTCTCGCGCTTCGGTCACATCGACGTCTGGATCAACAACGTCGGCCAGGGCATCACGCGTCAGCCGAGCGAACTCACAGACGATGACATCGACGAGATGATGCGGGTCAACGTGAAGTCGGCCCTCTACGGCATGCAGGAAGTGCTGCCGCACTTCAAACAGCGTGGGCGCGGGCACGTCATCAATGTCTCGTCGATGCTCGGACGCGTGCCCTTTGCCACCTTTCGCTCCGCCTATAACGGCTCGAAGCACTTTCTGAACGCACTGACCGCCAACTTCCGCGAGGAGGTCAAGGCGACGCATCCCGACATCCAGTTCTCGCTGGTCTCACCAGGCGTGGTCTTCACCGAATTCGGTGTGCGGGCCCGCCACGGAGGCGTCGACTCGAGAACGCTGCCGCAGGGTCAGTCTCCCGAAGCAGTGGCCGATGTGATCGCCGGGGTCGTCAAGAGCCGTCGGCCCGACGTCTATACCAGGCAGGGCGCCCGTCAGATGGTGCTCGAGTACTTCAGCGGACTCGGTGAAGATCCCTCGTAGCGAACCAGTCGAGCCTCAGCACGCTCGCGCAATTTACCTTGCAGGCACCTGACGTCAAAAGGCCAATCGACCGGCTGACACCGGGAGGCTGCGCGCCGACTGGCCTCTGCGCAGCGAACGACGCTCTCGCACGCGACTGCGCTGGGATGCAGCGCGTCTCGAGCTCACCTTCCTCATAGCGAGATGCGCCCGACTGTCCTGTCGAGCGCTGCGGACGATACAGATAGAGACGACGAGGCTCTCGTTGGAGCGTGTCCGGCCGGGCGGGTCAGACGCGGCGCGACCATTGGAGTGTGCATGAGCGGGCCGACACGACGTGAACAACCGGAGATGACGAATCGGCGCAATCACTACCGCGTTCTGCATGTGCAGCCCGATGCGCCGTTCGACGTCATCAGGGCCAGCTACCGCACGCTGCTCCAGACGCTCAAGGTGCATCCCGATCTCGGCGGCGATCACTGGACGGCGGCGCAGGTCAATGCCGCGTACCACGTGCTCAGCGATCCGCTGAAGCGCGCGCAGTATGACCGCGAGCTGCTGGCGACCTATCACATCGCCACGCTCTCGGAAGGTTCGCTCACGCCGAATCGGCACGACCGGCCGCATCTCGGTACCACCGATCGTCGGAACCACTATCGCCTGCTTCAGGTGCAACCCGATGCGCCGCTCGAGCTGATCGAGGCCAGCTACCGCACGCTGACGATGAACGGCGTGACCCGCTCAGATGCGCTCGACGTGGCGATCGCCACGCTTCGCGATCCGGTTCGTCGCGCGGAGTACGACAGGTCGCTCCGCGACACGGCAATCGTTCCCGTGCACGCCGAGATCGTCCCGACGCCGAGCCCCGGCACCATCCCGAATCGAGCCGCGGCCAACGCGGCCCGCGCGTATGCACCGGTTGTCACGCGCTACTGCCTGTTCTGCAAGACACCGCACGAAACCACCGCAGCAACCCTCGCAACGGCGGCGTGTGTGGAGTGTGGCAGTCCGCTCTCTCCGCCTCCGGCCATCGTGACCGACACCGCGCGGCGCTCGATGGAACGGCTGCGCCGACGCGAACCCATCGGCTTCTACGCGTTCTGGCCGGGCGTACGGCAGTCGGCCACGCTGGTCGACGTCTCACCAAGGGGGATGAGCTTCGAGACAAACAGCCGATGCGCTGTCGGCGACGTGCTGAAGATCGACACCGGGCACCTGCAGGCAGTTGGAGTCGTGGCCCGTGCGACGGCAGCACCACACGGCATCACGGTTGGCGTGGAGTTTCACGCGGTGGGCTTCACGTCGATGTCCGGCAGCTTCATTTCTGCGCGGGCCTGAGGTCAGGGCGCGCGCGATGGCCGCGCGCTGGTGAGTTACGAGAAGTCCAGCCCGCCAACCGGAACGGTCGACGGGCCAGATCGTCTGTGGTTGTTCGTCTGTGGTTGTCTGGTCTCAGGCCGTTGCGACCGCGAGCGCCTGTTGCAGATCTTCGAGGATGTCGTCAATCGCCTCGATGCCGACACACAGGCGAATCATGTCAGGCGTCACACCAGCGGTCTTCAGCTCCTCGTCGCTCAGCTGCCGATGCGTCGTCGATGCCGGATGTGCCGCAAGCGATTTCGCATCTCCGATATTCACGAGTCGCTTGAAGATCTTCAGTGCGTCGTAGAACTTCACGCCGGCGTCGAACCCACCCTTGATCGTGAACGTGAGCAGCGCCGACGGCTTGCCGCCCGTGTACTTCTGCGCGAGCTGATAGTAGGGAGACGACGGCAGGCCGGCGTAGCTGACGGACGCGACGCTCGCATGCTGCTCGAGGTACCTGGCGACGGCCATCGCATTTGACACGTGCCGTTCCATGCGCAGTGAAAGCGTCTCGATGCCCTGCAGGAAGAGGAACGCGTTGAACGGACTGATGGCTGCACCCATGTTGCGCAGCGGCACGGTTCGCGCACGACCGATGAAGGCGGCTGGTCCGAGCGCTTCGGTGTAGACCACGCCGTGATAGGCCGGTTCCGGCGTGCTCAACATCGGGAAGCGCGCCTTCTGCTCTGCCCACGGAAACTTGCCCGAGTCCACGATGATGCCGCCGATGGAGGTGCCGTGACCACCCATGTACTTCGTCAGCGAGTGCACGACGATGTCAGCACCGTACGCGATCGGCTTGAGCAGCACGGGTGTCGGCACCGTGTTGTCGACAATCACCGGTACACCGTGCTTGTGGGCCATCGCGGCAATCGCTTCGAGGTCCGGGATGTTGCCGGCTGGATTACCAATCGTCTCGCAGTAGACGGCGGCCGTGTTCGCATCGATGAGTGACTCGAGCGAGGCAGCGCTGTCGTCCTTCGCAAAGCGTGTCTGGATGCCCATCGCGGGAAGCTGGTGGGCAAACAGCGTGTAGGTGCCGCCGTACAACTGCGGAACCGACACGATGTTGCTGCCGGCCTTCGCGATCGTGAGGATGGAGTAGGTAATCGCCGACTGTCCGGAGCTGAGCGCCAGGCTGGCCAGCCCACCCTCGAGCGCGGCCACACGCTGTTCGAGGACGTCCTGCGTCGGGTTCATGATGCGGGTGTAGATGTTGCCAGGCACCGCGAGGTTGAACAGGTCCGCGCCGTGCTGCGCGTTGTCGAACTCGTACGCAGCCGTCTGGTAGATCGGCACCGCCACCGACTTGGTGGTCGGGTCGGACTTGTAACCCGCGTGGATTGCCAGCGTTTCGTCTTTCATGGTCAATGTGCCTCGTTCGTGATCAGGGGTGAATGTGGCCGCGCATCAAGGCGTCCAGCGGACGCAGCGGATCGATGCCGTCCATGAATGGCAGCCGGCGCTCCAGGTTCGTCAGTTGATAGACCAGGCCGAGCCAGTTGTCAAAGATGGCGCGTGCGGTGTCGCGCCAGGTGTTGTCGAGCAGCGGCGCGATGTCGGCTTCGGGAAACTCCGGCAGCGGCGTGCCGTCGGCATGCGCCGCGCGCGCGTCTCGCAAGTACCGCTCGATGAACGCGGCCGCCTCGTCTGAGAAGTAGTGTTCGGGAAGTGGTGGCATGTCCCGGTCACCATGGAAGTGACGCAGCACCTCGCGCTTGTATTCCTTCAACAGACTGTTGGCGTCGTACTCAGGGTGACCCTGGAAGTAGATGCGACGGAAGCCATCGTCGCTCACCGCAGCGTGCACACCAGCCTGCTCGCTCTCGATGAGAATCTGCAGACCCGCCGCCACGAAGTGTTTCCGCAAAATGGCGTTGTAGCGCGAGTGCGGCACATCGAAGCGTGTGTTGATCTCGCGCAACAGCGGATGCGTCGGCGCCACCACCCGGTGGCTGTAGACACCCCACTGCTTGCGCGGCAACGGCACACGGTCGATGCCGTGCAGGAACTTCATCAGCGCGTGCGTGGACAGGCACGAGCACAGCACAGACGTGACGTTGCGACTTGCCCAGTCGATGACCTCGGTCAGAGGCCGATAGAACGCTTCGAGCTCGAGCCTGGGATTGACGACGTTCGCGCCGGTGATGATGAGGGCGTCGAGCCCCTCGGCCACGATGGTCTCGATCGGCTCGTAGTGCGCATCGATGTACGCCTGCGTGGCAGCGCTGCGCGACAGCCCGGGCACGGTGAAGCAGTGCACGTAGAACTGCGCGATGTGATTCGAGCTGCCGACCAGACGCATGAACTGCTGTTCAGTCACCTGAAAGGCCGCATCCGGCATCATGTTCAGCAGTCCCACATGCAGCGCACGAATATCCTGGTGCGCAGCTTCGTCGGTCGTGAGAACCGTGTGGCCCTGCCGACGAAGGTCTTTGAAGGTCGGCAGTGATGAGTGCTCAACGATGGGCATGGCAGCAGAACGAACGCTCTGAATTATACGGAGTCATGAGCACGCCCTTCGTGTGACCTGAGTTATGCTGCCCGACAGCACAACGCGATCGCGCACAAGCTCGACTGGAGTAAAGGAGCGACACATGGCAGAAAAAGCAGGCGGCATGGGCGGCAAGCGCACGGCCGCACCACCGAAGAAGACCGGCAAGAAGCGCTAGTCAGACGCCGGTCCGAGGATGGAGGCCACGTGCCTCCTCGCCTCGGTCGGTCAGCAGTCGCTCGCGAACGCCCCTCGCAAGTACCTCACCTCGACGGCACCAGCTTCCGCAGTTCCTCGATCCAGTTTTGCACCACCACGAATCCAGGCGCCGGCGCCTGCGTGCCACCAGCCTCGTTCTTCATCACCAGAAAGCGCTGACCATCAGGCGAGATGTCGTAGCTGCGCCAGATCCCGCCGGAGGCGTAGGCGGTGTTGCTGATCGTCGTCGGTGCGCTGAAGGTGACCGTCGATCCGGTCACACTGACCTTGACCGACGTCAGCCTGCGCGAGGCATCGAGGAAGATCAGCTCGCGGCCATCGCGCGTCCACACCGGTTCAGAGCCGCCGCCCAGCGAGACCTGCCAGCGTTGGCCGCCAGCATCCGGGTAGGCGCGAACGAACACGTCGATGACGTCTGACTCGGTGGACTGATACGCCATGAAGTGCCCGTCAGGCGACACCTCGCCGTTCCACTCATCGAAGGGACCGTTGGCCAGATCGGTCGCGGCACTCTGGTTGTTGCCAACGCCAGTCAGCGGCAGGCGCAGGAGATCGGACTTCGTTTTCAACCGCACTTCGTGCGCAATGAGCACTGTTCCGTCAGGCGTCACTGAGTTCGGCAGCTGCGTGTTCGGGCTGGCGGTCAGTCGCACGTCGGCGTGAGGATCGTTGATGTCCTGTCCGTAGATGTTGAACACGCCGGCCCGCGCGGACGCGAACAGCAGGCGACGACCGTCAGGCGTCCAGACAGGATTGAGATCGATGTCGGGATCGAAGGTCTGCCTGGTGAGGGTCTGTCGCGCCAGGTTCCAGACCCAGATATCGTTCTCCCCGTCACGAATGCTGACGGCGACCTGCGTGCCGTCAGGTGACAGACGAAGACTCTCGAGTGAACGAGGTGGAATGGCGATCGGCGTCTCAGTGCCCCGCCGATCTACCCAGGACAATCGCCGCGGCACGCCGGCCGCTCCTGCCGGCACGAACACCAGCGTCCCCGCATCAGTGACGACAGCATTCAGCGCGCTGCTCGGCGTGGCCGAGAGACCGTCGAGCACACGCACGGGCTCGCCGACGATGGCGCGCGAGGCGAGGTCGAAACGCACGGCGGACATCACGCGATCCGCGAGGTAGACCAGATATCCAGACGGCAGATAGCGGGCGTCGCGCCCGCCGTGCACCAGCACGGTCTGCGCACCGGACTGCAGATCGAGCAGTGCAATCTGCGAACGGCGCGGATCGGCAGTGCCGATCGTGAACAGCACCGCGCGACCACCGGGCAGGCCGGTCGGCAGCAGATGTCCTTCCTCGCCCTTCGAAGGGTCTGGTGTCGTCAGCGTGACCGGGTCGCCGCCGCCAGCGGGCACCTTCAGCAGCCCCACCGTCTGATTCAGTGACCCGACGATGAGCGTGGACTCGTCTGCCCAGGCAATACCTCGAGGCCACACGGGGAGTCGCGCCAGCGTCATCGGTGTGCCGCCCGACAATGGCACCTTCTTCAGCGTCGGACCATCGTCGGCGTACGCGATCCATTTGCTGTCGGGAGATACAGACGGCATATAGCCGGACGTCACGCCAGGAATGGGCGCCGCATCGAGACGATCGAACGTGCGCGACATCAGGCGACCGTCACTCGCTCGATAGACCAGGAACGTCCCGTTTGGTGCCACGGCGAAGTCGCGCGACGCGGTCTGCGGAGACGGCCCGAACGACTGCGCGGCCGGAGGCGCGATCGTGAAGCGAACGACGGGCGCGGCGGACACCGCCGTCTCACGCTGCGACATCCACCACATCGTGCCTGCGACTGCGGCCAGCGCGGCACCGGCCAGCGACGCCAGCGCCAGAGAGCCGACACCGCGCCGAGGAGCGGACGCCACCGTGGGTGCTGGAGCACTCAGCAGCGACTGCAGCGGCGCTGGTCCACGTGCATCGTCCAGTTCGAGAAGGATGGCTGCCGCAGAGTCGAGTCGTCGGCGTCTGTCTTTCTCGAGGCAGCGGCGCAGCAACCGACGCACGGCTTCCGGCGTGTCTGCTGGCAGGGTGGGCCACGCGGGTTCGTCGCGCAGTACCGACGCCAGCACGTGCGTCATCGTCTCGCCCTGAAACACGCGTCCACCGGTGAGCATCTCCATGAGCACGATGCCGAAGGACCAGATGTCACTGCGGCGATCGGCCACCTGCCCAGCGGCCTGCTCGGGAGACATGTACGCCGCCGTGCCGAGGATGACACCGGCCTCTGTGGGTGCCAGCCCTGTGATGGTGGGAGCGTTCGAGACATCGACGCCAGACGCGGAACCATCGAGCGCCTTGGCAAGGCCGAAGTCGAGCACCTTCACCGTGCCGTCGGGACGCACCTTGATGTTGGCGGGCTTGAGATCGCGGTGCACGATGGACCGCTCGTGCGCCGCTTCGAGTGCGGCAGCGATTTGCTTCGCAATCGCCAGTGTCTCAGCGAGCGGGAGCGGCTTCGCGCCGGACAACAGGTCGGCCAGCGTCGGGCCGTCGATGAGTTCGAGGACGAGTGCCGTGCTGCCGTGCGCGTCCTCGAGACCGTAGATGCCGCCGATGTTGGGGTGATTGAGCGAGGCGAGCACCTGCGCTTCCCTGGTGAAGCGCGCAACACGAGCTGCATCGTGCGTGAAGGATGCAGGCAGCACCTTCAACGCAACCTCTCGCTGCAGCTTGGTGTCGGTGGCGCGATAGACCTCGCCCATGCCGCCCTGGCCGATCTGTCCGGCCACTCGGTAGGGACCTATCAGTTCGCCTGGCTTCAACGGCACGGCAACTCCACGCCGCTGGATTATGACACGCACCTCGGCTGCGGCCGTGGGGTTCCCGGTCCTGGGCTAGACTTCGCGAGTCCCAGGGGCACTTGCTGATGAAGGAGAGCAGGATGAAGAACGATGCGGTTGATGTCACCAGGCGGGCGCTGCTGACCGGAGCGGTCATCACGGCAGCTGGCGCGCTGACGCACGCGGCGCAGACGAGCCCAGCGCCTGCCGAAACCACACTCGAGAACATTCCGCTCGGCACGTCGGTCACGCTCACCGTCGAGCGTCGCGGACAGATTGTGCTCGTCGGCCTCAACCGACCCGCGATCCAGAACCGCATCGATCCGCAGACGCGCCTGCGACTCGGCGAGGCGCTCTACCGCTACGAACACGATCCATCTCTGCGAGCGCTCGTGCTCTTCGGCCACGGTCCGAACTTCTCGCGAGGCATCGACGTGGACGCCGCGCAGGCCGGCATCATCAGCGGCAATCGTGAAACCAGTCCGGCACCAACGGTCGACGTGCTCGGCAATACCGGTGTTCGCCGTACGAAGCCGGTGGTGGCCGTCGTGCACGGCGACACGTGGAATCTGGGCCACGAGATCTACCTCGCCTGCGACATCCGTATCGCAGCCGCCAACACGAACTTCGGGCAGGACGAAGACACGCACGGTCGCTTTCCTGGTGGCGGCGCCACCGTGCGATTCGTGCGTGACGCTGGCTGGGGCAATGCGATGCGCTACATGCTGACTGGCGATCACTGGACCGCAGACGAGTCGTACCGCATGGGCGTCACGCAGCAGGTCGTTCCCACACAGGCAGCCGCACTCGAGGCTGGCATCGTGATGGCCGACAAGATTGCCGCGTGCGGACCACTGTCGACGAAGGCGACGCTCGCGTCGGCCCATCAAGTCATCGATCCCGTGGAAGCCGACGCCCTGTCGAAGCTCGGCGCGCAGTACGCCGCGTTGTATCGCACCGAGGACTTCCTCGAAGGACGACGTGCAGAGGCCGAAGGTCGGCCCCCGCGCTACCAGGGGAAGTAGAGACAGCCTGGCGCTGCCGTACGACGCCGCGTCCCGGCGGCGTCCAGCACGAAGCCGTGCCCCGAGGCGCACGCCGACAGCGAGCAACGGACGCCGAATCTGGTAAGGTGTCGCGCATGAAACACACGCGTTCCTCGTCCTCGACCTTCACGCGGCGGCATCTGCTGCAAGGATTCGTGGCTGCGGCCGGCGCAGCGGCGTGGACACCGGCCCTTCGCGCCGCACAGGCACAGACGGCGTCCACGGATATCGGTCCGCTTGCGGCTGCCGCGTTGCCGGCGGGTATCCGGTCGCGCTTCGTCGAGAACGTGAACGGGCTTCGCATGCACGTGCTCGAAGCCGGCTTCGAGACGCCGGGCCGGCCAGCCATCCTGCTGCTGCACGGCTATCCGGAGCTCGCGTACAGCTGGCGCAAGATCATGGTGCCGCTCGCCTCCGCAGGCTTTCACGTCTTCGCGCCTGACGTGCGCGGCTACGGACGAACGACGCCAGCCCCCGTGAAGTACGACGATGACCTGCGACCGTTCGGCACCTTGAACAAGATCAAGGACATGCTCGCGCTGGTCTCGGCCATGGGCTACCGCTCGGTTGCCGCGGTCTTTGGACACGATCAAGGCTCGCCGCTGGCGGGCTGGTGTGCGTGTGCCAGACCCGACGTGTTCAAGGCCGTGGCGATGATGAGCGCTCCGTTCGGCGGCGCGCCGTCGCTGCCCTTCAACACAGCCAACGGTCCGCGCCCATCGACTCCGCCGGCTGACACGATCTACGACGACCTCGCGAAGCTGTCACCGCCCCGCAAGCATTACCAGCGCTATTACCAGACGCGCGAGGCGAACGAGAACATGTGGCACGCCAGGCAGGGTCTGCACGACTTCCTGCGCGCGTACTACCACCTGAAGAGCGCCGACTGGAAAGGGAACCACCCCGGACCGCTCGCAGCACGCACCGCTGCCGAGTGGGGAAAGCTGCCGCGCTACTACGTGATGGATCTCGATAAAGGCATGGCGGAACAGGTGACGTCGGACATGCCGTCGCCCGCCGAAATCGCCGCCAATCGATGGCTGCCAGACACGGAACTGCGGATCTACACCGAGGAGTACGGACGCACCGGCTTCCAGGGTGGACTGAATGGCTATCGCGGCAGTCCGGGCGACAGCGACCTGACGGTGTTCGCCGGACGCCCCATTGACGTGCCGTCGACCTTCATGGGCGGACGCAGCGACTGGGGTGTCTATCAGAATCCTGGCGCGCTCGAACGCCTGGAGAAGAACCTCACGACCAAGTACCGCGGCACGCACCTGGTGGACGGAGCCGGACACTGGGTGCAGCAGGAACAGCCCGACGCGCTGGTGCGCCTGCTGCTGCAGTTTCTCCGCGATGCGGCCTGAGGACCGCGCCCGAGCCGCGCACCTGCACGCGCGGCTCGATCGACTGCCAGCCACGCGGTATGTCTGGCGTCTGGTCTTGATGCTGTCGCTCGGCGGCGCATTCGAGTACTACGACCTCTTCCTCATGGGCTACATCGGGCCTGGTCTCGTCCGCAGCGGTCTCTTCACCGCGGGCTCCACGACGCTGTTCGGACTGAGTGGTCTCGCAGCCTTCGTTGCGGCGACGTTCACCGGGCTGTTCATCGGCACGCTCGTCTTCAGCGTCGCCGCAGACACCTTCGGCAGACGCGCGGTCTTCACCTGGTCGCTGCTCTGGTATACCGCCGCCACCTGCATCATGGCGCTGCAAACCACCACGCGTGGTGTGCTCGCGTGGCGCATCGTGACCGGAGTGGGACTCGGTATCGAGCTGGTGACCATCGATACCTATCTTGCCGAGCTGATGCCTCGCGAGATTCGCGGCCGGGCCTTCGCTGTCAATCAGGTCGTCCAGTTCTCCGCTGTGCCGTGTGTGGCGCTCGTCGCCTGGCTGCTGGTGCCCCGCGCACCGTTCGGAGTGGCGGGCTGGCGGTGGGTGGTGCTGATTGGCGGAGTGAGCGCCGTGCTCGTGTGGTGGATCCGCCGCGCGGTTCCTGAAAGTCCGCGGTGGCTCATTGCACGCGGTCGACTCGCGGACGCCGACGCGATCACGACGGCAATGGAGCACGCCGTGGAAGCCGACCTGGCCGCACCACTCTCGATGCCGGTCGGCTCAGCGTTGATCACGCCACCGGAGTCGGACACGACGTCAGGGCTGGTCCGCATCTTCTCGGCGCCGTATCGCTCACGTACCGCGATGCTGATGGTGTTCAACGCGGCGCAGACCATCGGCTACTACGGCTTCGCGTCGTGGGTGCCGACGCTGCTCATCGCAC
>Ga0209023_10002269_pt1 | contig 24329 bp, 19 predicted proteins | sample LakOneMetagenome_FD_187468 | JGI IMG/M metagenome (GOLD analysis project Ga0209023, IMG submission 187468) | Freshwater and sediment microbial communities from Lake Erie, Canada (SPAdes) (version 2) | ecosystem: Environmental > Aquatic > Freshwater > Lentic | place: Lake Erie, Canada... | reverse complement strand
AAAAAGATTGCGGGCTTCGGACGCCGGCAGGTCGGTCGGAACGCTTTTGATCGCGACCGTGCGGCCTGACAGACGCATGAGGCCGAATCCGAGCGACTCGAGATCGTTTTCGATCAGCTCGAACGCCTGAGATTGTGCGGGCGAGAGATCGAGCGTCTCGGGCAGCAGTAGGTTCTGCGATTCGATCGGACGGGCGGCTTCGCTCTGGCGAAATTTGTCAAAGAGTATGCGTTCGTGAGCGACGTGCTGGTCGATCAGTAGAAGGCCTTCGTCATCGACGGCGATGATAAAGCTGTCATGGAGCTGCCCGACCGGTTTGATCTTGGCGGCAAAAACCTGTTCGACCTCGACCTTTTTGACCAATTTTTCCGCCGAATTGACGGGCGGCAGTACCGCGTAATCAAGCGGACGACTATTTTCGAGGACAGGCGAACGCTGTCCGGCCAGGTTCTCAAATTCACCGACGGCGATGGCGATCTCCCGCGGCTCGGAATGTTCAAATAAGCTGACGGGCGTTGCGTTTTCAGTGTTAACGGCCTCGAGCCCAGGGCTTTCGGTCTCAACGGTTCCCGTGTCCTCGATCGTCCTGTGATTCGAACTCGCGTAGCGGCCGAAATCGATCACCGTTTGTTCCGCGGGCGGCAATTCCTCGCGAAGGGGAGCGGGAATGCTCGTGAATGTCTCATGTTCGAATCTTTCCGGCTCGATATCACCGGTCACACCGGCACTTGCAAGAGCTTCGCGGACGGCCTCCGCAACAACGTCTTTGACCGCTTCGCCACGGCGGAAACGCACCTCGGTTTTCGCCGGATGAACATTGACGTCGATCTCGTCGAGCGGAATGTCAAGAAAAAGAAACGCGACCGGATAAACGCCGTGCGGCAGGACGCTACGATAGCCTTCCATAAGGCCGCCGGTGATCGTTTTGTCGCGAACAAAGCGTTTATTGACAAAGAAATACTGAGCGTCGCGCGTTGTTCGGCGTTCGCGCGGAGCCGAGACGTAGCCCGAAACCTTCGCGACGTATTCGCGGCCACCGCTGACGGGCAACAGGCTGTCGAGCAATCCCGCACCAAATACCTGAAACGCACGTTCGCGAAGATCTTTGGCAGGCGAAACGCGGAGCACTTCCCTGCCGTTATTGGTCAAGGTGAAGGCGATCTCGGGATGGGCCAGAGCGTAATGGGTGACAATGCTCGTCAGATGGTAATTCTCGGTCGCCTCGCTCCGCATAAATTTGCGTCTCGCGGGCGTGTTAAAAAACAGGTCGCGAACGGTGATCGTGGTTCCCGTGTCGCGGGCCGCATCTTTTACATCGATCAGGCGACCGCCTTCGATGACGACGCGTGACGCTTCGTTTTCGACGGCGGTTTTGGTCAACAGATCGACCTTTGCGACGGACGCGATCGAGGCGAGGGCTTCGCCGCGAAAACCAAGTGTGCCGATGACAGCGAGGTCTTCGAGAGTGCGGATCTTTGATGTAGCGTGACGTTCGAAGGCTAGGATGGCGTCGTCGCGGACCATGCCCTCGCCGTCGTCGCTAATGCGAATGACGCGGCGGCCGCCGAGTTCGATATCGATCTGGATACGCGTCGAACCGGCATCGATGGCGTTTTCGACCATCTCCTTGACGACCGATGCCGGACGCTCGACCACCTCACCGGCGGCGATCTGATTTGCCAAATTATCGGATAAGATCCTTATTTTGTTCATCTTAAAGGTGGATCAAACGGTGCCCACGATCATCGAGATTGATCGACTGGTACAGCCAGTCGATAAAATTCGCACCGTACTTATTCAAAAATGTCACGACGTTGATGCTGCGTTCCTGCAAATGACCGTGGGGATAAACGGACGAAAACGCCGCCGATACGCGGGCGTTGATCGTCTCGCTTTTTCGCAATTCGGCACGATATGCTTTTTTTCGCATTGCACCGATGTGATAGATCATCTTTCGCCGCCGTTTTGCGAGATTGTCGGCGAGCGTCACATCGAGGGCCGAAAGGTTTTGATCGAGGCGATTTAGTTCGGCGTTTATCCGTTCTTCAACATCGGCAAAAAGCTGTGCGGTGTCTGGAGAAATGTGTTTCTCTATTAGCGTGGGCAATAACGACTCAAGCCCACCGAAAAGGTCCGTGAGATCGAGCCTGAGATCGTCCATCGTTCGCTGATGCCGCGATTCGATAATGGTGAACGATTGTCTATGCAGAATTGGCGTCACGGGTCGGCCGAGCGTTTCGTAAACCACGCTATTCTGTGCGAAATATGCGATCTCAGCCCCGCCGCCAAAATAGCAGATCGTCGGGAACAGATAGTCCTGCACCACGGGACGAAGCATCACGCCGGGACTGAGGCGTTCGGGTTCGTGTGCAGCGATATCAAGCAGATCGGCGGTCGTGAATTCGCGTTTGTCGGCCTTTGAACGATAGCAGCCATCTGCCGTTTTTCGCACTGCCGACCTGACTCCGTCATCGGTCTGCCAGAACAGCGGAAAATGATCCTCCTCGATCAAAACCTGGGCATGATAACCGGCAGAAACGAGGTCCTTTGAACGTGTGGTGAGGCGTTCGACGGCCGTGTCAAAATTGTCTATCGCCGCCTCGTATATCGGGGCGGAAAGCTGCTTGAGCAAGACATTTTGCGGATCGATAAAGATCAGGCCAAAGGAACGAAACATCTGAGCAAGCTGCGTAAGAAACGCTTCGCCAAATTTGCTGCCAGGTTTCCAACCGGTTAATAGCATCTCCCCGACCTTGTCCGTAAATTCGGTTCGGGGCAGACCATCCGTCAATTCGCGAACGGCATCGGTAATTGATGCGTCCAGCACGGTCGAACCAACCTGCGATTCGGGGATTCGATTTGCGGAATTGTATTTGACCGTAGCCACCGTGCCGTCGCTCGCGATCACCGATGTACTTGCGATCTCGTCGAAATCGTGGTCCTCGGTCGCCGCCCAAAACATCGGAACGGCCGGCGTGCCTTCCGCGGTCAAACGCTCGGCCAGTTTTACGGCGGACAGGGCTTTGTAGATAGTGTAAAGCGGGCCGGAGAAAAGGCCGGTTTGCTGGCCGGTGAGTACAGCGACGGTCTTTTCGTCGCGGAGCAGATCGATATTCGCCATTGCCGCCGCTGACGCTCCGCAGCCACTGTTAATTTGGATGAGAGCATCGCAGATGGCGTTGCGATCTACGGTTTGGGAGGCACGAACTTTAGGTGCGAAAGCGGCAACTTCTGAGATCGACGCAACCGCGTTCGGGTAGTATTTGCGGAGGCTCGCGGGATCGGTCTGAAAGTCGATAAAGAGCCGCGACTGCTCCGGGATCGCCGAAAACGGAACGCTCGAAATTCGCATATCCTGTCTAGCCGTCGAGGTCCAAACGGCGCTCTCGTGGTTCAATATTTTGGCTCCTTGTTATTGAAATTATAGAATTACGACGGGCAAGTTCCAAGTTGAAAACAAAAAAGAGCGGTACATTGCTGCACCGCTCGATCGGAGAATTGCCGCTAACTCTTATTTCGGGTTAGCAGTTACAGGTGCGCTCTGGTCCGGCGCCGTCGATGCCGAAGCAGGTTGGCGTTCGATCTTGTAAACACCCGAGGAATGCGTCCCCGCAAAAAGGCGGTTTGGGTCTTTGGGATCAAATGCCAGCGTCCAAACGCGGCGGCTCGGAAGTTTCCAGTCCTTGAGGTCGATACGCTTCCATTTGTTGCCGGAATCTTCGGAGATAAAAATTCCGCCGTCGGATTCGAGAGCACTCGAAACGATGATCTCGTCGGTGTTATTCGGATTGATCAGGATGCTGGTGAAATTGCCAAGCGGCAGATCGCCGCCACGGCGTTTCCACGTCACGCCGCCGTCCTTGCTAACATAAAAGGTCTGCGAAGTGCCGACAAAGACATAATCCGGACGCTCAGGATCAGACGCGATCGAGCTGACAGGAACGCCATCAGCGGCACCAGTTGTTTTCGTCCATGTCTTGCCATCATCGCGGGAAACGAGAACGCCGGACGTGGCGGTTCCTGCCCAGATCGTTCCGGGGCGGGCCGGCGACGAGTGGACAGCGAAGATGTTGTCGTTATTGCCCACGCCTAGATCGAGTCTTTCCCAGCCTTTCGAAATATCGTATGTACGATAAAGCCCTTTGTCGGTTCCCGCAAAAATGCCGTTTCGACCGTCTTCCGTAAAGGTCAAGACCTTTACATTTCCGGCGATCGACGGAACGAATTTTGGCCCGGCGGCAATCGCGGTCACTACCGCAGGTTTCGCCGCCGTCGCCTTCTTGACCGGAGCTTTTACCGGAGCCTTTACAGGTTTCTTAGGCGTAACCGCTGGTTTTGCCGTCGGAAGCGGTAGCCACGAGACGCCTCGGTCGAGCGAGCGATAGACGCCACGGTTGGTGCCTAGATACATCAAATTCGGGTTAGTTCGGTCCTGTAGGATCGCGAAAGGCGATGTGCTGTTGACGTCGATGCTCTTTGACGAGGTCCACGTGACGCCGCGGTCGTTGCTGATAAAAAAGAAACCGCCGCCCGTCGCGATATTGCGGGTCGCCGCGTAAATGCGGTTTGGCTGCTGATTATCGGGAATCAGCGAGTAGGTGAACCGGCTGGTGAATTTGTCATTGGTCGGCAGAAAGTTGCGGCCGCCGTCGTTTGAGACCATAACGCCGTAATTATTTGTGCCGATGAAAACACGGTTCGGATTATCGGGGTGAACGGCGATCGAATTGATCTCAAGATTACGCTGTGTGGTCAAAGACCACGATTTCCCGCCGTTGACGCTCATCCAGAATCCCTCGGTCGTGGCGGCGTAAACTGTCCCCGGAACAGACGGATGCTGCATGATGTCGCGGGTACGTCGCGACTGCGAAGGGATTCCTTGTATCTTGGCCCATTTTTCACCGGCGTTTACTGACTCATAGATGCCGCTACAGGCGGAGGCGATAATGTGTTCGGCGTTACGCGGATCGATATTTACGGCAAAAACGTCCGAATCGTCGATCATGCCGTCTTTGATCAGACGCCAGTTCTTGCCGCTGTCGGTCGATTTGTATGCGCGCCACCATGTACCGGCGTAGATCGTGCTTGTATTCCGGGGGTCAATGGCTACCGAATCGACGTTGATCGGGTTTGTCGATGAAGAAAACCGTTCCCAATCGGCACCGGAATTCTTTGATATCCAAACGCCATTTACCGTTCCTGCCATCAGAATGTTCGGATCGAACGTCGATTGCGTCAGAGCGTGGATCGATTCCTTCTGCATCTCTTTAGATTCTTTCCACGTTACACCGCCGTCGATCGAACGGAAAAAACCTCCCGGAGCTTTGGCACGGTGGCCGGAGGCGTAGATCATCTTGGAATCGCGCGAATCTACAAAAAGATTGTCGAGAACGAGTCCCGGCTCGTTGAGATTGACGAGCAGACGCCACGTCTTTCCGGCATCGGCAGACGTGTGGATCTGGCCGTCGAGGGTGCTGATATAGAGACGATCCTTGTCACGCGGATCGATGGCGACCGAGCGAACATCGCCGCCATCGGGGCCGACAACCGCCCAACTCTCAAACTTTGGCGGATCGGACGGGACGCCGTCTGTGCCTGCGGCAAACGCAAAAGATTGGATGAATGACAACGCAAGAACTAGCGAGATCACGGTTTTGGACTTTTTTGAGTTGAACATATTGCTTATTTCTTTTGGTCTGCACAGTAAACGGAGATATTACGCACCCGAGAGGAAAGACTGCCATCACTGAGATGACGAAATACGAGTTGGGTTTGCATGAATACCAGCAACTGCGGGGAAAACCCGCCGCCGGCCAGAGCTTACCTCCCTATTCTACAAAAACAATAGCGAAATACAAAGCGATATCAAATACAATGCGGCTCTCCGGTCTCTGCGAAGTCTCAGCGTCGGCGGCGTGGAAGTTTCGCATACATTTTCCAACGCAGAGAAAGCGGATAGAAGACGCTGAGTTCGCAGAGTCGATTTCAAGAGATGACCTAATAATCAAGGTTGTAGCGAAAAAGAAAAAAGCGGCCACGGGTTTGTGATGGAACCCGCGGCCGCTCAAATTATGTTCTCTTCCCTTGCGGAAATGAGAAGCGTTGCCTTAACTACGGCATCGGATTTTCAGCGCCGGCAGGAACACGATAGAACTTGGTGTTCACCGGACCTGCGGTTACCGAGTCAACGAAGGTCACGCGACCAACATCATATTTACGGAAGTTGATAGCCTTCATGATCTGAGCCTTGCGAGCCTTGATCTGTGCAGGCGTTCCGTAGTTGATGATGTAGCCCTGCGACGTAGGATCATTGTTCAACGCGATATAGAAGTTATCAACGTGAGCCTTGACTTCGTCATCCTTCTGCGGTCCGAATTCATTTTCCTGAACTGGAACCGGTTTAGGTGCAACACCAGCCGACTCCGATTTAGTGCGATCACAGTTACAGTTGGGATCAAGCCCGCCCAGTTCAACCGTTGCAGTCACAGTTTGTCCGGCCAATCCGGTTGTATCAACCGTGATGCTCGAAGTTCCCTGTCCTGACGAGATCGTACCAGCCGAGACCGACCAGTTATATGTAACATCTCCGCTTGTGGTAGCCGTAAAGGTCATTGGGCTGCCCGGGTTCGTCGTTCCCGAAGGACCGTTGATGTCAAGCGTCGGGCAATCGCAAACCTTGATGCAATCCTTACATTCCTCAACCGTAACAGTACGCGTGTCTGTCTTGCCACAAACGCCGCAACCGTCATTGACGGCTGTGGTGATCGTGTAGGTTCCAGGGCGTGCACCGCTCAGATCCCAGTCAACTTTTGCGCCCTGTCCGACAATGCGTCCACCCGAAACTGTGTAGTTGTAGGTGAGAACATCATTTTCAGGATCGCTTGCTGATGTAGTAACGCCGATTGTTTTGTTGTCATTGCAGTTGCCCGAACGAGATTTGTATCCCGGCTGGCAACCGATGGTGATCGTCGAACTGGTCAGAGCAACCGAGTTTACGTTAGCAACCTGATTGACAATTGCTTCAGCACGCTTTTGACGGCGTCCGAAGAATGCCTGGAACATAAATCCGTTAGGATCCGACGATTCGGCAAATCCATTAGGCACACCACGGAACGACGACGTAATAGTCTGCGGGCAGTTAGCAGTCTGTCCTGCTCGGCAAGGTATAGAAACCGTATTGGTGTAGGTTGTGTCGTTGTTGAACCAATCGCGATTCTGCTGGTTTACGTTGTACCGATATGCAGCACTAAATCCTGCCCAACGGGTAACGTGAACTCGGGCACCAACGAGTGCGTCGATCGGGTTGACTTCGAAAGCGTTCGGAGTTCTGCCGCCTACATAGTAGAGCGTGCGGATCTCAGCGATCGGCTGAAAGTATTTATTAACCGGGAAATCAACACCGATCGAACCGGTCAGTTCATTCGGGCGATCAAGCAATGTAAATGTTCCGCCCGGGAAATTGCCTTTAGCGTCGCTTGCATACATGAATCCTACGTTAGCCGAAAGATTCGCCCATTTTGCAAGACGTGCATCAGCAAATGCCGTAACACCGATATCACCGTTGTTTCCACCGGCACTGGCACCACGCTGGAGCTGGTTGAATCCACTCGCGTCATTAGCATTGTCTGCGTAAAATTTGTAATAAGCGACAAAGCCGTAGCCGACCGGATTATTAATATTGTTCAGACGAACCTTAGCACCGACAGTAAATGCATTGAATGCAGATTCCCCATAACCACGATTAACGAATGGCGCATCAGCAACGTATGACGGAGCCAGCGTGAATGTCGCCGGAGCTTCACCAGCCGGAGCACCGGTCACGGTAAAGAGAGGAGTGGTCGAAAGAACCAGACCCGGAAGGATGCCGCCATAGACGGAACCAAGGCCTGGGAAGTTCGATGCACCATTACCACCAGCGGTCGCGCTCATCAGAGCCTGCGTCCCGGCTGCGTAGCCAAACTGAGGACCCGAGAAGAAACCGGCCGACAAACCAAAGTTGCCAGCACTACCGCCTACATAAGGAAACGGAGTGAAGGGCTGTGTTCCGGTCGGTCTAAAAACTGCACCGGTGATCAAAGCCGCACCTGGGCCTCGAGGAGCCATGATGATAGCCGGGCCGCGCGTGTTGCCAAAACCCGCAATAAACAAGCCCGAATTCGGGAGATAGTTCGCTGACAGGTTTCGACGCGAGTTGACCTTGACACCACGCATTGCTTCGGTTTCGAAGAACAATTCGACGTTGTTAGTCACACCGATCTGGAAACTAAGCGGTACCGAGGTGAAATCCACATCACCTGGATCGCGGTCATAGTTGCTGTACGCAACGCTGAAGGTGTATTCGCCTTTTCTAAGCGTTTGACCGTCATATACCGTAAAGAGGCCAGTAGGGCCACCCTGAGCACCGCCGGTACCAACCGTTGGTGCAGTGTTTCTCGGGTCGCTAGCAGGCCTAAGATTTTTGTTTTGTGCCGTCGCCGTAAATACGAACGTAAGCATTAAGAGCGTAACAATATACGCCTTGTTTGCGAGTTTCATCACATTCCTCCGCAGAAAATAAAAGAATCAAATTTCAATATGTAGCCGTAAAACGTGACCCAAACAAATTAGTTCACTGACTAGCTACCCGATTATTGCACACGCACGCCGACTTGCCAAACAGACACGCCAAAAATACGTTGCACAGTTAAAAAAAACGTCAAATAAATACCACTTCGAACACAAACAATGTTCAAGCAGCGTACCTCGACGCCGAAAGCGCATTGCTTAACGAATGAGGTTAAACTAATCATTCGCGAAAATCAAGTGTTTTTAACCAATTACGAACATTAATTACGCGTAAATACCACGCATCCTGGTGTCGTAAGCGACACGATCGATAGCCATCATATAGGCCGCCGTGCGTGTGTCGACGTCGTGCTTCGCCGCATAATGACACAATTCGTTGAAGCTTGCGACCATTTTGTCTTCGAGACGGGCGTTGACTTCGGCCTCAGACCAGAAATATCCCATGCGGTCCTGAACCCATTCGAAATATGAAACCGTCACACCGCCGGCGTTCGCGAGAATGTCAGGGATCACGAAAATTCCTTTATCATGCAGGATCTTGTCCGCCTTTGGCGTCGTCGGGCCGTTGGCACCTTCGGCAAGGATCTTGCATTTGATGCGGTCGGCGTTTTCCGAAGTGATCTGGTTCTCGGTCGCACACGGCGCGAGCACGTCGCATTCGATCTCGAGAAGACCTTTATTATCGACAACCTCGACGTCCGGATACCCTTCGAGCGATTTATTTGTGTTTAGGTATTCGAGAACGTGCGGAATGTTGAGGCCGTTGGCGTTATATATACCACCGCCAACATCCGAGATAGCGACGATCTTGTAACCCTGCTGCCACATCAGTTCGGCACCGATACCGCCAACGTTTCCGCTTCCCTGTACAACGACGGTCGTCTGCTCGGGCGTCAGATTAAATCGTTTGATTGCTTCATTGACGCAGAATAGAACGCCCCGTCCTGTCGCCTCGCGACGTCCGAGCGAACCGCCAAGAGCGACCGGCTTGCCCGTGACGACCGACGTGACGGTATGACGTGCGTGCATAGAATACGTATCCATGATCCACGCCATCGTCTGTTCGTTGGTGTTCATGTCGGGAGCCGGAACGTCCTTGTCTGGGCCGATGAAATCGATCAGCTCCGATGTGTAACGGCGAGTCATGCGTTCGAGTTCGCCGATCGACATTTGATGCGGATCGCAGATGATGCCGCCTTTGCCGCCGCCGAACGGGACGTTGACGACCGCGCATTTCCACGTCATCCACGCCGAAAGGGCTTTGACTTCGTCGAGCGACACATCGGGAGCATAACGAATTCCGCCTTTCGCGGGTCCGCGGGCAAAGTTGTGCTGGACGCGATAGCCCTCGAATACCTGAATATGCCCAGTGTCCATGCGGACCGGAATATAAACCTTGATCTCTCGGCTCGGCACGCGCATTACGCGGTAGAGATCTTCGTCGAGCCCCAAAAGTTTTGCGGCACGGTCAAAACGTTCGCTCATCGCTTCGAACGGGTTCTTTTCGTCGCTGCCCTTAAATCGCCGCATTTCGTCGGCCATCGGATTTGCCATTTTATTTAATTCTCCAAAAATTAACTTTAATTATTGCTTGTTTTATAAATGAGTTCATTCATCGAACCTGAACGAAATCCTTTTGGATCGAGTGTCACGTCGTGAAACCCTATCTTTGTTAAGTTTTCTGTAATACGCGAAACGGTGGCCGGTTCCAACGCACGGCTTAGTTCGGCCTGACCGACCTCGACTCGTGCGAATTCGCCATGTACGCGAACGCGAAACTCTTTGAAACCGATGCTTCGCATAAAATTCTCTCCGCGTTCGACCTTTGACAAACGCTCGATCGTCACCGGCACGCCATACGCGATCCGCGACGACAGGCACGGACTCGCGGGCTTGTCCCAAGCTTTTATACCGTGGAGTTTGCTATATTGGCGGATCTCGTCCTTAGTAATTCCAAGATCGGCGAGCGGGCTCGTTACATTATTCTCAGCCGCGGCGACGCGGCCGGGACGATGGTCTTTAATGTCGTCGGCGTTGGTACCATCTAATATATGTGCGACGCCGCGCGCCGCTGCGAGCGATTCGAGTTTTGAATACAGCTCGGACTTGCAGAAATAACATCGATTTGTCGGATTTGAACGATAATTTTCGTCGCTCAGTTCGTCCGTATTTATTGTTTCGAAATTGAAATTGAATTCTTGAGCAGTCGCGATCGCTTCGTCGCGTTGAAACTGTGAAACGCTTGCCGACAACCCGAGCATACACACCGCCTTCTCATCCAATTCCTGCGTAGCGATCAGCGCCAAATACGTGCTGTCGACTCCGCCCGAATAGGCAACCAACACTGTGCCCATCTCACGCATCCTAGACCGTAGGAGCATTTCCTTTTCGGGAAACAGCATATTTGCGGCGATGTCGGTATTATTTGACGTTGATACGTTCATTTTAGGACGGGAACCGTTTGACGGCGAACCAAAATCTTATATCACTATAAATAGTGAACGCAAATCTTTGACTTCGAAAAAGGGACTGCACAATTCGTAAAAAGCATAGCGTTTTGTATCTTCCGGTGATAAACTTTCTGCATCTGCCAATGATATTAGATCGCGTTTTTGTCTACAGTCTCAATTCGACGCGGCAAGCAATTGTTATCGCATTGCTGTGTTTAACTATCTGTGTCATACCGACTTTTGCCCAGGGCGACGGTGACAGTCCGCAGGACGCGGTTGCAATATTTAATCAGGCACAGGACATCCACGAAAAAGGCGACCTCGCCGGTGCGATCAAACTCTACGACAAGGCCATCGCCTTAACAGAAAATTTCCCGGAAGCCGAATATCAAAAAGGCAACGCATATCTCGCGCTAAATAGGATCGATGAAGCTGAAACTGCGTTTCGCAAAGCTATTGAAAATCGCCCCGACTGGTCTCTGGCTCTCGCAGTGCTAGGTGACGTTCTCGTCCGAAAACAGAAATCCGCCAGCGAATCAGGCAATGCGGTCGAATCGAAACGCCTAACCGCAGACGCCGCACAAACGCTCGCGAAAGCCATCGAACTGGATGCCAACAACTTCCCCGCGTACGCTGCACTCGTCGACCTTCAATTGCATTCGGCAACGTCCGCGAAATCTCTCGGTGAGACTTTAGCGAAAATCAGGAGTTTGACTGATGGCAAGATGAAGGTTCCGGCTTCGCTGTGGTCGGCACGCGCGGCGATCGAGAACGCGGTTGGCGACAAGGCACTTGCTCGCTCTTCGCTAAAGAACGCGCTCGCGGTCGATCCGAAAAATATAAACGCGGTCAAATTCGCCGCCGAACTCGCTCTTACTGACAGCGATACCGAACAGGCCGCGTCGTATACCGATTCGCTTGGCAAACTCGCTCCTAATCAACCGTCAACGATAATTCTCCAAGCCCGCGTTGCCGCCGAACAGGGAAAGCCGGATGTCGCGATAAAGCAGCTTGATCTGTTGAACGCAAAGTCGGCGGAAGCCGATGCTCTGCGGACGGCCATTGCCGCGTCCGCCTCAAAAGATGCCGCTCAGCTCGAAGCTCTGCTCGAGAAAGATCCAAAGAACGCCGCGTATCTCGGCCGCCTCTGCATTCTCGACCGAATTGACGCTCCCGACAAAGCCCTTGACTATTGCCGCCGGGCTTCCGAAGCCGAGCCGAATAATATTAACCACGCGATCGGTTACGGCGGTGCTCTGGTGCAGGCGAAGCGGTTCGATCAAGCGGTAGCATTGCTCAGACGAATTCTTGAGATCGCGCCGGATAATGCGACGGTTCATGCAAATCTCGCGACGGCTCTGTACCAGCTAAAACGCTACGCCGAAGCGAAAACCGAATATCAGTGGATCGCTGCCAGGATGCCCGAAAATCCGATCGCGCATTTTTTGCTTGCGGTTTCACACGATCAACTGTCAGAATATCTCGACGCGATGGCAAATTATCAGGAATTCCTGAGGCTCGCGGACCCCTCGAAAAATCAGCTTGAGATAGACAAGGTAAACCTCCGACTCCCTTCGTTGCAGAAGCAGATAAAGGAGATGAAAAAGAAGTGATACAGGTAAAAAGTAAAAAGACAAAAGGCAAAAATTCGGAGTCATATTTTGGCTACGGCCTTTCGCGATTGAAGGCTCGGTTTTGCCTTTTTACTTTTTCCTTTTTACTTTTATCCACATTTTGCCTTAGCGAAGCCGCCGCCCAACCAGGCGCCGTGCCGCCGCCGTCAAAGGTTATCGACAAAGCCGAAAAAGAAAAGCTCGAAGCGCCGATGGACGAGAAAGACCGCACTATTCTCGCCCTCACATTCATGGATGCACATCTCAAACAGGCGGAGAAATTCTTCGAGGCTCAGGATTATTACAATCTGTATGTCGAGCTCGGTGCGTTTCATTATTTGATGGACAACACGCTCGATTATCTGCTCCGCCACAATACCGGCAGCGGCAAAATGCGGAGCAATCTCAAGCGTTACGAGATCGGGCTGCGAGGATACTCGCCGCGCATCGAACTGATCCGCCGCGAGGTCGACACGAAGTACGAACCGTACATTTTCCGTTTGCTCAAGTTGCTGCGCGACACGCGATCAGCCGCGATCGAACCGCTGTTCGGCGACACGGTCGTCCCAACTAATTAGGCGGAAACACGACCGAAAGGGAGCGTGTGAGTCATAACTAAAGCAATGAAAGTAGAAACAAAAAAGGTAATCACCAGTAGCAACCCGCGAAAAGCCATTATCTTCGCCCTCTTTTGCCTTTTAACTTTTGCCTTTTGTTTTACACCGGCGAACGCACAACACCGCGATTTTCTCACCGATTCCGAGATCGAACTGATCCGCGATGCGCAGGAGATCGACCGTCGTGTCGAGGTTCTAGTCCACGCCGCTGACCGGCGTTTTGGCGTGCTCAAGATCGACGTTCAAACGCCCGTCGCCAAAAAGGAATCCGACGCATGGGGCGAATTGCCAAAAGGCGAGCGTATCGAGCTCTTATTCGACATCAAACGCCTGCTGCAAAAGGCGATCGACGACATAGACAACATCTCCGAACGTCCCGACTCCGCGATCCTGCCCGATCCCGAAGAAAAGCATCCGAAAACCCTAGCCGAGCTGTTCCCCAAAGCCGTCCGCACCCTCGCCGCCGCCGCGGCCCGCTACAAACCCGCGCTCCAAAAAGAACTCGACATCACCACCGACCAAATGCAGCGCGGCCCCATCCTCGATTCCCTCGAATCCTGCGAACTCATCATCGAATCAGTAACCAAACTCCCCGCTGAGGTCGTCAAACAAAAGAAAAAGAACTAATACCGAAGGATTGCGGGAAAGTTGTGACGTGATTTGCCAAATCTCGACAAATAGTGAAATGGTAAATCAGAGTTATTCTTGCGATTGAAAGTCAGATTTCAAAACGTCGTAGATCGCTAATATTTCTTTCGCTTCTTTGCATCGATTCTCATCTGCCATCTCAGGATTGCTGTATCCGTAGGTTCTATAAGAATCATCTTGCCGAATCTCGATCTGATGACGATCGCCGTCAAAGGCAATAACGTTGCAATTAATGCTCTCAGCATCCGACAGCGAGAGAATATAGTGGGATTCTAGCTTTGCCCAAGATTTGTTCCAGCCCTCGGAGGGCTCCCGAATCTCTCGTGCTTTTAGTTCATCATCGCGATAACCAAGTAATATCCCTGACCATTTACCTGTTGTGCGCCTTAATATATAACCTGTGGGGCTAGCACAAAGACCGCACGAAAACCATGCTCGTATTTCTAAATCCCCACTATTCAGATTTGCTTCTCGAAGCCTTTCGATATTGAATTTTTTGGTTAATTCATGAACTTTGTCAAAAGATTTAGGAGCGATTACAGATTCACGCGACGTCCTTATTCGAGATCCGCACGAGGCTGCAATTGATGCGAGCAGAAGTAGTGAAATTACAAGGTAGTTCATCCGCTTTGCGATAATACCAAACGAGGAGTAAGGACCAAAGTCGCGAAGAAAAGGTCTAACTACTTGACCTTGCGGCAAAACAGGCATATATTGTCGGAATCCTGAAATTACTTAGGAAAAATCGATCTTTCGCTTCGTGAGAGGTCGTGAGCAAGCGGGTTTGGGTTGTGGTTTTGGCGTTTGAATTAGCGCTAATCGTGCAATTTAGCTCGTTTTTTTTGTTTTGAACTCTTTTCCTCGCTTCAGAAAGAGTTGTTCTTGTGTGAGAAATTGTTTTCAAAGCGACAGAAAATGTTTTTCTGCGTGCAGGAATTGTTTTTCTCGTGTCAGAAAATGTTTTCAAAGCGTCAGGAAAAGTTTTCAAAGCGTCAGAAATTGTTCTCAAAGCGTGAGAAATTGTTCTCCTCGCGTGAGAGTTTCTATTCAATTCACCTAAACCACATTAATTAATTGGAGGAAATGTAAATGAGCATACAAAATCTACCGGACAGCGAAGTCGTTCCCGTGGCAGAGCAGACATTCGTCGCGTACAACGCCAATCCCGGCAATTACCCCGGCGTCCCACAGCAGTTGGTTGACGACCTCAAGGTCGATTATCAGGCATTCGACGTCAAACTGACCAAGCACGTCGGCTCGCAGGCACAGGCCCGCGCTGACAGGCTCGATAAAGACGCGGGCCGGATCCCGGTCGAAGCAAAATTGGCGATGATCAAAGCCCTGGCGAAAGCCGGAGGAGCAACTGAATCTGCGATATCGGCGATGGGAATACCGTCTGCTTCGGGAAAGGCACCGGCGAACGCGACCGTTCCTGCGGGCTCGGTGGATACTTCGCAGAGGCTGCGGCACACGATCAGTTGGACCGACGCCGCGACTCCGGAAAACAAACGCCGTCCGCGCGGTGTGATGGGCTGCGAAATATTCGTCAAACTCGACGGCCCGCCGCCCGTTGATGAAAAAGAATGCACCTACCTCGCACTCGATTCCAAAACACCCTACGTCGCCGAATACCCCGGCACCGACGCAGGAAAAATGGCCCACTACCTCGTCCGCTGGCGCATGGCCGACGGCACAGTCACAGCCTTCGGCGAAACCATCAGCGCCACCATTACCGGTTAGGACAATAGCCAAATGTCGTTGATAATATTGGAGATTTGAGTATTATCAACGACATTGTGATTGCATTTCTTTCGCCTTCCCGTCAAATTTAATTAGAAACTCGGTGAGCTTGGCCTCAATTCCGGGAGGATCGACACTAAAGTACAGAAAATTATGTTTAAGGCCGCGAAATGTCCTAGATGCTCTGAGTCCATTCAAGTTCCGGATGATAGAGACATCGTCAAATGCATGTTTTGCGGTGCCGATCTTGATGTTCGTGAGGCAATTCTTTTGACCGAGGATCGTGTGTATGAATCCACCCACGCGACTATCGACGAGAAAACATCAAATTATAATGGCGTGGCGGTTGTACTGATTGTTCTTGGAGCGGTATTTCTTTTTTGCGGCCTACCTAATGCATTGGGTTCACGAGACATCGGTGCTTTGATAGGTGCTTTAGTTCTTCCTATTGGTCTTGGTTCCGTAGGTGTTTATATACTGGTTGCTAAACCCACCTCAATATCTCAAGTTGGTTATAAAGGTGATTGTCCTTATTGTGGAACCGCAATTCACTTTCCGACTCACGCGGTGGGGCTAGATTGTTTCGCCTGCAACAAGCGAATAGTTTTCAGGAATATGAAATTCTTATCTGTCGATACTCCGGTTTCTTCTGCACGACCTCAAAACAACCCCTAACTCATTTTGAGCAAAAAGAGGTGCGGCTTGAGTTCGGGAAATTCAAGCCGCTTATTAACAGATAGGATTTGCTGTAGGCCACGCTTTCGTTACCTTTCTACCGCCCCAACTTGCTCGGTCTAAACCTCTAATTTACACTTCATTTATATGTCTGAAACAGAATTGAAAAAAACCCCGCTGAACGCGGTTCATCGTAGTCTGGGTGGGAAGATGGTGGATTTTGGCGGTTGGGATATGCCGGTGCAGTACGGTGCGGGCGTGATCGAAGAACATATGCGCTGCCGCACCGCGAGTGCTCTGTTTGACGTTTCGCACATGGGCGAGATCTGGGTCGAGGGCCGCGGAGCGATCGACTTTGTCAATCGCCTGACGACCAATGACGTTCGCAATCTGGTAGATGGTCAGGCTCATTACTCGGCCCTGACCAACGACAACGGCGGCGTGGTCGATGATCTGCTGGTGTACCGCTTTGCCGAAGAAAGGCTGCTGCTCGTCGTCAACGCGGGCACGACCGAAAAAGACTGGGAATGGATCCGTTCGCACAAGACCGATGACGACGACCTAGTGCTGACCAACGCCAGCGGCGAATTCTGCCAGATCGCCGTCCAGGGGCCGGACGCTGTCGCCATCTTGCAAAAACTCACCGAGACCGACCTTTCGGCGATCAAGTATTACCATTTTGAAGAAGGCTGGGTCGATGAGGTCGAATCGATCATCTCGCGCACCGGTTACACCGGCGAAGACGGTTTCGAAGTCTACGCTGCCCCCGAATGTGCCGAACAGCTCTGGAACAAACTGCTCGAAACCGGTAATTACGGCAGCGATGGCGGCATACTTCCCTGCGGCCTCGCCGCGCGGAACACTCTGAGATTAGAGGCCGCGATGTCGCTCTACGGCCACGAACTCGGCGACGATATCACGCCGCTCGAAGCCGGCCTCGGCTGGATCACAAAACTCGGCAAAGGCGAATTCACAGGCTCCGACGATATCGCCGCCCAGAAAGAAGCCGGCGTGAAACGCAAGATCGTTGGTTTCGAAATGACCGAGCCCGGCATTGGCCGCGACGAGATGGACATTTACGTCGGCGACGAAAAGGTCGGCGTCGTAACCAGCGGTTCGCCCGCCCCTTTTCTAAAAAAGAATATCGGCCTCGCGTTTTTACCGCCGCAGTTTGCAAATATCGGACAAGAAATTAAAATTGATGTCAGAGGCCGACACGTCGGTGCGAAGGTCGTGCCGACACCATTTTACAAACGAACTAAATAGATATATTTTGAAGCAATCTTAGTCACATTCGTACAGCACACTATGTCAAACATTCCAGAAAACTTACGTTACAGCAAAGACCACGAATATGTTCTCGTCGATGATGAGACCGCGACGATCGGCATTACCGATTACGCGCAGCATTCGCTTGGTGATGTTGTTTATATCGATATGCCGCGGGTCGGCGATCACTTTGGGACGCATGAGGCGTTCGGTTCGGTCGAGTCGGTCAAGGCAGTGTCCGAGATCTTCACGCCGCTCGCGGGTACGGTCACCGAGGTCAACGACGGCCTCAACGACACGCCCGAGTCTGTCAACGACGACCCGTACGGTGCCGGTTGGATGGTCAAGCTAAAAATGGACAATCCGCTCGAAGCCGACAAGATGCTCTCGTCGGTCGAGTACGAAGAATACCTCGAAGCGTCAGCCTAGAGTGTCTTGCTGACCGCGTCGATCTTTGACTTGGCGTCAGCGAGATTTTTAGCGTTTATTGGATAAAAACGGTCGGAGGTTTGGAGTGTGCTCCAAACCTCGACCGCTTTTTTGTACCAGTTGATGCCGTCTTGCTTTCTGCCAAGTTCGACCAGAGTGTCGCCAATCGCGACGAGATCGACGGAATATATGTTGCGAACCTCGCTTGTGCCTTTGGTTATGTCAAAATCCAGCCTTTGTGCCCTTGCCAGATAATTCTCCGCCTTTTCACGCTGACCCAGCTTTGCAGCCGCGAGAGCGGCACGGGCGTAAAACTCAAAAAACTCGGCGGTGTACCAATCAGGATTTTCTTTGTTTTTCTCCACCGGAGCAATTGTTTCCAAAACCTTCTGCCGCTGCTCGAGGGCTTCCCGCCAGCGGTTGTTTTGCTCCAAAAATTTTGCGTAAGTATTGTGCAGCGAAGCGGCATCGTATTTCGCTTCGAGGTTTTCGGCGTCGTCTTTGGCAATCCTCTCCATGATCGCAATTCCCTCCAAAGCGCTTGATTCGGCGACTGAATTATTCCCGAGAGCCATCGCGTATTTTGTCGCATCCTCGCAAGACGCCCCAATACCGCGAACTGCACTGACGTCATCCTTGAGAACCGCGTTCATTTGTTCGGCGATGCCCTTGGCGATCATTTGATTATCAAACGCCTTTTGCTTTTCGTCATGTAAAAACAGAGCCAAGGCATAGTTACCGTAAATCCCTGCGGAAAAGCGGCGAAGTTTGATGTCGTCCGGAAAATCCTGAAGGGCCGCAAGCATTAGATTTAAGTTTTGTTCGTATAACGGCAGCGATCTTTCGAGTTCGCCGGCCTCGCGCATAACGTCCGAGTAACCTCTGCGAGAAATGAGCCAGAGACGACGAATTTCCGCATCCGTTGGATTTTCAGCGACCAGTTTTTCAAATATTTCCGCCGAGCGGTTTTCTAAAATAAGCGTCTCGGTCAGATCACTGCCGCCACGTTGAAATTGAGCAAAACGATGGCATATCAAGGCAAGATCGCGGCGAAACTCAAAATTATTCGCGTCACTCGCGGCCGCTTTTTCGGCGAGTTCGAGGGCTTTTCGATAATTGACGGCAGCGTTATCGGTTTCGAGCAAACTGGCCTCAAAAAATTGGCCCTGCACATCGGCAATTTTTGAGTACGCCATAGCCAGTTCGTGCTGCAATCCGGGATCGCTGCCGCCATCCGACTGCAATTTATTGAGATATTCGAGCGCCTTTTCAACTAGTAATTTTCTTGCCTTCGTCGATCCGGGCAGGTTTTGTATCTCGTCATGAAGATCAAAAATTACTGAATTTGCGAGTGCCCGCACATCGTTAAAACGCGCCTGGGCGAGGGAGCGTTCCTGCTCGGCCCGCCGTGATTGCCATAGCGTCGCCGCGATTCCGGCGATCAAAACAATTAGCACAACAGCCGCCGCCGCAACGCCAAACCGATGGCGCAAAATGAATTTTCGCGAGCGATAGACGATCCCGTCCGAACTGGCATTGATCGGCAGATCGGCAAGATATCGCCGGATATCGTCGGAAAACTGATCGACCGATGGATATCGGCGTGTTGTGTCCTCATGCGTCGCAGTATCGGCGATAACAGTCAACTCACGGTCGAGCATTGCTTCGCCGCCGAACCTGCCGTCGAGCATCTCTCGAAACAATATTCCCAGCGAAAATACATCGCTTTGGGTACTCACCGGGTCGCCGCGAACCTGCTCCGGCGACGCATATTTCGGCGTCAGCAAACGATATTCGGTCGTGGTACGTTCCGTTCCTTCGCCCTCGTCATCGAGCATTTTGGCAATGCCAAAATCGAGCAATTTCGGCGTGCAGTTGGCAGCGACAAGAATATTCGAAGGTTTCAGATCGCGGTGCACGATCAAATTGCGATGTGCAGTGGAAACGGCATCGCAGATCTTTCGGAAAAGCGTCAGTCGCTCGTCACACGATGGGTTTTGTGAAGCACAATAGTCTCGCAAACTCTCGCCTTCGACGTATTCCATTACGAAATACGGCAAACCGTCCGCAGTCGTGCCGCCATCGAGTAGTTTCGCAATATTCGGGTGATTTAACGATGAGAGTATTTGTCGCTCGTTCTGAAAACGCCGGACAATAAAATCGGTATCCATCCCGCGTTTTATCACTTTCAAAGCTACGGTTTGGTCAAAATCATCGGTCCGCGTCGCCAGATAGACCGCGCCCATTCCGCCGCGTCCGATCTCGCTGACAATGCGAAAATCACCGATCTGCGTTCCCGCAATCGATGCCAAATCATTGTCGACCAAGCTTTTTGCACTGATCTCAACAGCGTTTCGCGCTAAGAACTTGGCCGACGCAAAATGAGCATCGAGCATCGATCGTAATTCTGTCGACACTTCATCGTCGATATCTTGCAAAGCCATCCAAGCGTCGATCTCGCCGGGCGGCACATTCATTCCGTCCGAAAACAATTCGTTTAATCGCTGCCAGTTTTCGCTGTTCAAATTAAGTCAATTCCCTGTACAACCACGCCTTCGCAAACGACCATTCCCTCTCGACCGTCGCGTGCGAACGGCCCGTCACCGCCACCATTTCTTCGATCGTCAATCCGCCAAAAAATCGTAGTTCGACGATGCGTGCCTTTTGTTCGTCTAACGAGGTGAGACGTTTCAATGCCTCGTCGAGATCGATGAGATCGACATCCTGTTCGAACGACGCATCGATGTCTTCATCGAGCTGCAATTTATTGCCCGAACCGCGCTTTTCGGCCTTGTGCTTTTCGGCGTGATTTACGAGAATTCGCCGCATCATATTCGCCGCCATGCCGTAAAACTGGGCACGATTTTCCCAATCGACCTTCTGCTGATCGATCAGCCGCATATACGCTTCGTGAACAAGTGCTGTCGCTTGCAAAGTGTGATCGCTCCGTTCTCGCCGCAGATAATTCCCCGCGATCCGCCGCAGTTCGTCGTAAACCAGCGGCAAAATGGCGTCGAGTGCCGCTTTGTCGCCGGAATTTGCGTCGATCAAAAGCTGTGTCAGATTTTCGTCTTTCTCGTCCGGCATCGGTTTTATTCAATTGATTATAAAGGACTTTCAAAAAACCGCGATATTTTTTCGATTATTTTGAGGAGTTTTTCTAAAAAATCCTGCGTTAGTGTGTGAAGAGATTTTTGCATAGGAGATTTGAAGTGAAAAATAATAGCTTTACGTTTTTATTTAGTTTGATTTTGGGCTTGATCTTTAGTTTGACGACACTCGGACAGGTTGATGTCCCGGGCGGAGCGATCAATTGGGGAACGTTTGATGGCGAATATCAATCGTTTTTGTCACCGATTCAAGGCATTGCTTGCAGTTGCCAGGGAGCAGGATGTACGACGGCCAGTACTTGCGAATTCAATCGCGGCAAGGTCGGGCAAGGTGTCGGCATTAAAAATCCAAATGGCGACGGCACTGTTATTATCACACCAAGCGACGGATCGAATTCGCCTACCGATGGTTTGACGATCGAGGGTTGGTTTAAGATCAACGACGTCAACAGTCCATACAATTATCAGCAAACTCTGGTGTCAAAACGGTTAGTAGATCAGGATTTCTATTTTAACCAATCGTATTTGCTCGAAGTCCTGGACGGCCAGCCTCGCGCCCGGCACGGCTGTACCGGCGGAAACAATGATTTCATTAACGCTTCGACTTTCATAAATTCCAATACCTGGTATCACATCGCCTACACAATTGATCCAACCGCCAATCGGCAGCATATTTACGTCAACGGCGTAAACTACAACGCCGGCGATTCTCATGAGACCAGCGATCTCGGGCTTTGTTACGACAATTCACCACTTATTTTCGGCGGCACAAAATTCCGTGACGACACGTTCGGGAACTTTTTTGACGGATCGATGGACGAAGTGACGCTCTATAACCGGGCGTTGTCACTGAGCGAGATCCAGACGATCTACGCTGACGGGATCAAGGGCAAGAAAAAGCAGAAAGGGATCGCTCCGGGTTCGGATGTTTTTGCCCATCTCGGCGATCTGGACCTGACCTTTCAGCTGGTTTCGACCGGCGGATCTGCACAGCAAACGCCGATAGATCTCAACGATTACCCGGCACTGCCGCCAAATACTGATCCGGTCCTCGGTTACGATGTGACGACCACAACCATCCATTCGGGAAACCTCACACTTTGCTATCATCTGCCGCTGATAAATGACGCAATTCAGTTTAGCCGTCTGCAAATTCTGCATCTGGAGAACGGAGTCTGGGTAAACCGTACGACTTCGCGAAATTTCCCTCAGCGTCAGCTTTGCGGCGTAACGTCGTCGCTCTCACCATTTGCGATCGTTGACAATCTCGCACCATCCGCAGCGACAGTTTCAATCAGCGGAAGGGTTTTGACAGCAGATGGTCGCGGCATTTCAAATGCAGTGGTAACGCTTACAAATTCGAGCGGAGCGACAATACGCTCGCGGACGGGTTCGCTAGGATACTTTAGCTTCAGCGACCTTGCGGCAGGCGAAACCTACGTCATTTCGGTCAATTCGAAACGATACAACTTTGCGAATGCGACTCAGGTCCTAAACGTTTCCGAGGACATCGCCGACCTGCATTTTATCGGATTGGACTACTAAACAGGAGAATGTCATGAAAAGCTGCATCGTACTATCCCTTTCGCTCGTGTTTGTTATGGCGGTCACCGCATGTGGCCAGAAAAAGGTTTCGGCGACAAAGGCCCCGCCAACTCCGGACGTAAAACTGTTCGGTGTCAATCTGATCAAAAACGGAAATGCCGAGTCAGAAAACGGCTGGACCAATGCGGACGAACTGAAAACAATACTCTATGGCGAATTCGGCGGTGGGCCCGACAAGGGTTCGCCCGGACCAACCGATCGTGGTGAAAAGTACTTTTATGCACGAACGACAATGGCCCAGCCGACAGCGATATTTTCGCAAAAGATCGATCTGACGAAGATAGCTGATTCCGTTGACAAAGGTGACGTTCGCTATAATTTAGGGGGCTGGTTTGGGGTGGCGAGCAGTTCGTCGAGCATGGGCAGATTGCGGGTCGTTTTTCTCGACAAGGACGAAAAAGAAATCTCCACGGACGCAACTGCCGAGATAAAAGAGGCTGCCAAACCGGAAGATCTGGCGTTAACTGAACGAAGTAAAGCCGGAAGTTTACCCGCGGGGGCTCGCAAGATACGTGTCGACCTGGAGTTTCGGGTGTTTCCCGCTCATCTGAACGAGGATGCGGATAATCTCGCTTTCGCCGACAACCTTTCGCTCGTATTGAGCAAAAAACCTTAGTTATCATTAGTAATGAGGAGAAGAAAAATGAATAAATTATTTTGGTTATGCACAATCGCCTTGGCACTGACGATCAGCGGTTTCGCCCAGAAGAAACCGGTCAAAAAAGCGGCTGCATCATCAGGCAGCAATTTCGAGGTGACCATCGAACATAACGGGCAAAAGACTGAGATAAAATGGACGCAGTTTGTAACCGCCGACGGAACCGCCGTCAACGCCGATCAAGGCCGCGTAATGCTCTTTTTCGGCGGGAGCAACATTAAGGATGAAAAGAATGTTGCCTTCAACGGCTGGATCCCGATAGGACAGACGGGCACGTTTTCGACCAGTGCCGGGCCCGGAGCGGGTTTTTCGGTTATGACGAGTATTTTCTCGAACGTGCCGATCTTCGGGCCCGGTAAAGACGGCGTGATCGAGATCACCAACAATCCGACGCACGGCGGTTTTGTAACCGGAACATTCCGGGGAACGTGCGACGTTATGACGAGTAGCGGCGAGGTCGAGAAGTACACGGTCAGTGGCTCATTTACACTTAAGCGGATGTGATCGTAAGCTTCCGCACCTTTTGCGACACCTCATCTGCCTGATTTGCGGCACCAAAGAGCCCGGTGCCGCTCCGACTATTTGTTCGAATTATTAATGCGGCCCGGCAAAAGTATCGAGATCTTTCGTCATCAATCTGTCGATCAACGACCTCTCGGTATAATTTTGTTATTTGGTTCCGATTCTCGCTATACTCAAATTCAAATGAGCAGTAAACCAATTCGCCGTGTTGGAAAATTAATTGTCTTAGTAACGATTTCCATCTTCGCGACGGCCATGGCATTCGCTCAGGCGTTTGCACCGTGTCAGCCCCCGGATATCGCCGTCGCGGTTTACAATTTTGTACCGGAATCGCGTTTGCAAAGCGGCGATTTTCGCCCCCTGATGCCGACGGAAACGGCATTTGTCCAAAAGCTGCGAGAGACGGCGAACATCGACGTTTCGGACTA
>Ga0209023_10002268_pt1 | contig 24333 bp, 24 predicted proteins | sample LakOneMetagenome_FD_187468 | JGI IMG/M metagenome (GOLD analysis project Ga0209023, IMG submission 187468) | Freshwater and sediment microbial communities from Lake Erie, Canada (SPAdes) (version 2) | ecosystem: Environmental > Aquatic > Freshwater > Lentic | place: Lake Erie, Canada... | reverse complement strand
CAAGCCGCTGTGGCAGGCGCACGCCAGACCGGCGCTGCCGCCAGGGCCACCGCGCTGACGGCAAGCGGCAACGCGAGCGGTTCCGGCGCGGCCGATGGCGCGGCAAGCGCCGCCAACGGCTCGGCAACGGGTGCGGCCAATGGCGCCGCGACCGGCAGCATGGGCGGCACGCTCGACACCAACGCCGCCACCACTGGCCGCAATGCGATCGGCAGCGCTGTCTCCGGCGCCCGTGCCAGCGCCGCGCCCGTCGCCGATGGGGCACGTACCCAGGCTGGCGCGACGCGCGACCATGCCGGCGCCACGGCAGCCAATGTACGCAGCACGGCCAAGGGCAGCAAGGACGCGGCCGGCGCGGCGGGCAAATCGCTCAAGCTGGCCAAATCGGTCGGCGTCAATGGCAGCGGTTCGGCCGGCGGCAGCGCAGCAGCCGGCGCGGGCCAGGATGACAGCCAGGACAATGGCGGCGTAAAAAAGTAAGTGCGATCGGCTGGTTTGAAACGTCGCCCCTGCCTTGCGCGGGGGCGATGTCGTTTAGCTGGTGATCAGGCCATGCTCGTCGAGCACGTCGTGCATGAGTTCGAGCCGGATCACGGGATTGTCGAGGGTGAGCATGCCATGCTTTTGCGTGTTTGGCAGCGGCAGCAGTTCGCACCAGCGGTTGGCCACCCAGCCGCAGTCGTCCAGCCGGAATGGCGGCTGCACTGGCCAGCGCTGCTCGGGCACGTCGCGCAGCGAAGCGAGTACCTTGTCGAGCGCGTCGGACGCGCCCTGCAGTTCGGATGGCACGGGAATGTGGCGGTCGTCTTCCATCAGCTCGGCCTGGGCCATCCACAGGCCGTTGGCGCGCCGTTCGCTCGACAGTACCTGGAAGCGCGCGCCGCCGCGGCACACCACTTGCAGCAGGCCCGGCGCGGAGGAAGCGCTTTCGTGGACAAAGGCGAGCGTGCCCGATGTGACGAAACGCTCCTGCCCTTCCGGGGTGCGCACCTCGCCACCCTGGGTGAGCAGCACCACGCCGAACGGCGTCCCGTCGGCGATGCAGCGGCTGACCATGTCGAGATAGCGCACCTCGAATATCTGCAGCGGCAAGACGCCGTCCGGGAACAGGACAGTGCCTAGTGGAAACAGTGGAATTGTCTTCGTCACCATGGCCCCATCATGACAGAAAGCGGGCCCGGAGACGAGAGCGATTCATAGCCCCAGTTCAGCGAGTACCGCTTCCTTCAATTGCTGCAGCGCGGGACTGGACAGCTTGCGCGGATGCGGATGCTTGACCTCGAAGCTGGCCTGGATCGTGGTCGGGCGCGCCGACAGTACCAGGATGCGGTCGGCCAGGTAAATCGCTTCCTCCACATCGTGGGTAATGAGCAGCACCGTATGGCGCTCTTCGGCGAGGATGCGCAGCAGCTCGGTGCGCATGCGCAGGTTCATCAGCGCATCGAGCGCCGAGAACGGTTCGTCCATGTAGAGGATTTCTGGCTTGACGACGAGCGCGCGGGCCAGCTCCACGCGCTTGAGCATGCCGCCCGACAGTTCGCGCGGATAGGCGCTCTCGAATCCCTTCAATCCGACCATGGCGGCGTAGTGATCGGCCAGCGCGGCCTTGTCGCCGTGGCCGTCGCCATTCAGGCCGAACATCAGGTTCTGCTGCACGGTCAGCCAGGGGAAGACCGACCCGTGCTGCGAAATCACGATGCCCTTCGGGCTGGGCCGGTTGGCCGGACGACCGTCGATGCGCACGCTGCCGCTGTCGGGCTGCTCGAAGCCGGAGATGATCTTCATGAGGGTCGACTTGCCGCAGCCGGAAGGACCGACGATGGCCACGAACTCGCCATCGGCAATGCGCAGGCTCACGCCGCCCACCACCGGCAGGGCTTGCGCGCCGCTGCCGAAGTGCTTGCGGATGTCGTCCACCTCGATCTTGGCTTGCACTTCACCGTCCATAACGCCACCTTACCGATTTGAGTTGTTCGAGCAGGCGCATGAGGCCATCGAGCAGCAGGCCGATCACGCCAATGATGATCATGCCGGCGATGACCAGGTCATAGCGGTTGCCGGCGTTGCGCGAATCGATGATCAGGTAGCCCAGGCCGGAGCGCAGTGCGATCATTTCGGCCGCCACCACCACCAGCCAGGCCACGCCCAGGCCGATGCGCATGCCCACCACGATCTCGGGCAGCACGGCCGGCACGATCACGCGCCGGAACAGGGTGGCGCGCGAGACGCCAAAGTTGCCGGCCGCGTCCAGGTAGCGGCGCTCGATGGTGTGCACGCCGGACGCGGTCTGGACGATCATCGGGAACACGGCCGCGATAAAAATCAGGAAGATCGGCGAGATCTCGCCCACCCCGAACCACAGGATCGCCAGGGGAATCCAGGCAATCGGCGAAATCGGCCGCATGATCTGGAACAGCGGGTTGAGGGTGCGGTAGACGGCATCGACGCGGCCCATCCACAAGCCGGTGGGCACGGCCACCAGCACCGCGATCAGGAACCCGGTCCCGACCCGGAACAGGGAGGCGCCGATATGCTCCCACAGCGTGCCGTCCTCGGCCAGCTCCATGGTACCGGTCACCACCTGCCAGGGCGTGGGGAAAATCAGGCTGTCGGTCTGCACCACCACGACCCACCACAGGGCGATCAGGAGCGCAATCAGGGTCAGCGAGGGCAGCGCGTGTTTGAGTTTTTGCATGGGCCGCTAGTAGGTTCGGATGGCGTGCGCCAGTTCGGCCAGGCGCCACTGCAGGCGCGCCAGGCCGGGATTGGGCAAGGGTTCGACGATCACCGTCATCTGCCCGGACAGGTGGGCGCTGCAGGCGAACTGGTTTTCGGAGACGGTTTCGAACGGCAGACGGAAATCCTGGCCCGGCATGATCAGCACGGGGCCGAAGATCTGCGGCACGGTGTCGCTGTTACGCAGCAGGAGCACGTCGCGCACGCCCAGCGTCAGGCGGATCTTCGATGGCAGGATCTCGACCTTGTCGCCCGCCATGCGGCGCTTCCAGGTCCCCTTGGGAATTTCGAACAGCTGGTCATGGCTGGCCACGTGCAGCGGGGCTAGACAGGCCCACAGCAAGGTGGCGATGACGATGGCGATCAGCGCGCTGAGCGGCCAGTTGCGGCGAAAATAGTCCATGTCCGGCTAGTTCTTGAGCAGCAGCGCAAGGTCGTGCGCGATGTCGTCCGGCGACCGGCCGAACGGCATCAGTGCGCGCTGCATGCCCTTGCGGTCGATGAAGTACAGGTACGACGAATGGTGCATGGTGTAGTCGGTCTTGCTGCCATCGACGGGACGGCGGGTGGCGCTGATGCCGTAGGCCTTGAGCACCGCGTCGATCTGGGCGGCGCTGCCGGTCAGGCCGGCGATGGTCGGGTCGAACGGCTTGAGGTAGCTGCGCAGACGCGCCGCATCGTCGCGCGCCGGGTCGACCGTGATGAACACCAGCTGCACGCCGGCAGCGGCCGCGCCCAGTTTCTGGCGCGCCTGCGTCAGCGCGGCCAGCGACACGGGGCACACGTCCACGCAATGGGTGTAGCCGAATTCGAGCACGACCACCTTGCCACGATGCTCGCTCAGGCGGAAGTCCTTGCCGGCACTGGAAGGCAGCACGATCTCGGGGGCGCTGCGCGGCGGCTCGAACACGCCCGCCTTGAGCACGTCGGCGGCGGCGCTGTCGAGGCAGAGCAAGGTCAGGCAAAGCGCAACAAAATGGTTCATGGACATCCTGGTTACAAGGCGATGGCGACCGGCTTGATGGCGCGCACGAAGCTCTCGTCCACATAGCTCTCGTAGGCGACCGGGCGCTTGAGGGTGCCCGCCTCGATCGACAGGGCCATCAGCTCGTCGAATTCGGCGCGCAGCATGCGCAGGTCGCCATAGGTGACGCGGTCGGCCGGATTCTCCATGACGAACTTGAGCACGTTCGGATCCTGGTTGAAGAATTTGCGGCCGGAGGCAATGGCGACCGCCTTGGCGCGGTTGGCGGGGCTGACATCGAGCCAGTTGCCGGCGGCCTGGACGTGGTTGACGAGCGACTGCACCAGCGGGCGGTTGGTGCGGATCAGTTCTTCGCGCACGGTGAGCACGCAGCAGATGTAGTTGCGCCAGTGTTCGCGCGTCATCGACAGCGGGCGCGCGTAGCCGGCGCGCTGGGCGGCCGCGCCAAAAGGCTCGCCGGTGCAATAGGCGTCGACCGCCTTGGCGTACAGGGCGGCCGGCATGTCCGGCGGCGGCATTTCGATGATCTGCACATCCTTCGGGCTCATGCCTTCGCGCGCCAGCATCTTGCGCAGGAAAAGAAAGTCGACGGCGAAGCGGCTGGGGATGGCAATGCGCTTGCCGCGCAAGTCCTTGAAGCTGCGATTGCTTGAATCGGTGCGCACCATGATGACCGCGCCGGAGCGGTGGCCGAGCGAGACGATCTTGAGCGGGATGCGCTTGTCGCTCAAGTCCATGACGAGGGGGGCGAGCATGTAGGCGGCCTGGATGCGCCCGGTCATGAGCGACTCCTTGATCTCCGGCCAGCCACTGTACTTGCTGTACTCAAAGCCGAGGGCGGCGTTGGTGTTGGCCTTGCAGGCCACCGGCAGCGTCAGATTGCAGGTGACGGGCAAGCCGCCCACCACCAGCGGCTCCGGACCGGCCAGCGACAGCGCCGGGACGGCCAGCGGCAAGGCGCCGGCAAGCGCTCCCTGCAGAAGCTGGCGGCGGCGTGGCATGGTCGGTGGCGTCATGGGGCGGGACTTTCGTTCGGGCCGGGGGCTGGGGCCGCTCGATTGTACACGCAGCAGTGGCGAGTGGGAGCGTTTCCGGCGCTAGCGATAACGGGCCAGGATGGCGTCCACGGTCCCGTCGGCCACCATGGCGTCAAGGGCGCGGTCGATCTCCCGCGTCGAGATGTTGCCATGGCGGATAAAGGCGCACTGGGCGGCGAAGGAGGCAATCACCAGGTCGGCGCGCAGCGCCAGCGCCGGGTCGAGCTTGTGCTGATAGTCGAGGATGGCGCGCCCCAGCACCGCGTGCTGCACGTCGCCGCGGCGGATGGCAGCCAGGTTCTCTTCCATGGTCGGGGAATTGTCGCGGATGAAGCGCAGGCCCAGCACCTGCTCCATGCGCGGATAGCGGTAACTGGCGACGGTGCCGACCGGGCGGTCGCGCAGGTCGATCAGAGAACGCACCGGCGGCGCGCCGGGGACGGAGGCGACCAGTTCAGCGTCGGGGATGAGCGGCCGGCTCCAGTGGAAGTCGCCATCGATCCAGAACGGGCGGACATAGCACACCCCGTCGGCCTTGCGCGCGGCCAGGGCCGCACCCACCTGATCGCCTGCTACACTGATATAGTCGGCCTGGCGGCCCAGCCGCTGGGCCAGCGCATCGCCAAGGTCCTTGAGAATCCCGCCGCTCAGTTTTTCCTTGCTGAACTGGGCCAGGGGCATGGCCTGGTTGAGCGGGGCGATCATCCGCAGCGCCCCCTTCTCAGCCAGGGCCGCGCCTGAACCGCTTAGTAACAGGATCGCAAGGAGGGATTGCTTGAACATTGGCAGGCTCGGCTAGTTATTTGTGCAACTGATTAAATGGTAACACCCGGAAACCACACCGGACGCGTTTTTCCCCGGTCAGATTTCTCAGATGAAATACAATACCGAGTCCATCGCAATAACACTAGTTGCAAATGAGCTATATTCTTAAAATCGTTGTTCCTTCGGTACCGCCGTACAACCATGACGCCTATGGTTTCGCGGACAAGCTGGTGCGCGATTCCAAAGACATGCCGCCCGCGCCGCGGCTGATTCAGTTTCATGATGCACTGGTGGAACGCTTTCCGTGCGCCTCGTCCGGTGCCTATCTGGTCGACGAGCCGGCGGTATGCCCCTGGGCCAACAATCCCCTGATGGATTGCTTTGCCGGCGAAATCGGCATCATCAGCATCCAGGCGCGCCACGTGGAAGTGATCCCTTTCCTGTTGCGCCGCGCCGGCGCGCTGGCCTTGACCGTGATCGATGAACAGGCGGCCAAGGTGCACCGTCCGGCCACCTTCTCGATCACGCTCGACAGCATCCAGAAGCATGTCGACCAGGAAGCCATGATCGCCAAGCTCATTCCCCTGCTTAAGCGCGAACGCGACGACGTACTGCACATGCTGGCCACCCCGCGCGCCGTGATCCGGCGCCGCCTCGACCATGTCACGGCTCAGCGCTTCGCCAAGACGCTGGACCTGATCGGGTGCAACTGCACCGTGGAAAAGGAATTGAGCGACCAGGGCATGACGATCCCGATCAGCGGTCCCGGCGCCCGCGCCGTGCCGATTCCCCCGACCTATCTGTCGCAAAGCGATCCGATCGACGAGGATGACGACAAACCCCCTTCCATCTGGTCGCGCATCTGGCAACGCCTGACGCGCGCCCACGTACAGCAATGGTGACTCCGCCCGCAGGCTTGCCCTGCGATTAATTGACCGCTGCTTATGCGCAGCCGTTTGATTGTTCATTACTGCTCCCGTTATAATTAATGCAACAGGAGACAGGTCATCATGAACATTGCACGTCCACCCGGTCCGCGCGACCGCTTCTTCGGCCTGCGCTCGTTGCGTGGCATGGCGCGCGACTATCTCGGCTTCTGGGGCCGGGCCCAGCAAGCCTACGGCGACAGTGTGTATGTGAGCGTGGCCGGACGTGGCACCTACAGCTTCATGGACCCGGACCTGATTCGCGAGATTCTGGTGGAAAAGGCCGACGCGTTCATCCGCTACGAACGCCACATGCAGGTGCTGGGCGAGGTGCACGGCCAGAGCGTGCTCATCACCGAAGGCGACACCTGGAAAAAGCAGCGGCGCACCCTGCAGCCGGGCTTCAGCCCGAAACGCTTTGCCGGCTATGCCGCCCAGATGGCCGAGGCCGCCAGTCGCGTGCTTGACGCGCTGGCCAGCCATCAGGGACACCCTTTCGACTTCGAGCAAGCCATGAACAACGTGGCCATCGACGTGATCGTGCGCACCATGTTCAGCGCCCGGGTGACCGAACAGGAAACCGCCGACATCGAACACGCCGTGCGCCTGCTGAGCCAGATTGCCTACGACGACATGTTCTGGCCCGCCTCCCTGCCCGACTGGCTGCCGCTGCCATCCAAACGGGCCAAGCGGCGCGCGATGCGCCTGCTCGACGACCTGATCTGGTCGCACATCCGCCGCCGCCGTGCCAGCGGCGAGGTGCACGACGACCTGCTCGGCATGCTGTTAACCGCCGCCGACAGTGAAGGCGATGGCAGCATGCTTTCCGACGCGCAGGTGCGCGACCAATTGATGACTACCTTCCTCGCGGGGCACGAAACGACGGCCTCCGGCCTGACATGGGCGGGCTGGGTACTGGCATCCCACCCGGAACTGGCGTTTCGCGCGGCAGAGGAAGTCGACGCGGTGCTCGCGGGACGCACGCCGACGTTTGCCGACGTGGCGCGCCTGCCTTACCTTGGCCAGGTGGTCAAGGAAACACTACGCTTGTATTCGCCGGCACCCGGGGTGTTCATGCGCCAAAGCGCGCAGGATGTGCAGATTGGACCATGGCTGCTGCCGAAAGGTTCGCTCGTCACCCTGCTCTCGAGCCTGGTGCAGCGCGACGCCCGCTGGTTTCCCGACCCCGACCGTTTCGATCCCGACCGCTTTGCCCCAGACGCCGCACGGCAGATACCGCGTGGCGCCTACTTCCCGTTCGGTACCGGCCCGCGCGTTTGCATCGGTAACAGTTTCGCTTCCATGGAAATGACGCTAATCCTGGCCATGTTGCTGCAGCGCTACACCCTGCGGCCCGCACCCGGACAGGAACAGCCCGGCATGCGCTTGCAGGTGACGATGCGCCCCGCAGGTGGACTGCGCCTGATGCTCGCGCAGCGCGCGCCCATGCCGGCCACGTCCGGCGGGCCGGCAACGGGCAGCGGTTGCCCGTTTTCAGGCGTCAGCGCTTGAGACGAAAGGTGATCGACGGACGCTGCTGGAGGTCGCCGATTTTCCAGCCGTAAGCCGGGCCCAGCAGCCCAGGCGTGGTGGTGGCGTTATGGGCAATGACCTCGGCGTTCTTGGGCAGGGTCACTTCGAGCACGCCATCGATCTTGATGGCCAGTTGCGCCAACCCTTTCTGGTCGCGCGGCGTCAGGTTGGCGCCGGCAACCGTGACCACGCCATCCTTGCCGGTCTTGACTGTCAACATGTCGAGCGCCTTTAAGGACTCACCGGACTTGCGCCGACTCTCCATTGTCAGTCCGTAACGACCATTGCCCTTGTAGGCGACAGTGCGCACATCGGGGGTTTTCTTGATCTTCTCGATATCGGAGCGCAAGGCAGCTTCATCCTTGTCGCTCAGCTTGCCTGCCTTGCGCAACTGCTCTGCCGCGAAGACATTGACGACACTGCCGTCGTACTGAAAGACATAGCTGCCATCGTTGGCAAACTGCACTTTCGAGACAAACTTTTCGGGGATCAGACAGCCTGACAACAACAGCGGGATGGCAAGGACGGCGGCGGCGAGACGGATATGCATGGCGCTCCACGTTGGATTATGAAAATGCCATTATATCAAACTTATTACTTTAACAATCCCGGATGACTGCCCAGCCCGCGAAAACCGTGGCACAATCGCGGCCTTGTGTAAATAATACGGTCTCTGCGCTCCGCGCCTCCCACCATGGAAACATCCCCTATCGTCATCGCCGGCGGCGGCGTCTCCGGCCTGTACTGCGCCACCCGCCTGGCCGAAGCGGGCCACAAGGTCCTGATCCTCGAAGCATCGTCCGACCGCTGGGGCGGGCGCATCGAAACCGAAGACATGGATGGCTTCATCGCCGAATACGGCCCGATGCGCTTCGAACCGACGCTGCAGCCCCGCTTTGCCGCCCTGTGCGCCGAGCTGGGCGTGGGCCTGGTCGATTTTTCGGGCCCGTCCGCCGAGACCATCAGCGCGCCCGACACGGAACTGCCTGCCGAAGAACGCGGTCTCAATTCCCTGCAGCTGCTCAAGCGCGGCATCATGCTGGTGATGGGGCGCGACCCGGACGACCAGGCATGGATCGACAGCCTGACCGAGGCCGACTACCTGCGCCTGCGTAAGCACTCCCAGCTGCACGGCCAGCCACTGTGGGCCACCGGCTTCTGGAACGCCTTGTCCGCACAGGGCGTGCTGAGCCACCGCGCCCTGGTCAAGCTGCGCGATACCGGCACCTTTTATCACATGATCCCGGAAAATTTGAATGCCATCGAATGGATCATCTGGTGGCTGCGCGCGCTCAAGACCGTGGGCCAGAAGCTGGCCAGCATCAAGGGCGGCTCGTCGCGCCTGACCGACGCGCTGATGGCAAGGATCCACGCCGAACCGAACATCACCCTGGCGGGCGGGCACACGCTGCGCGGTTTCCGCCCCGTGGCGCTGGGCCAGCCCACACTGGAACTGGATGTGCGCACCAAGAACGGCACCATCAAGCTGAGCGCATCGCGCCTGATTCTGGCGATGCCGCGGGTGCCGCTGGTCAAGCTGGCTTCGCACTTGCCTGAACATATTTCCTGTCATTTGGACGCCGTCAACGGCTTCCCGATGCTCAAGATTTTCTTTGTCAGCAATGCCCCGTGGTGGGATTACGATCAGCCGCCACAGCAGTACGCCAATTGCCTGCCGACGCGCGAAGTGCATTACTTCCGCCGTCCCCAGGACAACGACAGCGACGGCCACGGGATGATGATGCTGTACATGGACCGGCCATCGACCGAATTCTGGCGCCATTATCTGAGCGAGCCGGACAAGCATGACCGCGCCGAAGTGGATCAGGATGCGCGTATCGTCGACGCCTTCGCGCTGTTCGTGGCGCGCGATATCAAGCGCTCGCTCGAAAGCAATGAAACGCACTTGAAACTCAATGCCCATTCCAAGCTCGTGTTCAGCGAACAGACGCTGGCCGAAGCGACGTCTTACATCAAGAAGTCCATCATCACCTACGGCATTCGCGACTGGGCGCGCGCGCCGTATGGCGCTGCCAATCACGGCTGGCAGCCAGGCGTACGTTCGTGGAAAGTGATGGATGCCTTCAAGGCATTCGACTTTGGTTCCGGCGCCAAGAATGTGCACATCGTCGGCGAAGCGTTTTCCGATTACCAGGGATTTGTCGAAGGGGCGCTCAATAGTTCGGAGCTGGCGCTGGCGAGCATTGCCGCGCCGCCGGTGGAAGAGCTCAGCGCCGAATAGCGGCGCGGGTTTTCTTGAAGGCGTCGAAGCGCAAATCCAGCACGCGCGCAATCTTGGCGAAATTGGCCCAGGTATCGTCGACGCGGCAGAAATCATCGGCCGTGTCGTCGCTCACGCCCATCGCTTGCATGTAGTCGCGCAGGTAATCGGTGTCGTAATACGCTGCGGCGAATGCGTTACCGAGTGCGCTCAGGTCGTCGTCGAACAGTTTGCCGTCCATGAGTTCGATGACGAATTGCGCGCCGGTGATCTGGCGCGACTTGATTTGCGCAATGGTATCGGCATCGTCCTGCCTGTGTGCGTCCGACACCATCTCGTGCAGGATCATCCAGGCCATGAACATGCCGATATGGGTAGCGCCGGCGCTGTTTGGCAGCGTGTCCGTTTCGAAATTCAAAAAGAAGAATTCGGCGTCGTCGTATTTCATGGCACCGGTTTGAACTGGGTAAATGAAAAGCCGATCTGCTCGAGCGCCGTGGCAGCGTGATCGAGTCCCGCGAATACCTGCGGTTCCAGATTTTTCACATCGAGCAGCATGCCCGCATCGCCCTTGGCGCCGAGCAGACGAATATGCCAGTCGCGCTGGCTCATTGGCACCCGGACCAGCAATGCGCTGCTCAGGCGGCCCGCGGAAAAATCGCGCCGGGCTTGTTCCATGGTGCGGTTACATTCGATCATGGCTGCCCTCAACGACTTTGCCGACGATGGCATCGGCGCGCACGAAGCCGAACGTGCGGCTGTCAAGGCTGTTATCGCGGTTGTCCCCCAGCAGATAGTAATTGCCCGGCGGGACCACGCACGCAATCTCGTCATCGCGATACGTGCAGCGGTCGCGGAACGGGAAGGCGTCTGGCTGCGGGAATTCGCGCGCCTGCTCGCGCAAGAGAATGTCATAGACCCTGGTACCGATCTTTTCTTCGTAGCGCGCGAGGAAAGTCAATGTATCGTCATCGAGAAAATCAGGGCGCTTCGCCCCGCGCGTATCCACACCATTGACGAAGAGATGACGATCGCGATAGGTGATCGTGTCTCCCGGCAGGCCGACGACCCGCTTGACCCAGATTTGATCGCGACGCTCGGGCGGAATGAATGCAACTATATCGCCGCGCTCAGCCATGCGGAACGCACCGGTACTGCCGAAGTTCAGGCTAAATGCGGTCAAGGGGGCATAGCCGAATTTCTTGACGAGCAAGATGCGTCCTCCATACGCCGAGGGAGCCATGGAGGTCGACGCGGCCGCATAGGTTTCATAGAAAAAAACGCGGAACAAGCCCACCAGCGCCGTGAGGATCACGCCGCCAACGATCAGGCCATACCAGCGCGTGTACGCTGGCCGCTGCGCATGCGGCGCACTGCGCACAGCGAGCAGAAAGCACAGCGTGGATGATGCGATACCGAAAACGATCTTGAAAATCACAATGCCGTTTTGGCTTTGCGACCAGGACCATGCGGTACTGAACGGAACCGCTGCGATCAGCAACAGCGCGATGGCCGTCGCGAGGATGGGAAAGCCCGCGTACAACAGGCCGATCGGTCCCGTGACGAAGCCGAGGACGGCGGCAATCCATTTATTCGGCTTCCAGTTCAATCAGGTTCTCCAGCAGGTTTTACTTGGTTGATGGGCTGCCCCTGCGCGGCGGAGATCAGCAATTTACTCAAGACTTCATTGTCGCCGCCAAAGCGGTCGCCATTGTGCAAAGTGACGGCAACGATATTGGCATCGATATCCATTTCCAGCTCGCTGTAGAAATTGAGGATATAGCCGCCGTGACCGACCAGGCGGTGACCATTGACGGTGCGCAGCCAGGTGCCCAGTCCATAGCCGGTGGCTTCGCCATTCGGCAGAACATAACTCGTATTCATGCGCCGCACCAGGGCCGGCGACACCAGCTTGCCGGCCTGGAGCGCCTGCATGAATGCCGCGAGATCGTCGACGGTGCTGACGAGGCCGCCGGCCGCATGCAAATTGGTGTTGGAAATGAACAGCGCCGGGGTCGGCCCCTGGCGATAACCGGTGACGAGACCGGGAATCAGCGCGCGGGTATTCCCATCGACCGTATGCGTCAACCCCAGTGGTTTGACGATGCGCTGGTCGACGACATCGAAATAGGCCCGGCCGGAGACCTTTTCGATCAGCATCGCGAGCAGGATATAGCCAGTGTTATTGTAGGCAAATGCGGTGCCGGGCTGGAAGGCCAGCGGCTTGTCGAGAATCGGCGCGATCAATTCGTCGAGCGTGTGGTCGAGCGGCGCCACGGTGCGCCAGAATCCGGATTCCAGCGTCATGTTCGCAATGCCGCTGGTGTGCGTGAGCAGGTGCTCGACCGTGACCTTTTCCCATTGCTTGGGCGTATTGGTGAGGTAGCGCGAAATCGGCGCCTCCAGCGCGAGCTTGCCTTCATCGACCAGCATCAATACCGCCGTCGCGGTAAACAGCTTGGTGGTTGAACCGATCCGAAACAAGTGCTCCGGTTTGATTGCGACATTGAGCTCGACATTGGCGAGACCATAACCCTTGCGCAGGACCGGTTTGCCATCCTTGACGACCAGCGCCGCCACGCCAGGCAAGCCTGGGTTGAAGCGCGCGGCGATCAAGCCATCGAGCGTTGGGGTCAAGGGTGCCGCGTGCACGGCAAAGGGAAGGCAAGCGAGCAGAAATAAGCGTTTCATCCGACTCCAAGCGATTGGCAAACACCGGCAATGACGACGAGAAGAATGAAAACGGCAACGCCAATTTTCCATCGGCGGTAGGACGCCTGTGATGCTTCCCTTGTCGTCTTCTTCGCCGGCAGCGCCAGCACGGTGACGGGGTAAAGCAGGAGCAGGCCTCCAGCGATATAGAGTGGCCACAGGCTGTTCATGTAAATGGCACCAACCAGCGCAATGATCGGCAACACCGATCCGACTACCGATGCGACGACCAGCAGCGCTTCACCGGGATAGGAAAGGCCGCGGCAAACGCGGCACGCGGTCGGCCCGTGGCGGGTGGCGAGACTAAAGTGCAGCCAGGACAAGCCCGGCTCACCGCAATGCGGGCAGCGCTTCATTGACGGCCTGTCTCCATGGTCGCGGTGGCAAAAACGCAATTCTAAACCGAAACGACCTGGCTATCGGCGCAGACTTGCGCTATTTCAGCGACAGCACGTGGGCGACGAATTTTTCCGTCGCGATGTCGGTACCCTGGCGCCAACCTGATTCCATGAAGGAAGGCAGCTTCATGTCGAACGGCGCGGCCAGGTCGCTGACGGTCGCCGGGCCGGATGACAATTGCTCGAGAATCTTCCTGCGGACAGAACTGGACAACGCGAGGAAAACCCCATCTGCCACCGCGGGTTGCATCATGTTCAGGACCTTTCCATTCGCTCGGCTAATCACCAGCACAGCCTAACACTGGCAAAGACTTAGGTTACGGCCTAAGTATTGTCACATCATTCGATGCCAAAATTGTCTTGTGCGCAATGTTGTTTTTTAGTTAGCTGCGCGCAGCAGTTCAGGTAAGATGAGCTCTACGCTCCATCCCTTCCCTACCTGAGGTGACCCATGCTGATCAAATCGATTGCCGGCGCATTCCTGTGGGTCGCCTTGCAGGCTGGCGCACAGGCGGCCGTGATTACCATCACCGTCTCCGGCATCATCGCCACGCAAGCCATCGACAAGTCCGCGATGTTCGGCCCCATCGGCGCCGACTTGAATGGCCTGGGCTTTACCGCACGCGTCAGTTATGACCGTCCGTCGCGCACCGATCTGTCCAATCCGGACATGGACACGTATAACGCGGACGTCAACGGCGCCGTGCCGGTCGACTTTCAGATCACGATCAACAACCGCACGCTGGCGCGCCAATTTGTGCCGATCCAGATGCATCATACGGTCGTCGACAGCCGCAATACCTTCGCCGACTGGATGGCGTTCGACACCTATACGGGTAATGTCGAAAACGGTGTAGCGTTCGCTTTCCATAACTTCAATTTCAACGACAGCTTTATCGCGCCACGACCACGGCTGGAATCACCGCTGTCTTACCAGGTGATCGATGCCGATGGGGCGCTGGCCAGTGTCTGGCTGCGGCCGGGCCGGCGCTCGTTTGGCAACCTGGAATTCAATGCCGAGCTGACGCGGATCGAGGTCACGTCGGACGGGGTAGATGTGCCGGAACCGGCGAGCGGGATGCTGATGTTTGCCGGGCTTGCGGCGGCAGGGTTTGTGGTGCGGCGGAGGAAGGCAGGCTTTGCCCGCTAAAACCCGCACCATCGATACATCCACTTACCAGTTCCCACTGACTGGCGCCGGAAGCAATCACTGGTCATGGTCATTGCGCAAACGGAGGTGCGGTCATCGTTCTAGATGCAGCGAAGGACCGCAACCGCCCCAAACCCGCCGTTGTCGACCAGTCTTAGACGGTCCTCGTGGTATTAGCTGAATCGATGAGTGACTTTAAAGGGACGCCCCAAAGCTTCTCTCCGTTAGGCCCGTAAACGTCGAGAATATGGTTCTCCCAACGGCCAAGACTAGCCCCGGTTTCATAAAAGGCTATTAGATCGGAATACGGGTTCGGCAAACTGAAGAAACGCTGGGCCCACGCCGCTTGAGATGCGCGAGCTTGATCTAATTGCAATTCTGACTCAGGTACAGGTTGATCGCCTCCGCCAACCACCCACCGCCCATACAAGCCGAATCTGGCCTGATTTGTCGAAAGATCCGCAGCCCGAAATTTTGCGAAGGCGCTCACGATCAGTTGGTACAAGTGTTCCATGGCTTTGACGGGGGTAGCTGAACGTTTCTCGGTTGGAAATAGCGCTTGCAGGCGAAGGACTGCTTCTGGCCGGTAGTTGCCGATTGTACTCGACGGCATGCAGCGTCTGCCGGTTCCGCTGCTGCCGCCCCAAAGCAGACGAACCAGTTAACGAAAAAATGATGACTAGCTCACTTAGGGCGACGCTTCAAGTAGAAGGAACATGCCTTGGCCTCTGCTGCAATTTCCGAATCCTCGTGTTCAGTCAATCGCCGGATCAACTGTAATTTTTCTTTGCCACCAACGACTGCCGCGACTTGATTGCTCGCCTCGTCAACTCAGAAACCTCTGATGTCACTGCAGGGGAGTGGGCGCGGACGGCGTCCCGGGGCGAAGAGTAAGCCCCGGACTGAACCAGACTAAAAAATGCGAGTTATTTCTCGATCTTTTTGAAACGGTGTTCGTCGACCTTCACATCAACCAACTCGCCGTTGCGGTAAAGGTAGGTAAATGTATAGACGATGGTTTCGCCTTTTGTCTCAATAACGATGGTACCCACTTTGGTCGTTACGTCGCTCGCGGCCATGGGTGTCGCTCCGATGAACCCCGGAACGCCGTGACTATCGCTAGTCGCCGAGATGGCGACCTTGGTTGCAGTCGCGTCAATATCGGCGGTGGCTACTTTGAAAGGCTTACCACTCTTATCAAGCAGGGTGATGATGATCGAATTACCCACCTGGGAAATCTGACCGCAATTCCGCACACAGGAATCAAGACCTTGGGCAAATGAGATTTGCGGGGCCGCCACGGCCGGGTTCAGGTGAGCAGCAGCTGCCAAGCCGACTGCCAGCAAAATCTTGTTGATTTGTTTCATTTTTGATCCTCTTTACTTGGCCACACGCCAGTATTGAAACATTATCTAAATTTTAATTTACGGTCAATACAAGACGCATACTCTGAGTGTGCATCATTCCCGATGATATGCTGTATGAATGTACAGTAAAGTTAAACGTTTACGTCGCGGTGAAGAGCGCTGACGAGCGCGTGCGAAATCAAGACGATGCGACGGCGCCGATGATCAAACAAGAATGGGCCGTGCACATCATGGTTCCGCCGCCGGAAGAGTTGGCCACTACTTCACACCGGCCGCCGGCGTGATCACCGGCGGCCGGTCTGGCTCGAGCGGAACTGGGTTGTACCCTGATCGGGATGTGGCGCGATTTCATCAGGTGTCGGGTGTCGCACCGAAGCCGACATTGCGAAAAAGCTCAAATCTCGCAAGCATCTATGCGGTACGAGACGACAAGCCGCCCCAAAGTAGTCTTCGCATTAGCAACCTGCAAGGCGAATTGACCGACTTTCTCGGGCGGGATCGTGCGGCCGGCAATACCCGGCGTGACGAACGATGCCAGCGGCTCTATCGTCCGCCTTTACGGTTACGGTCAGGGTGAACTGATCACCCCACTGCGGCTTAAAGTAGCTGATTCGAGGCCAGGGAGAAGGGGCGAAGTCAAGCGTGATGCGTGCCACGGTTATTGCCTCAAGTTGGATTCGCGAAAGGCCTGCCAACCTTGCAAGGAGATGGCGATAGCGCGCCAATACAGGTGCGAACTCGGCCGAGGACGGATGAATGGATAACGTCAGCACGTCGAGTACTACCGTGGTCTGCCCATACTGATCGGCTAGCGAGCGTAGCTTGCCGATGGACCAAAAACCTTCCAGATCGTTGTTCCGGCTTGCAAATGAGCCGCACAAACCGTTGGCGATATTCGTCAAGTGCGCGCCTATACGCATACAGAGACCCAGTTCAGTTAATTTGGTGCAATGCCGAGCCGCGCTGGACCGGTTCTGGCCAAAAGAGCGAGCTCAATCAGCACATTCGGCTCGCGAATGTACGCCCGGTTCGACGCACTGTCTTGCCGCACTGGGTTATGCTATCAAACTTCCGTCTGCTCGGCCATTTCAAGGGCATCGTCAACTTCGATTCCTAAATACCGCACCGTGCTTTCAAGCTTGGTGTGGCCCAGTAGCAGCTGGACTGCACGCAGATTCTTTGTTCTCCGGTAAATTAGCGTTGGCTTGGTCCGTCGCATCGAATGCGTTCCATAACTACATGGGTCAAGGCCGATCTCTTGGACCCACCGATGAACAATTCTTGCGTACTGCCTCGTCGAGATGTGGGGCGATTCATGGATTCTGCTTGGGAACAGGAAGTCGTTCGGCTTGAGTCCCGCTCTCGCGATCCAGTCCGAAACGCTTTGCCGCGTCGCCGGCGTAATTTCGAATTGCACAGGCTGTTGTGTTTTTTGCTGCATCACAATGGCCCGAGAGGCCATGTGATCGCCGTGGCACACGTCTTGAATGCGTAGCTTGACTAGATCGCAGCCGCGAAGCTTGCTGTCAATGGCAAGGTTGAATAGAGCCAGTTCGCGAACGTGATGCGACAATTGCAGACGCACACGGATCGCCCAAATTTCGTTGAGCCGCAAGGGCGCTTTCTGGCCGACGAGCTTCCCTTTGTTCCAAGGCGTTCTACGTTTAGCACTATTGATCTGCGTTTCCATGAAATCCTCCTGATGGGTTAATGAACCCACAGTCTGTACTTAGGACAGTTTCTGGCAAGGCGCCATCAGGCCTTTCCAACACGAGCGCATGTCAGGTAGACTTGCAAATTGATAAAGATCGCACCGTAAGCGGACGGTCAGAACGCATCGCCAATGCCTGTAATCGGCCACAAGCGGACTATCAATCTTTGCTCGGAAGCTGCCACTCAACATTCATTGACGCGGTCTCCTTACCAATTTCCGATATACGAATCGTTAAAATTTCCAAAATCGAAGGCAGCCTGTCGCGCGAAAAGTTTGCGCACTCGCTGTCCTGTTGTTGAAACTCAGATTGGCTTACACTACCGTCACCGTTGCATTCAAGGCCAGACATTCTGTCTCTCTTGGAAACAATGGTTTGCCAGAAGGAGGAAAAGATGAAAAAAGTAATCTTGTTTTCCGCAGCAGTCCTGTTAGCGGCCAGTGGGTCAGCCTTTGCCGACCATCACCTCAAGGGTGAGGGCGAAGGCATGAAGATGATGGATGCCAACAAAGACGGCATGATCTCCAAGGACGAGTTCATGAAGCACCATGAAATGATGTGGGACAAAATGAAGAAAAACAGTGCAGGAAACGTTGACATGAAAGACATGGACGCGATGCACAAGGAAATGGCAGGAAAGCACAAAGAAATGATGAAGGACGAGAAGAAGAAATAAGCTATAGCTGTAATAGCCTGAACTTGACCTGGCAGGATTTGTCAGGTCAAGTCGAGCTCACAGCGGGTTCCGACCTGCAGAGTTCGGCGACAGCAGTAGTTGACGGCCGGCAGCTTTACGGCATTCCCGTGATAAACCCAGGTCGCACCTGTACCTGCAGTGGCTTGAGTCGAACAGGCGTCGCCGCCGCTGGCCCGTAGCGCCTCGCATGCACGTGTGTCGGCGTGATGACATAACTTGGCGATGAGCTTCTACATTGATTCAACCCCGTGTGAGTCGCGCTGCAGCGCCGAACAGGTTCTCGATCGGCTCGGGTCTGTGAAGCAAGAACCCTTGCGCGTAGTCGATGCCGATCTCACGCACGCGCACTAGCACTTCTGGCCGGTCAACAAACTCGGCTACCGTCTTGACCCCCACCACCCGGGCCACGTCAACGAAACAGCGTACAGCGGCAGCATCTAGCGGGTCGTCAATCACGTCGCGGATGAAGCTGCCGTCGATCTTCAGTAGATCGACCTTGAGGGTCTTCAGGTAGCCGAATGAAGAAGCCCCGGCCCCGAAGTCGTCGAGCGCCACCCTGGCCCCGAGAGCGCGGACCTGTTCGATGAAGATCGCGGCATCAGCCATGTTGGTGACGGCGGCGGTCTCCGTGATCTCCAGGCAAATGCGTCGGCTGATCTCGCTGCCGGCTTCGATCAACGCGGCGATGGCATGCCGGTGAAACGCCCGGTCGCCCACCGACTGCCCTGACAGGTTGATGCACAGGGTGTCGAGAGCATTTATATCTGGCATGGTCTGGATCTGCTGTACGGCGCGCTTGAGTACCCAGCGATCGATGCGCGTAGCCATGTGGAAGCGCTCTGCAGCCGGGAGGAAGGCCCCCGGCTGGATCAGGCTTTCATCGCTGTCCAGCAAGCGGATCAGCACTTCCGCATGCAGGCCCGTGGAGCCCTCGCCAAGGGCTTCGATTCGCTGCGCATAGAGCACAAACCGGTCTTCATCCAGCGCATGCTCCAGCCGTGTGGCCCACTGCATTTCGCCATGGCGTGTCCGCATGGCTTGGTCGGTGTCGAACCAGACATGCACGCGGTTGCGGCCCGCCTCTTTGGCGGCGTAGCACGACGTGTCTGCCGCCTGCATGGCGGCGGCCGTGTTGGCCCAGCGGCTGTCCACCGGCACCAGGCCGATGCTGGTGCCGATCCGGAAGCGCCGGTCTTCGTGCACGAACCTGAACTCCTCCATGCGGTCGCAGATCTGCTGTGCCACGCGCTGGGCCTGGTCGGACATACAGTGCTCCAGGATAACCGCGAATTCGTCGCCCCCCAGGCGGGCCAGCGTGTCGCGCGCACGCACGGCTTCGCGCAGAAGCTTGGCCACCTGCTGCAGGAGCTGGTCGCCCACCGAATGTCCGCAGGCGTCGTTCACAAGCTTAAACTGGTCAAGGTCGATATACAGCATGGCATGCTCGCTGCGGTCCTCGTGTGCCTTGTCCAAGGTGCGGCGCAACCGGGTCTCGAACTCGGCCCGGTTGACCAGACCAGTGAGGGCGTCGTGTGTTGCACGGTAGCTCATCTCGCCGGACAGGCGCCGCTGTTCGGTCACGTCGTGAAAGACCAGCACGACGCCGAGCACGTCGCCACTCGGATTTCGGATGGGTGCAGCGGAATCCTCAATACCGAACTTGTCGCCGTTGCGCGAGATTAGCATCGTGTCATTGGCCAAGCCCACGATCTTGCCCTGTGCCAAGCAGATGGCCACAGGGTTCTCGGTGGGCTGGCGGGTCTCTTCGTTGACAATATGAAAGACCTGGGTCAGTGGTCGCCCGAGTGCTTCACTCGACAGCCAGCCGGTCATGCGCTCTGCTGCCGGGTTCAACCAAGTTACTTGGCTCTGCGCGTCGGTGGTGATCACGGCGTCGCCGATCGACTGCAGAGTCACGCGCAGGAGCTCATGCTGTTCAGCCAGTTGGTTGGCGAGCTCGCGCAGGGGCGTCACATCCCAATTCACGCCCACGATGTGCAGAGCCTGGCCCGCAGCGTCAAGCGTCACACTGCCAGCGGCACGAAGAAAGTGCACGGAGCCGTCGTTCCAGATCACACGAAACTCGGAGCGAAAGTCGGCACCGCTTTCTAAGGACGAATTAAACTCCAGCTCAGCGCGGCTTCGATCGGCGGGGTGAAGGTGGCGAGCCCATAGCTCGTAGCCGTCCGTACCCGATCCCTCAGGCAAACCGTACAGTGCGTACATCAGGGAATCCCAAGTGAGTACGCCGGTTTGCACGTTCAGCTCCCACACCCCGATGCCACCGGTTTCGGTCGCCAGCGTAACGCGCTGTTGAGCGGCCTCTAAAGCCAAGCGATCTTGCACGTGCAGGGTGATGTCCTGGAAGGCGCCGTACAGCCGAACCGGCTTTCCGTCCACAAACTCCGCATGGCCCACCGCACGCACCCAGATCCTGCGGCCGCCCTTCTGGATGAAAGGCAGTTCCAGGTCCCAGTCCGTGCCGTCGGCCATGGCCTGCGCCACGGCAGCCTCGACGATGGGGCGCGCTTCCGGCGCATAAAAGTCGATTGCCTCGGCCAACTGGGGCAGGTAGCCGGGCTCCACCCCGTGGATGCGACAGGTCTGCTCGGACCACTGGATGCTGCCGCTGGCGATGTCCACTTCCCAGCCTCCGACTCGTGCGAGGGCACCCGTTCGGTTGAGCAATTCCTCGCTCTTGCGCAAACGATCTTCCTGCGCCTTGCGTGCGGTGATGTCTAGGTGGGTCCCGAACATCCACTCGGGCTGGCCCTCTATAGTACGAGTCAATACCTTGCCGCGGTCGAGCACCCAGACCCAATGGCCATCGCGGTGGCGCATGCGCGCCTCGCATTCGTAGGCGTCCGTCTCGCCAGCAAAGTGAGCCTGAAGCAGCACACTGGATCGCGCCATGTCCTCGGGGTGAGCCAAATCGACCCAAGTTTGGATGGTGCTAGGGGAAAGCTCATCCAGGGTGGCCCCAACGATCTCGGCCCAGCGGCCATTGAATCGCGTCTCGCCGGTCTGAACGTTCCACTCCCAGGTGCCCGCGCCGGTGCCCTGAATGATCGCTGCCAGGCGCACGCGCTCTTCGTCGAGTGCTCGGCGCGACTGCAAGCGCTCGGTGATGTCCTCCACCGAACCCACGTAGCCGGTGACTTCGTCATGGCCATCCAGCATGGCGCGAGCAACAGAGCGCACATGGCGCACCGTACCATCGTGGCGGAGTACCCGGAACTCCATGTCGAATTCTTGCCTCAGCTCCGCCGCGTGCTGCCATTGGGCGAAGACAGCTGCCTTGTCGTCGTGGTGCAGGGTGTGGCTCCAGCCGTCACCCAGAGCCTCGGCCTCACTCATGCCGTAGATGGCTTGCCAGCGCGCATTGGTGTAGGTGCAGGCGCCGGCCACATCGGTGGCGAACACGCCTAAAGGAGAAGACTCGCTGAGCGTGCGAAAGCGGGTTTCACTGGCCGCAAAAGCCCGTGCCATGCGACGCGATTCCAGCGCTTGAACGGCAGTGATCGACAGCAGGCGCAGCGCCTCGCGCTGCTTCTCGCTTAGACGGCGGGGCACACGGTCGATCACGCACAGCGTGCCGACGTGCGCACCGTTGCTCAGGCGCAGCGTGGCGCCGGCGTAGAAGCGGATGTCTGGCGCAGTTGCCACCAGTGGGTTGTCGGAGAAGCGAGGGTCGGCCAAGGCATCAGGCACTTCGAAGATGCCGTCGTCCAGGATCGTGTGAGCGCAGAACGCCACATCACGGGGTGTCTCTTTAACCCCGGTCAGGCCAACATTGGCTTTGAACCATTGCCGGTCGTGGTCGATCAGGCTGACCAGCGAGATCGGGACACCGCACACCAAGGCAGCGATTGCCACCAGGGCATCGAACTCACGTTCGGGCTCGGAGTCGAGGACGCCGAGCCGTTCAAGCGCCCGCAAGCGCTCCGGTTCGTCCAATGGCATCGGTGCGGTCAGCATAGTGCGGCCTCGTTCAATGAAGTTTCCCCGATTGTCTCACGGAGGCACACCGTGACGGGGGCGAACTGGGCCGGAATTCAGTCCCACATTGATGGTTCGTCCCTTGAGCGCGTTTCGGCCTGAGGTGAGCACGCATCATCCTTTGCGCGGTTCCGGTGATCACTCTCTGGATGCTCCAACCTTCCTGGACTCTGACCCGCCGCCTAGACTTAACCTGCTTTATTTTCCGTTTTCTGACGCGCGTCCTACAACGTCGTTCTGCGTGCCTTTCATATCATTGTGCAACTGCAGCAATTAAGTTTCCTAGAGCGTCGGCTTTGGGGAGGTGAGAACCGATGGCCGCCGTTTCCCGCCCGTCCGCTCCGACAACTTGGCTTTCAATCAATACCGCGTGTATGATTGTTGTGATGCGTGCCCAAGGCGCTGATGCCGGCAGGACCGTGACGGCGCACAATCGGCCAACATCGGTCAGCCAGATTTACCGATACCAGTCTTCATCTTTGCCTAAACTTCCCACTGCCGACCCGCACGGTGGGTGGTGTGGGAGTTATGGTTAGAGGCCGTTGCCTACCCGATTAGGTGGCATTTCGGCCGCGACGCAGTGCGAGTGCCAAGCCAATGAGGAGCCACAGCGGACCGCCGACCACGAACATAAGATTCAGCAAGCGGTCAAAGCCATCGGCCGATTGCCCCCAATTCCGAACGCCAAGAACAAACAGCCACGCTCCCCAACAACTGAGCCCGACGCCTGCCAATCGTCGCAGCCATCCGCTAGCACGTACCAGCCTGGACCCATCGGGTATGGGAGCGGCAGTGTCGCCGGGCTCGCCGCGAAGCAGCCCCCAGCACCCTGCGGCACAGAGGACAAGCATGAGGCTCATGGCCCGTGACTGGGTCCAGTCCGACTTGCTGTAAGGCCCGGAGTGGGGCCATGCGTACGACCCTTTGTAGGGGCCGAATAGGTGAATTACTAGTCCCACCACGGCAACTCCGACGAACAGGCCCAGGCCCTCCATCCATAGCTCCGGAGAATCTCGGCGCATCCGGCGTTCCACCGCCGACAGCGGTCGATGCAGAGATGACTTTGCCCAAATGAACCATGCGAACGCGATGCTGGGCAAGAGCCAGCAAAGATAGACCGCCAAGTAGCCAACTCTCCGAGGCGGACTGATGAGAACCATAAGGTGCATCCCCGCGCCGAGGGCGAAAACCGTTGCGAATGCGATTCGTGGGCGCATGAAGAAGTGATGAGATGACGTCTAACGCAGAGCTAACCGGCTCGATTACGAGTAGGTGTTGAGCGAAATGTTAAAGCTGGAAATGTATTTGGCCAATTTTTTGTACCTCGCTTATGGAAAGACTTGACTTAAACGATACTCCGGATCCCTCCAGATAGCAATGGCATTCCCCCACCTCAGAATGTCTAGCATGAGAGGCCGCTTTGGGGTGAAAGCGGACCCATGTATGATGTCAGCTCCCGGCCAAGAGCCGACGTTCACACTCGACCTGGAAAACCGTGGAAACTAAAGAAGAGTCCCGACCCGATCAGACATCCCCCGTATGGTACGAGTTTAGAAATATGGTTTACTCAGAGCGATTTGATGAGGCAGAACGTTTGCTTTCTGAAGTCTCGGGCCTCCGATCGATGACAAATGGCTGCGGTGAAACAGCGCTCCATTTTTTGGCGATCGAGAATGACTTGGAAGGCGTGCTTTGGTTACAAGAACGAGGGTTCTCCATTGACACCGTCGACGCCTTCGGCGAACCCGTCATCTTTGTTGTTGCGCAGCTAGGCTACAAGGAATTGTTCAGTTGGTTCGTAAGCAAAGGAGCAAACGTACGCGCGAAGAATCGAGACGGGTTGGATTTGATTTCCCACTTGAGAGATTACGACAAGGACGACATGGCTGACTGGATCGAGACCACCTTTCTCCGAGCGTAATGGTTGCTGTCGGACCGATGCCCACAACACGATTAAGCCGAGTCCACTGTCGAGTACAATCGGCAGCAATCGGCTGCGGTTTCAACCGGTCCACGCAACACACTCTTCAAATCGTTGAGCCGGTGTTTGATAGTTTAGCGTCTTCCTAGGTCGCTCGTTCAATTTCCTTGCCAC
>Ga0209023_10002266_pt1 | contig 24337 bp, 22 predicted proteins | sample LakOneMetagenome_FD_187468 | JGI IMG/M metagenome (GOLD analysis project Ga0209023, IMG submission 187468) | Freshwater and sediment microbial communities from Lake Erie, Canada (SPAdes) (version 2) | ecosystem: Environmental > Aquatic > Freshwater > Lentic | place: Lake Erie, Canada... | reverse complement strand
CCACGGTAGGGCCTTTTTAGTTTTTATCGGTCACCATCATGAAGTTTATCGACGAAGCAAGAATTGAAGTCATCGCCGGCGACGGCGGCAACGGGTGCGCCTCGTTCCGCCGCGAGAAGTTCCGCCCCTTCGGCGGCCCGGACGGCGGCGACGGCGGCAAGGGCGGCTCGATCTACGTGGTGGCCGACCGTAACATCAACACCCTGGTGGACTTCCGCTACTCGAAGACCCACCATGCCCGCAACGGCGAACCGGGCCGCGGCTCGGACTGCTACGGCAAGGGCGCCGAGGACGTCTACCTGCGCATGCCGGTCGGCACCCTGATCGTGGACGACCTCAACGGCGAGATCGTCGCCGACCTGATGGAACACGGCCAGACCGAACTGCTGGCCAAGGGCGGCGAGGGCGGCTGGGGCAACATCCACTTCAAGACCTCGACCAACCGCGCGCCGCGCCAGAAGACCGAAGGCAAGGCCGGCGAGCGCCGCACCCTGCGCCTGGAACTGAAGGTGCTGGCCGACGTGGGCCTGCTGGGCATGCCGAACGCCGGCAAGTCGACCTTCATTACGGCCGTGTCGAACGCCAAGCCGAAGATCGCCGACTACCCGTTCACCACCCTGCACCCGAACCTGGGCGTGGTGCGCGTGTCGCACGAAAAGAGCTTCGTCATCGCCGACATCCCGGGCCTGATCGAAGGCGCGGCCGAAGGCGCGGGCCTCGGCCACCAGTTCCTGCGCCACCTGGCGCGTACGGGCCTGCTGCTGCACATCGTCGACCTGTCGGGCTTCGATGCCAAGGCCGATCCGGTCAAGGAAGCCAAGGCCCTGGTCAAGGAACTCGAGAAGTACGACGAAGAGCTGCTGAACAAGCCGCGCTGGCTGGTGCTGAACAAGCTCGACGTAGTCGAGGAAGCCGAGCGCAAGAAGGTCGTCAAGGACTTCGTCAAGCGCATGGCTTGGCGCGGCCCCGTGTTCGAGATCTCGGCCTTGAACCGCGAAGGCTGCCAGGACCTGGTGAACGCGATCTACCTGCACCTGGAAGAGAAGCGCACGCTTGAACAGCGCGCGGAAGAAACCTCGATGACCGAGGAAGCGCGCGGCATCAACTCGATCGACCCAAGCGATCCGCGTTTCAAGATCCTCGAAGATTAAATTGGCAGCAGCAGCCGCCCTGAACCGCAGCCGGCTGCGCGGCCGGCTGTTGAACCTGCTCGCCACCGCCAGCTCGCTGGCGGCGCTGGCGGCCATGCTCGATCCCGACGGCATCGCGTCGGCGATGGGCCTCTTTCTCGTCGGCGTGAACGGCTACAGCCAGTTCTACGCCGTCTACGTGGGCATGCGCCTCGCACAAGCGATGCTGGCGCTGCTGGCAGCAAGAAGCGGCGACCAGCCCCTTCTCGTCGACCTCACCGCATTGTTCCTCCTGGCCCAGCCGGCCGGGCGCCTGGTCGCGGCATTCGCGATCGGATTGCCGAAGGGGGTATTATTAGCAGTCTGTGTGGTCGAAGCGGTGGCAGGACTTTCCCTGCTGGCCTTACGGCCGCGAGGAAAATTTCTGTCGCCATGAACTCAGCTCATCTCCCAGCGCTCCAGCAAGCCTCCCGCATCATCGTCAAGGTCGGTTCCTCGCTCGTCACCAACGAGGGCAGGGGCCTGGACCAGTCCGCCATCGCCCGCTGGGCGTTTCAAATCGCCGCGCTGCGCGGCATGGGCAAGGAAGTCGTGCTGGTGTCCTCGGGCGCCATTGCCGAGGGCATGCTGCGCCTCGGTTTCACGAGCCGTCCGACCGACATCCACGAACTGCAGGCCTGCGCCGCGGTGGGGCAGATGGGCCTGGCCCAGATCTACGAGACCAGCTTCCAGAGCCACGGCGTCAAGACCGCCCAGGTGCTGCTGACCCACGCCGACCTGGCCGACCGCGAGCGCTACCTGAACGCGCGCTCCACCCTCACCACCCTGCTGAGTCTGGGCGTGGTCCCGATCATCAACGAGAACGACACCGTCGTCACCGATGAAATCAAGTTCGGCGACAACGACACCCTGGGTGCGCTGGTCGCCAACCTGATCGAGGCCGACGCACTGGTGATCCTCACCGACCAGCGCGGCCTGTATTCCGCCGATCCGCGCAAGGACTCCAGCGCGCGCCTGATCGGACAAGCCCAGGCGGGCGAACCTGCGCTGGAAGCGATGGCCGGCGGCGCCGGCTCCAGCATCGGGCGCGGCGGCATGCTGACCAAGATCCTGGCGGCCAAGCGCGCGGCGCGATCGGGCGCCCACACCATCATCGCTTGGGGCCGCGAAGAAAACGTGCTCACGCGCCTGGCCGGCGGCGAGGCGATCGGCACCCAGCTCAGCGCCCCGACCGGCCGCCTGACCGCGCGCCGCCAGTGGATGATCGACCACTTGCACACCACTGGCGAAGTCGTGATCGATGCCGGCGCCGCCCAGAAGCTCACGCAAGAGGGCAAGTCGCTGCTGCCGATCGGCGTGGTCGGCGTGCGCGGCGAATTCGGGCGCGGGCAGGTGATCACCTGTATCGACGAATCCGGCCTGCCGCTGGCGCGTGGCCTCACCAACTACACCAGCAGCGAAGTGAGGCGCATCATGCGCCACTCCTCGGCCGAGATCGAGCGCATCCTCGGCTACGTCGAGGGGCCGGAGCTGGTCCACCGCGATAACCTCGTGCTGTTGTGACGCGCCGCGCGGGCGTAGGGCGCGCGTTGCTGCCGAGCGACATTGTGTTGGCGGGGAGATAAGCAGTCCGAGGCTTGGTTTTGCCTCATGGATACAAAGTCCGTAGACTGAATGCATCTTGCATACAGCCGCGTACCGGCCTTCTCACCATGAAACTCAGCCGTAAACTCCCGATCGGCTTCGCCGCCGTCACCCTCGTCGTCGCGTGCGCCGGATTCTTCGGCATGAGCAGGATGAACCACGCGCTCGACACCTACAACACGGCCGTGACCCAGTCCGGCAACGCGCAGCGGGTGGAGGGCCTGCTGTCGCACTTCAGGCTCCAGACCCAGGAGTGGAAGAACACCCTGTTGCGCGGCAAGGATGAAGAGCAGCGCAACAAATACTGGTCGGCCTTCCAGAAGAGCGAGGCCGAGGTCGCTAAGGAAGCAAAGGATCTGGCCGCCCAGCTGCCGGCCGGCCCCGTGCGCGACCTGCTGACCAGCTTCCAGGGCGCGCACGCCAGGATGGGCGAGGGCTATCGCCGCGGCTACGCCGACTTCACCAGCGCGGGATTCGACCCCAGCGCCGGCGACGTGGCGGTCAAGGGCATGGACCGCGCGCCGGCCGAACTACTGGCCAAGGCCCAGGAGGCGATGTCGAAGCAGGCCACCGAAACGGTCGGCGCTGCCGAAGCCGTCGGCCGCCACGCCACCATCCTCAGCTACGGCCTGATGCTGCTGGGCGCCGTGGTGGCGGCCGTCGCAGGCATGCTGGTCTCGCGCTCGATCACTCGCCCGCTCGGCGCGGCGGTCGAAGCGGCGCAAAGCGTCGCCGCGGGCGACCTGCGCACCATCATCGAGGTGCAGAGCAGCGACGAGACCGGCCAGCTGCTGCAGGCCCTGAAGGATATGACCGGCAGCCTGCAGACCATCGTGGCCCAGGTGCGCGGCGGCGCCGAGACCATCGCAGTCGCTTCCGATGAGATCGCGCGCGGCAACCTCGACCTGTCGAGCCGTACCGAGCAGCAGGCTGGTGCGATCGAGGAGACCGCCTCCTCGATGGAAGAAATGACTGCGACCGTGCAGCGCAATGCCGAGAATGCGCAACAGGCCAGCATGCTCGCCATCTCGGCATGCGACGTGGCGTCCAGGGGCGGTCGCATGGTCGAGCAGGTAGTGGGCACCATGGGCTCGATCAGCGAATCCTCGCGGAAGATCGTCGACATCATCAGCGTCATCGACGGCATCGCCTTCCAGACCAACATTCTGGCCCTCAACGCGGCCGTCGAGGCGGCGCGCGCGGGCGAGCAGGGCCGCGGCTTTGCCGTGGTGGCGGGCGAAGTGCGCAACCTGGCGCACCGCTCGGCCAGCGCCGCCAAGGAAATCAAGGAACTGATCAACGACTCGGTAGCGCGCGTGGAGGCCGGCAACCAGCTGGTGGGGGAGGCCGGCGCCACGATGGGCGAGATCGTCGCCAGCGTGCGCCGCGTGATGGACATCATCGCCGAGATCAGCCAGGCCAGCACCGAGCAGGGTGCGGGTATCGCCCAGGTCAACGTCGCGGTGGGCGAGATGGACACCGCCACCCAGCAGAATGCGGCGCTGGTGGAGGAAGCGGCGGCCGCGGCGGAGTCGCTGCGCGAGCAGACGCTGGCGCTGAACGAGGTGGTGTCGGTGTTCAGGCTGGAAGACGCGCGCGTGGCGATGGTAGTCCGTGAGCCAAGGCGTCTGGCGGCGTAGGGTGTTCGGCTTCGCCGAACGCGCGTTCAACTCGCGGAAGCGCAGACACCGAGCATATCGGAACTGAACGCGCGGTCGGCAGAGCCGACCACCCTACGGTAAGATGGAACTGCGCCATCACAGGCGCATTTTTTCATTTTATCGATGGAGCCCATGAACCCTTCCCCACTCGCCGTCGTCCAGGCCCAGCTCGACGCCTACAACGCCAAGGACCTCGATGCGCTGATGCGCACCTATGCGCCCGATGCCCGACAGTTCGCGCTGCACGGCGCGCTGCTCGCCGAAGGGCATGCGCAGATCCGCCCGCGCTACCAGGAACGCTTCGGCGAGCCCGACCTGCATGCGCGCCTGTTGAACCGCTCCGTACTCGGCAACTTCGTCACCGATCTCGAGATCGTGACCCGCAACTTCCCGGAAGGCCCGGGCACGGTGGAGATGCTGTGCGTGTACGAGGTGGAGGGCGGGCGCATCGTGCGCGCCTCGTTCGCCACCGGCGAGAAGCGGCTCGGTTAGGCCGACTACCCCAGTTCGACGGCCTGAGTCGCAAGATCCGCGGCGGGATCCATCACGCCGGCCGGCGCCGGCGTCTTGTCCTTGAACTCGCACAGGTCGTTGATCAGGCAGTTCCAGCAGCGCGGTTTGCGCGCCACGCAGGTGTAGCGGCCGTGCAGGATCAGCCAGTGGTGGGCATCGATCAGGAAGTCCTTGGGCACGAACTTGAGCAGCTTCTGCTCGACGATGTCGACGTTCTTGCCCGGTGCGATCCTGGTGCGGTTCGCCACCCGGAAGATGTGGGTGTCGACCGCCATGGTCGGCTCGCCGAACGCCGTGTTCAGGACCACATTGGCGGTCTTGCGGCCCACGCCCGGCAGCGCCTCCAGCGCCTCGCGTTCGCGCGGCACTTCGCCGCCGTACTGCTCGACCAGGATCCGGCAGGTGGCGATCACGTTCTTGGCCTTGTTGTTGTACAGGCCGATGGTCGAGATATACGACTTGAGTTCCTCGAGCCCGAGGTCGAGGATGGCCTGCGGCGTGTTCGCCACCGGGTACAGGCGGCGCGTGGCCTTGTTGACGCCGACGTCGGTCGACTGGGCCGACAGCAGCACCGCGATCAGGAGTTCGAAGGGCGTGGTGAATTCGAGCTCGGTGGTCGGCTTCGGGTTGGCCGCGCGAAAGCGCGTGAAGATATCGAGGCGTTTGGCGGGATTCATCTGGCTTCAGGCTTGGTCCGGCGGATTGCCCGCGGCTTTCTGGCGCGCGCGTTCCATGGCAGCGGCGATAATGGCGCGCTTGCGCTCCTTCTCCGCCAGTTCTTCGGGCGTGTTGGCCGCTTCCGCCGTCACCGCACGCATCTTCTCCAGCGCCTTGGCGGCCAGGCGCGCATCGTTTTCCTCGCGTTCGCGGCGCAGCCGCTCGCTGCGGAAGTCGTGGCGCGCGCGCGCCGCATCGGCGGCTTCCTGCGACCAGGCGGCCCAGCCGGTCAGTTCGCCCGTGACCGGCAGCATCGAGATGCAGTCGACCGGGCAGGGCGCCACGCACAGGTCGCAGCCGGTGCACAGGCTGGGCAGGATGGTGTGCATCTGCTTGGCCGCGCCCATGATGGCGTCCACCGGGCAGGCCTGGATGCACAGGGTGCAGCCGATGCACAGCGACTCGTCGATGAAGGCGACCGGGCGCGGGCGCTCGATGCCGTTGGCCGGATTGATCGGAATGACCGGGCGCCCGGTGGCGCTCGCCAGGCGGCGCACGCCTTCGATGCCGCCGGGCGGGCACTGATTGATCTCGGCCTCGCCGCGCGCGATCGCCTCCGCATAAGGGCGGCAGGCGGGATAGCCGCACTTCGTGCATTGCGTCTGCGGCAGCAGGTCTTCGATCTGGTCGGCGAGGGTCTTGGTCACGGCTTGCGAATGCGGCAAAAGTCGTCATTATCCGCCAAAACCGCCAGCGGCGCGAGGCGGCGTCCGTGTTGGAACGAACAGACCGGGCCGTGCGTGCGTGGTGTACTGGAGCCTCGACTGACAGGGAGGACAGCATGAACATATCGATCGTTCCGGCCGTGCTTGCCATTTTCCTGGCAGGCAGCGCCCATGCGCAGGCGCAGCCGCGCGCCGCCGAGCCGGCCGCGCAAGGCAAGGCCGCCAAGGCCCAGCCGCGTTACCGCAGCGTGGAGGCCAGCGGCACACTCAAGCGCGGCGAACAGCTGCCGCCGCGCTATCGCACGCATCACTACGTGGTGGAGAACTGGCAGGCGCACCGCTTGACGGAGCCGCCGCCGGGGCACCAGTGGGTGCAGGCGGGCAGCGATTATGCGCTAGTGGCGATTGCGACGGGGGTGGTGACGGAGGTGCTGGTGGGGAGGTGAGTGCAGGCCTTGGCGTAAGGCGTGCGAAATTGGGTTCCCGCCTGCGCGGGAACGACGGTTTCGGTGCTAGAGGTACAAACGGCGCAATCTGTTGGCCACCGCCTCAAGCACGTCATTCCCGCGAAGGCGGGAATCCAAGTTCTGAAATCAGCTCGTAGCCCCAAACAAAAACGCCGGAGCAAGCTCCGGCGTTTCCACATCCATCAGGCATGCGCCCGGATGAACTCCCCGATCTTCGGGCAGATGATCTCGCGCCAGCGGCGGCCCGAGAAGATGCCGTAGTGGCCGCACTTGGGCGCCACGAACTCGAGGTGCTTCTCCTTCGGGATGCCGGAGCACAGGTCGTGCGCGGCGCGGGTCTGGCCCAGGCCCGAGATGTCGTCCAGTTCACCTTCGACGGTGAACAGGGCCACGGTCTCGATGTCCTGCGGACGCACCAGCTGGCCGCCGACTTCCCAGGTGCCCTTGGGTAGGCGGTGTTCCTGGAACACGGTCTTGATGGTCTCGAGGTAGTACTCGGCCGGCATGTCGAGCACGGCGTTGTATTCGTCGTAGAACTGGCGGTGCGCCTCGGCCGAGTCGTCGTCGCCGCGCACCAGGTGCTGGTAGAACTCGCGGTGGCTCTGGGCGTGGCGGCCCGGGTTCATGGCGATGAAGCCGGCGTGCTGCAGGAAGCCCGGGTAGACCTTGCGTCCGAAGCCCGGGTAGTTGCCCGGCACCGAGTAGATCACGTTGTTCTCGAACCACGAGAAGGGCTTTTCCACCGCCAGGTCGTTCACCGCGGTGGGCGACTTGCGCGGGTCGATCGGGCCGCCCATCATGGTCATGGTGCGCGGCAGCTTCGGATCCTTGTTGGTCGCCATCAGCGAGATCGCGGCCAGCACGGGCACGGTCGGCTGGCACACCGAGATCACGTGCACGTCCGGGCCGAGGTGGCGGATGAAATCCTGCACATAGTAGATGTAGTCGTCCAGGTGGAACGGACCCTGGGACAGCGGCACCATGCGCGCGTCGACCCAGTCGGTGATGTAGACGTCGTGCTCGACCAGCAGGGCGCGCACGGTGTCGCGCAGCAGGGTGGCATGGTGGCCCGACAGCGGCGCGACCACCAGCACCTTCGGCTGCTCGAGGGCGGCGAAGGCCTGGTCGCTCAGGTCTTTCTTGAAATGGAGGAGCTTGCAGAACGGCTTGTCGATCACCGTGCGTTCCATAATGCCGACCTCGGCATCCTTGATGGCCACGGTCTTGATGCCGAACGCCGGCTTTTCATAATCCTTGCCGAGGCGGTACATCAGCTCGTAACCGGCAGCGATACGCTGCGAGAACGGGGTGTGCGCGAACGGCGAAACGGGGTTGGAGAACAGTTTTGAGGACGCATCCGCCCACTGCATCAGCGGGGTCAGGAAGGAGCGTTGCATCTCGTGCAGTTGGTAAAGCATAAATATTCCTTCGTGGGGAAATGGCGCGTCGCAATCGTTTGCGCGTGGCTCCGGTCAATTATAGGGGATTGTGATTTACTTGTGGAAACAGTCGTTTTCACTCCCTTCAGCCCTGAAGCAGTTGTAGCATATTTGTGCAGCGGCACTCGGTGAAGCGCGCCACATAAACAGGTAGGTCCTGTCCGACACGACGTCGCCGTCGCGCGGTTCTTACTGAACGCAGCCGCGGGCACATAAAGAAAAATGCCGCCGGGCTTGCGCCGGGCGGCATTTTTTTACCAGACGGTCAAATCAGTCGAAGACCGGGGTTTCGACGCCCAGGATCTTGTGCAGCTTCGGCGACGTGGTGGTGTACTGCATGTGGATCTTCTTATCCGGGAAGATGTAGGGCGCGGCGCCGAAGGCGGCCAGCGCGGCTTCGTGGAAGCCCGACAGGATCAGCTTCTTCTTGCCCGGATAGGTGTTGATGTCGCCCACGGCGAAGATGCCTGGCACGTTGGTCTCGAACTTCTCGGTGTCCACGACCTTGAGCTGCTTGCGCTCGATGTCCAGGCCCCATTCGGCGATCGGGCCCAGTTTCGGCGACAGGCCGAAGAACACCAGCAGCATGTCCAGCGGCACGCGGCGGGTGACGCCGTCGGCGCCGGTGACCTTCACTTCGGACAGCTTGCCGTCGATCTCGTCGAAGCCGGTGACCTGGCCGATGATCAGCTGCATCTCGTACTCGTCGCACAGTTGTTTCATCTTGGCGACCGAGGCCGGGGCGGCGCGGAAGTCTTCGCGGCGGTGCAGCAGCACGACCGACTCGGCCTTGCCGACAAAGTTCAGGGCCCAGTCCAGCGCGGAGTCGCCGCCGCCGCAGATGACCAGGTTCTTGCCTTCGAACGGAGCCGGATCCTTCACGCGGTAGAACAGCTGGCTGTTCTCGAATTTCTCGATGCCGTCGACCTTCATGGTGCGTGCCTGGAACGAACCGACGCCGGCAGCGATGAAGATGGTCTTGGTGATGAAGCGCGTGCCGGTCGAGGTCTCGACGTTGAAGCGGCTGTCTTCGCGGCGCTGCACGGTCGTGACTTCCTGGCCCAGGTGGAAGGTCGGCTCGAACGGCTCGATCTGCTTGAGCAGGTTGTCGGTCAGTTCCTGCCCGGTGCACACCGGCACCGCCGGGATGTCGTAGATCGGCTTGTCCGGATACAGTTCCACGCACTGGCCGCCGACGGCCGGCAGCGAATCGATGACGTGGGCCTTGATCTCGAGGAGGCCGAGTTCGAAGACCTGGAACAGGCCGACCGGACCGGCGCCGATGATCACGGCATCGGCTTCGATCGCGCCGGCGAACGAGCTGTTGGGAGCGATGCTGCCCGCTTCGTGGGAGGCACTGATAGTCATGCGCTTAGCTTTCTGAATAGGGGGTATGGGTGTGACGGTGGCCGCTAGTGTGCCACGATTGACGAACCTGCGCAGAGGTGGGCCCGGCGGGCCCCCTCAGGATGGACTGCCGGACGTTCAGCGGGCCAGCTGGTCGAGCTTTTCCTTGACGTCTTTCCACTCTTCCGCGTCGGGCAGGGCCGGCTTGGTCTTGGTAATCGACGGCCAGAAGCGCGCCAGGTCGGCATTGAGCTTGATGAACTGCTGCTGGTCCGACGGCACGTCTTCTTCCGCGTAGATCGCATTCACCGGGCACTCGGCCACGCAGACGGCGCAGTCGATGCACTCGTCAGGGTCGATGGCGAGGAAATTCGGGCCTTCCCGGAAACAATCTACCGGGCATACATCGACGCAGTCGGTATAACGACAACGGATGCACGATTCGGTGACAACGTGGGTCATAACAGTCCTATTAGTGTTGGTGTCGGTCGCGGCGCCGAACGCTGAATGGGCCGGCGGGACTTGCAAAGCACTGTATTTTAGGGCAATTCGGGTTTTCCTACAAATCAGCCTTATACACAATATATATAAGCAAATGTGAGCGATGACGGCGCACCCGAGGACGCCGCCACCGCCCGGACGGGTTTCAGGCCGTGGTCCTGAGGCGGTCGAGCAGGTGCTGCCAGTCGCCGCCGCTGCCGTCCTCGCGCACGAACACGGTGTGGCAGCGCTGGCCGTCCTCGACCGTGATTTCCCAGCGCGGCAGGTCGGCCCCGATCGGGCAGCTTGGTGCCGCCGAGAAGAAGTCGAGGCGCCCCAGCAGCGCCTCCAGCTCGGCGCCGCCGGGGTGGGCGGCGGTGTCGAGGTCGTAGGCTTCGGCCAGCCCGGCGAAGCCGCCGCAGGCGCGCGCGCTGATCTTCATGCCTCCTCCGCGCGCCCGGCCGCCGGGCTGCCGGCCACCGGGCTGCCGGCTACCGGCACCACCACCGGGACGCCGGCCGCTGTCCCCGCCAGCGCGCATTCGCCCAGCCGGCCGTTGGCCGCGCACCAGCGCGCCAGCGCCCGCGCCTCGCCGTCGAGCACGCGGTCGATGCGGTGGTATTCGGGCAGGTTCATGGTGCCGCAGCAGGCGCGCCGGTCCTGGCGCGCGCCGGGGGCGTCGCATACCTTGGGCTCCAGCGGGCTGCACGGCGACAGGGCGCCGGCGGCTTCCGGCGGCTGCTCGACCACGTCGCGGCGCGCGAACTGGTTGCGGATGAAGGCGGCGTAGCTGGCCGGTTTGCCGTCCTCGCCCACGATGCGCAGCATCTCGTTGACCACGTCGACATAGCTGGCGGCGCTGTCGGGCGCGGCGATCAGGGCGCGCAGCAGCAGCCCGCGCAGGTAGGCGGCGACCCGGTGCAGCACGGCGGCGTCGTCGTCCAGCTGCGGGTTGCGCTCGTAGGCGAACATGTCGGCCAGCACGTCGTAGACGGCGCCGGTAAAGACTTGCGAGATCGCGTGCACCTGGGTCCCGGCCTGGCCCAGGGTCAGGTCGTTGTCCGCGTTGCGCAGGCCGGTACTGCCGCCCAGCGCCATGCCGAACTGCTCGGCGATGTCGGACAGATAGGTCTTGTCGTGCAGCAGGGCCTTGGTCTGGGCCACCACCGCCTCGCACTGGTCGAGCTGAGACAGGGCCAGGAAGATCGCGGTGAGGTCGCCGAAGGCTTCGTGCAGGCCGCCGGTCTGGGGCGGGGCGTCGGCCAGCAGCCATTGGGGCTTGAGGCCGTCGAGCACCGCGTGGGCGGTTTCGTGGGCCACGATGTCGAACGACCGGCAGGTGTAGACGCGCGCTGGCTCGGCGCCGTCCAGGGCAGCCGCGGCGCCATTCGTGTTCGGGACGAAGTCGCCGAACTTCAGGCAGGCCTGGGTGCGGCTGTAGAAGGCGTTCATCACGTTCGGCAGGCCGTAGGGGTAGACCGAGAGGGGCCGCGTGTCCATGCTGGTGTTCCACTGCCAGGGCAGCGGCATGTCCAGTCCGGCCGCCAGCAGCGCGCGCTGGTACATGGTCAGGGTCTGGCGCACCACGGCGAAGGTGTGGACGGCGTCGAACTGCGGCGTGTCCGGCCGGGTGACGAAGTCGCCCAGGGCGTTCGGCTCGACCGGATCGATGCCCGGCACGCCCGGCGCGATGCGGGCGTCGCGCGGGCCGGCCAGCACCGGGCCGGGCAGGTAGGCGCGGCGGGTGCCGATCTCGCTCACCGACGGGTCCTGCTTCCACATCAGCACCCGGGCCCCGAAGGCGTGCGGCAGCGGCGGCGCCTCGGCCGCCAGGCTGTCGTCGTCCGGCTCGACTGGCTGCTCGAGCAGGCGCGCCAGGCGGTGCTGCTGCTGGTAGGGGGCGCTGGGCGTGGGGATGAAGCGGACCGGCGGCTGGCCACGCTCCTGCGTGTCGCTTGCGTCCGGGGAGAGGGTACCTGGTTCCATGACGGCTCCTTGCAAAATGTCTGGGCGGCATCTCCATGGTCGCGCGCCCTGTGGCGCGGGCATTGATTAGGATCAATTGCTCAATACGTCATGACGCTGTCACGCGGGGACTGGCCACCTCCGCCGTCAACTGGCATCATGTCGGACTTTTCTTGCAACCGATTAAGTAAAAGGATGGTCCAGCATGTCGGAAATTAGCATCGTCCAGGAACACAACCTGAGCCCCGAGCAGGCGCGCGCCGCCGCCCAGCAGGTGGCGCAGCGCATCGCGGACGAGTACGACCTGTCCTGCAAATGGGATGGGGACGTGTTGCGCTTCGAGCGCAGCGGGGTGGAGGGGGCCTTGCGCCTGGACGGCCAGCGCGCCGCGCTGCGCATCCGCCTGGGGCTGTTCATGGGGGTGTTCGCCCCGGCCATCGAGGCCAAGGTGGCGGAAAAGATGCGCAAGGTGTTCGTGCCGGCCTGAGGCCGCCGGCAGGCAGGTGGCCGCCCGCGGGCGGCCTGGGCGTCAGCCCTTCAGTTCTTCGATCAGGTCGATGTACTGCTGCATCGCGTCTTCCTGCGAGGTGCCCTTCAGGGCGGCCCAGGCGTCGAACTTGGCGCGGTTGACGAAGTCGGTCATGCCCGGGCGCTCCCCTTGGGCGTCGCCGCTCGAGCCCTGCTTGTACAGCGCGTAAATCTTCAGCAAGGTCATGTTGTCCGGGCGCTCCGGCAGATTCTTCGATTCGGCTTGGGCCTGGGCAAACTGTTCCTGCAAGCTCATGGGTACTCCTGTATTGGTTGCGTTGGCAATGTGGAAATGCAGGGAGGAATCTTAGCGCAGGAGGAGAGCGTTCGCGGCCGAAATGGCTGAACTTTAGAGGGGATGCTCAACCGTAGGGTATTCGGCTACGCCGAACGCGCGTTCAACGGGCGTTGGCGCAATCTCTGCGCATGCCGGAGTTGGACGCGCGGTCGGCAAAGCCGACCACCCTACGGAAAATCAGACGTCCAGCAGCTCGACGTCGAAGATCAGGGTCGCGTTCGGCGGAATCACGCCGCCGGCGCCGCGTGCGCCGTAGCCGAGGCTGGCCGGGATGGTCAGGCGGCGCTGGCCGCCGACCTTCATGCCCTGCACGCCTTCGTCCCAGCCGCGGATCACGTGGCCGGCGCCCAGCGCGAACTGGAACGGGTCGTTGCGGTCCTTGCTCGAATCGAACTTGGCGCCCTGGCTGCCGTCGTCGTTGCGCAGCCAGCCGGTGTAGTGGACGGTGACGTGCTGGCCGGCTTTGGCTTCGGCGCCGCTGCCGACGACGGTGTCTTCGTATTGCAGGCCGGAATCAGTGGTAATGGTGGACATGGTTTTCCCTGTTGTTCAAGTTGAACGGCGATTGTAGTGCATGGGGCGCAAGCCCGCCAAACGGCCAGCGCCGCGCGAACTCCGCTGCGGTGTGCGTAGAATGGCAATATTCCAGCCAGACAAGGAGTTGCGATGCCGCGATCTGACCAGCCGACCTGCCGGGTGACGCCATGAAGGGGGTCGGCACCGCCTACCGGCGCGCGCTGCGTGCCCAGTTCTCGCGCCGCATGCTGCTGCTGTCCGGCGCGCCGCTGGCGCTGTCGCTGCTGCTGTGGGGCGCCGTGCTGTGGACCGGGCTGCAGCCGCTGCTCGACTGGTTGCAGGCGATCTTTGCCGAATACGGCTGGTTCCAATCCAGCGGCGGCATGCTGGCCATGCTCGGCCTGGGCGTGTTCAAGGTGATGGTGGTGCCGCTGCTGGCGATCGCGCTGCTGCTCCCCTTGATGATCGCCTCGGCGCTGCTGTTCATGGGCGTGATCGCGATGCCGGCCATCGAAGGCCACGTCGGCGGCACCCAGTACCCGAAGCTGGAAAAGAAGCAGGGCGGCTCCTTCCTCGGCAGCGTCGCCATCAACCTCGGCAGCACGGCGGTGTTCGCGGTGCTGTGGCTGTTCACCTTGCCGCTGTACGCGATGCCGCCGCTGGCCTGGCTGGTGCAGGCTTGCCTGTGGGCCTGGGTCACCTCGCGCGTGATGAGCTACGATGCGCTGGCCGCCCACGCCAGTCCGGACGAACGGCGCGAACTGGTACGGCGCCACCGCGGCGCGCTGATCGCGATCGGCTTCGCCTCGGGCCTGCTTGGTGCGCTGCCCGGCATTGCCTGGATGGGCGGCGCGCTGCTCTCGATCGTGCTGTTTCCCTTCCTGGCCCTGTTTTCGCTCTGGCTCTACATCATGATCTTCCTGTTCGCCGGCCTGTGGTTCCAGTACTTCTGCCTGGGCGCGCTGGAGGAGCTGCGCGGCGCCACGGCGCCGGCCGCATAGGCTTGTGGCACACTGGTCGCGGCAAGGAGGAATCGACATGGAATTCGGCTTGATCGTCGTCGGCGACGAGATCCTGTCCGGCAGACGCCAGGACAAGCATTTTGCGAAGGTGGTGGAACTCTTGGGGGCGCGCGGCCTGCAGCTGGCCTGGGCCGAGATCGTCGGCGACGATCCGCAGCGCCTCACGGCCAGCCTGCGGCGCAGCTTCGCGGGCGAAGACGTCGTCTTCAGCTGCGGCGGTATCGGCGCCACCCCGGACGACCACACGCGCCAGTGCGCGGCCGCGGCGCTCGGGCTGCCCCTGGTGCTGCACCCGGAAGGACGCCTGCACATCGAGGAGCGCATCCGCGAGACCACGCCAGGGGCCGACCTGGCCGCGCCCGACAACCTGCAGCGCCTGAAGATGGCCGAATTCCCGCAAGGCGCGCGCCTGATCCCCAATCCCTACAACCGCATCGCCGGCTTCTCTGTGGCCGACCACCATTTCGTTCCGGGCTTCCCGGTGATGGCCTGGCCCATGATCGAATGGGTGCTCGACACCCACTACGGCCACCTGTTCCATGCCACGCGCCACGAGGAGCGCGCGCTGCACGTCTACGAACAGGCCGAGTCCGCGCTCACACCGCTGATGGAGGCGCTCGAGCGCGATTATCCGGGCGTGCGGGTATTCAGCCTGCCCAGCGTGGGCGATGCCCATACCCGCCGCCACATCGAGCTGGGCGTGAAGGGCGATCCTGCCAAAGTGGGACCGGCTTTCGAAACAATGCAGGCCGAACTGCGTGCCCGCGGCGCCGAATTCGTTGCTTTGTAGGACTACACGCCGTCGAGTTAACTCTGCCGTTGTTTTTTTGCGAAAATACTTCGCGCTGATCAAAATTGTTAAACCGTGTCTCGCGCGGGTCGTATTGATGTGGTGGAATGATACCTGTGAAGGTGCAATCCTGAGTGAGTTTGCGCCGCACATTTTTGCGAACTGACGAGGACCCGATCACTCGAACGAACCAGCAGCATGGATGGCGGGCAGGTTGGCGGGGATTGAGCACGTATTGATTCAAACCGGTTGAGCCATCATGGAAAGTATTCGCCGCACCACGCGGCCCTTTGACGTATTCCGCGCCTTCGGTAAATGGCGCATGTTCGACGGCCTGCGCCAGCGCCCGGCCCTGGCGTCCGCGCACGCGGGCGGCGCGTCCGTGCTTGCGTCCGCGGGCGGCAACGACGTTCCGCTGTACGAAGCCTATCCGCACATGGCGGGCGGCGGCGGCGCGCCCTCCGGCGCCCCCGTGCCCCCGCCCGACGCCCCCGGCCCGGGCGGGCTGCCCGAGCCGGCGCCGCGCAAGCGCCGCTGGAAGCTCTGGTTCGGCCTCATCGTCCTGATCCTGCTGCTGGTGCTGGCCGCCTGGGGCGCGCTCGAGATGCGCACCTCGCGCCTGCAGGCCAGGATCTTCGCCGGCATGGCCGCCGACCTGACCTACCGGATGGACAAGGGCCCGAGCAAATCGATCCGCTTCCCCCAGCCCAGCCCCTACGACACGCGCCTGGGCTACGCCAGCATGCCGGACTACCTGCAGAAGCTGCAGTCGCGCGGCTATTACATCGAGGCCCAGGCCCGCATGTCGCCCAAGATGGTCGAGATGGCCGACCGCGGCCTGTACGCCACCTACCACGAGAAGACCAAGGTCGGCCTCGAGATCCTCGACTGCCGCGCCCAGCCGCTGTTCGCCTCGCGCTTCCCCGAGCGCTACTACCATACCTTCAAGGACGCACCGCCGCTGCTGGTGCAAAGCCTGCTGTTCATCGAGAACCGCGAACTGCTCGACCCGGCCAACCCGCGCCGCAACCCGGCGGTCGAATGGGACCGCTTCTCGAAAGCCGTGTTCGACAAGACCCTGAGCAGCGTCGGCCTGGGCGGCGGCGGGCGCGTGGCCGGCGGCTCGACGCTCGCCACCCAGATCGAGAAATACCGCCATTCGCCAGAGGGCCGTACCAGCTCGCTGGGCGACAAGATGATCCAGATGGCCTCGGCCACCCTGCGCGCCTACCAGGACGGCGAAGACACCACTGGTGCGCGCCAGCGCATCGTGCTCGACTACCTGAACACCGTGCCGCTGTCGGCCAAGCCGGGCTACGGCGAAGTCAACGGCATCGGCGACGGCATGTGGGTCTGGTACGGGCGCGACTTCGACCAGCTCAGCACCATGCTGCGCGGCCCGATGAACAGCCGGGACGCCGTCACCGCCTACAAGGAAGCGCTGTCCTTGATGATCGCGCAGCGCCGCCCGGCCTATTACCTGGGCGACGGCGAGCAGGACCTGGAAACCCTGACCAACAGCCACCTGCGCGTGCTGGCCCAGGCCGGCGTGATCACGCCGCAGCTGCGCGACGCCGCCCTCAAGGTACGCCTGCACCCGGCCCAGGGTTCGGGCGTGGCGGCGCCGGGCGCTGACGCGTTCGTGTCGCGCAAGGCCGCCAACGCGATCCGCAACCACCTCGGCTACCTGGTGGGCGACTCGCGCCTGTACAACCTCGACCGTCTCGACCTGTCGGTGGTCTCGACCCTCGACGCCGGGGTGCAGCAGGCCGTCACCGATACGCTGCGCAAGCTGTCCGACGCCGAGCACGCCCAGGCCGCCGGCCTGACCGGCAAGGGCCTGCTCGGCAATGGCGACCCGTCCCAGGTGGTGTACAGCTTTACCCTGATGGAGCGGGGCGAGCACGTGAACTACCTGCGGGTCCAGACCGACAACTACGACCAGCCGCTCGACATCAACGAAGGCGCCAAGCTCGACCTGGGTTCGACCGCCAAGCTGCGCACCCTGGTGACCTACCTCGACATCGTCGACCAGCTGCACAAGCGCTACGAACCGATGGATAAAATCGGCCTGATGGGCGTCGAAGTCGACCCGAAAGACCGCATGTCGCAGTGGGCCGTCGACTACTTCCGCCAGCTGCCAGAAGGCGCCGACCGCGGCCTCAAGCCCATGCTGGCGGCCGCGATGGAGCGCAAGTACTCGGCCAACCCGGGCGAAGCCTTCTTCACCGGCGGCGGCCTGCACACCTTCGGCAACTTCAGCAAGCTGGATAACAGCAGGATCATGACGGTGACCGAGGCGCTGCGCAATTCGACCAACCTGGTGTTCGTGCGCATGATGCGCGACGTGGTGCGCTACTACATGTTCCAGCTGCCGGGTTCCTCGGCCAAGCTGCTGGCCGACGCCGACGATCCGCGCCGCGCCATGTACCTGCAGCGCTTCGCCGACAACGAAGGCAAGGTGTTCCTCGCCAAGTTCTGGAACAAGTACAAGGACAAGTCTCCGCAGGAAGTCCAGGATCTGCTGTTCACCAGCGTGCGTCCGCTGGCCTCGAAGCTGGCCGCGGCCCATCGCACCGTGTTCCCGAACGCGACGATGGCGCAGTTCGGCGCCTTCGTCGACAAGAACCTGCCGGACTCGGTCGACATGGATCCGGACCGCATCCCGAAGATGTACGAGATGTACGATCCGAAGAACATGTCGCTGGCCGACCGCGGCTACGTGGCCTCGGTGCACCCGCTCGAGCTGTGGCTGGCGGGCTACCTGATCACGCATCCGAAGGCCGGCTGGACCGAAGTCACCAATGCCAGCGTCAAGGAGCGCCAGGAAGTCTATTCCTGGCTGTTCAAGACCCACCGCAAGCATGCCCAGGACAAGCGCATCGCCGGCCTGATCGAGGTCGAGGCCTTCCTCAAGATCCACGCCCAGTGGAAGAAGATGGGCTATCCGTTCGACTCGCTGGTGCCGTCCTACGCCACCACCCTGGGCGCCTCGGCCGACCGGCCGGCGGCCCTGGCCGAGCTGATGGGCATCATCGTCAACGGCGGCGTGCGCAAACCCGTCGAGCGCATCGATTCGCTGCACTTCGCCAAGGACACGCCTTACGAGACCCTGGTCAAGCGCAGCAAGGGCGGCGGCAAGGAGCAGGTGCTGGCGCCGGAAGTGGCGAGGGCGGTGGCCGACGCCATCCAGGGCGTGGTCAGCTTTGGCACCGCCAAGCGCGTCAAGACCGCCTTCACGCAGTCCGACGGCAGCGTCATCGCCGTGGGCGGCAAGACCGGTACCGGCGACCAGCGCTTCGAGGTGTATGCGCGCGGCGGCCGCGTGATCGAGTCGCGCTTCGTGAACCGCTCGGCGACCTTTGTCTTCAACATCGGCGAACGCTACTTCGGCAGCATGACCGCCTACGTGCACGGCCCGCAGTCCGGCGACTACGACTTCACCAGCGCGCTGCCGGTGCAGCTGCTGGCCAACCTGGCGCCGAGCCTGATGCCGATGATCGAACCGCCTGCGGGCAGCGTGGCGGCACAGCGCCAGTGCGTCCGATAGCGCCGGACGGCGCGCGCGCCGGCGGCATCAAGCGCGCCGTCATCCGCGTGCGCCAGTTCAGCATCGTGTCCCTGCGCGACCTGCTGGTCGCCTCGGGACCGACCGTGCTGGCGGTGCTCGCGGTGGCGGTGCTGGCCTATCTCTGGGTCGACCCGGCGCCGCCGCGCAAGCTCACCATGGTCACCGGCCAGTTCAACAGCGCCTACGAAGAGTTCGGCCGCCAGTACGCCGCGCGCCTTGGGCGCGACGAGATCAAGCTCACCCTACAGCCTTCGCTCGGCTCGGCGGAAAACCTGCAGCGCCTCATCGACGGCAAGGCCGACGTGGCCTTCGTGCAGAGCGGCTCGACCGTGGACGGCCAGGCCGAGGCGGCCGGATTGGTCTCGCTGGGCAGCCTGTTCACCGAACCGGTCTGGCTGTTCCTGCGCGAGGGCGCCAGGGTCACCCATCTCACCGACCTGAAAGGCAAACGCATCAATCTGGGACCGGAAGGCACCGGCGTGCCGCGCCTGTTCCGCCAGGTGCTGGACGCGAACGGCATCGAGCCGGACGAACTGCGGATCGGCGCGCTGGAAAACACGCCGGCCACGGTGGAACTGCTGGCCGACCGCGTCGACGGCCTGGTGTTCAGCTCCGCCCCCGAAGCGCCCCTGATCCAGATGCTGCTGCAGACGCCCGGCATCCAACTCTTCAACTTCACCCAGGCCGACGCCTACACCCGGCGCCTGCCGTTCCTGACCCATGTCGTGCTGCCGCGCGGGATCGTCGACCTTGGACGCGACATCCCGGCCCAGGACTACCACCTGATCGCGCCCACCGCCACCCTGGTGGCCAGGGAAGACCTGCATCCGGCGCTGGTGGGCCTGCTGGTGAAGTCGGCCTTCGAGATCCACGGCAAGGCCGGCTGGTTCCAGCAGCAGGGCCAGTTCCCGTCGCCGAAGTACACCGAGATCCCGGTCGCGCGCGAGGCGGCGCGCTATTACCGCGACGGTCCGCCCTTCATGCAGCGCTACCTGCGCTTCTGGCTGGCCAACCTGTTCGAGCGCCTGTGGGTGGTGGCGGTCGCGCTGGCGGCGCTCCTGATCCCGCTCTCCAAGATCGTCCCGCCGATCTACGTCTGGCGCGTGCGCTCGCGCGTGTACCGCTGGTACGGCGAGCTGCGCGCGGTGGAGCAGGCGCTGGATGCGGTCGAACCTGAAGGGCGCGAGAGCGTGCGCGACGAGCTGCTGCACCGCCTCGACGACATCGAAGAACGCGTGAACCGCATCTCGATTCCGCTCGCCTACGCGGACGAACTGTACCGCCTGCGCAGCCACATCAACTTCGTGCGCGAGCGGGTGCGCGGCACCATCGACCGGCACGGGGTGGCGGTCGGCTTGTCCAAATAGCAAACTGGGGAGGAAACGGATTACACTGGCGCTCTTTGTTCCGCATTTTTGCCAAGGAAGCCATGATCCGCCGTCCCCTTTCCGCTCTCGCGCTCGGCGCGCTGCTGGCCTGCAGCTTCGCGCTGCCCGCCACCGCATTCGCGCAAAGCGAAACCGCCGCCCAGAAGCGCAATCCGCGCGAAGCCTATACCAAGTACGAATACCGCATCCCGATGCGCGACGGCGTGAGCCTGTTCACCACTGTCTACGTGCCGAAGGACAGCTCGAAACCCTATCCCTTCCTGGTGCAGCGCACTCCGTACAGCGCGGGCGTGTTCGCGCAAGGAGAGCGGCGCTACGGCGTGGACTGGTTCCCCGAGGCGATCAGCCCCTCACGCGAACTGGAGGACTCGGGCTACATCTTCGTCACCCAGGACGTGCGCGGCCGCTACATGTCCGAAGGCAGCTGGCAGGAGATGACGCCGCACGCCAAGGCAAAGCGCGCCAAGGGGGAAGGGCAGGAAAGCGAGGACATGTACGACACCGTCGAGTGGCTGCTGAAGCACATCCCGAACAACAACGGCCGGGTCGGCATCTGGGGCATCAGCTACCCGGGCTTCTACACCGCTGCCAGCATCATCGATTCGCACCCGGCGATCAAGGCGGCCTCGCCGCAGGCGCCGATCGCCGACCTGTACATGGGCGACGATTCCTACCACGGCGGCGCCTTCATGCTGTCGGCGAACTTCGATTTTTATTCGTCCTTCGTCCCCCAGAAGAACCCGACCGTGGGCGACAAGGAGCGTTCGCGCTTCGAGTACGGCGAAGCCGACGCCTACGACTTCTTCCTGAAGCGCCTGACGATGCCGAACATCCTGGCCAGCCTCAGCGAAGAACAGCGCACGCTCCTGGTGCCGACCATCGAGCACGATACCTACGACGAGTTCTGGCGCTCGCGCGCGATCACGCCGCACATGAAGAACGTGAAGGCGGCGGTGCTGACCGTGGGCGGCTGGTTCGATGCGGAAGACCCGGCCGGTCCGTTCGCGATCTACAAGGCGGTCGGCAAGTTCAACCCGGCCACCCCCAACTCCCTGGTGATCGGTCCCTGGGTGCATGGCGGCTGGGCGCGGAGCGACGGCGCGCGCCTGGGCCACGTGAGCTTCGACACCAGGACGGGCGACTACTTCCGGCGCGAGATCCAGTTCCCCTTCTTCGAGCAGCACCTGAAGGGCGTGAAGCCGGCGCGCACGCTAGCGGCCGTGACGGCTTTTGAAACCGGCACCAACGTGTGGCGCAGCTACGCGGCCTGGCCGCCGGCGCCGAGCAAGGCGCGCAACCTGTACTTCGGCCCGAACGGCACGCTGTCCTGGCAGCAGCCGGCCAGCTCCGGGTCGGGCTACGACGAATACGTGGCCGATCCGCGCAAACCGGTGCCTTTCATCGGCTATGCCGCCACCGGCGTGCCGCGCGAATACATGGTCTCCGACCAGCGCTTCGCCGCCACCCGTCCCGACGTGCTGGTCTACCAGAGCGAGGTGCTGGAACAGGACGTGACGGTGGTGGGCTCCGTGGTGCCGAAGCTGTTCGTGTCGACCACCGGCACGGACGCCGACTGGGTGGTGAAACTGATCGACGTGTATCCGAGCGAGTACCCGACGCCGAGCGCCCAGCGCAGCGGCAACGACGTCGGCCCGCCGAACGTCAACCTGGGCGGCTTCCAGCAGCTGGTGCGCGGCAATCCGCTGCGGGGCAAGTTCCGCAACAGTTTCGAGAAACCGGAACCCTTCGTGCCGGGCAAGCAGGAGGCGCTCAGTTTCGACATCGGCGAGGTGAACCACACCTTCCGCCGCGGCCACCGCATCATGGTGCAGGTGCAGAGTTCGTGGTTCCCGCTGGTCGACCTGAATCCGCAGACCTTCACCCACATTCCGACGGCGAAACCGGAAGACTTCAGGAAGGCGACCCAGCGCGTCTACCGCGCGCCGGGCGCGGCGTCCAGCCTCCAGCTGATGGTGATGCCGTAGCGTTCAACCCGAATAGGAACGGATGGCGCGCGTATTCATCCGACCGCCCTACGCCCCGATGCGGACCGTAGGGTGGGCGGCTGTACCCGGATGGCCGAGCAGCCGATACGGCATCACCATCAGGCCCCGATCCAGGGCAGCCCCGCCTTGCACCACCCGCCCACCGTCTTGCGGTGTCCCTCGGCATCGCGGTCGCCCTCGAAGCCTTCCAGGATGTCGTAGGCCTGGGCGAACCCGCGCTCGGTCGCGACCCGCGCGCCGTGGCGCGAGCGCACCCCCGAGCGGCACAGGAACAGCAGCACCTCGTCCTTGCGCGCCACCTCCTCGAGCCGGGCGCCGAAGGCGGGATTCGGCGCGCCGCCGGGGTAGGTGGCCCATTCCACGGCCAAGTGTTGCGCTTCGGGTATCGCCACCCGGCCGACCCAGTCGCGCTCGGCATTGGTGCGCACGTCGACCAGTTTCACGCGGGGATCGGCCTGCAACAGGGCATAGGCTTCCGCGGGCGTCACGGCGCCGGCATAGGGCTGGCCGGCGGCGCGCTGGCGGGCGGCGGAAAGCATGGAGTCAAGCGTGGTCATGTCGGCATCCAGTCAAAAACGGGAAAACAAAAGCGCGGGAAAAAGCGTTGCACCAACTTGGATCAGTGTATCCTGCGCTGCGATGGTGCAGCGTGGCGCACAATGCACCGTTTCGGTGCGACCGCAGGGGCGCGCACCCGCATGGCAATTTCCGATTGTAGAACCAATACCCAGCGCAATCCAAAGAAGCATTGTGCATTGACTCATAAGGCCGGGTTGGCACGGTTCATGCTTTGAAGTATTGCAAGTTGTCGTGCTGCGGCGTTCCCGGCGCGACACCCCCTTTTCAATCAGGAGAGATACGAATGGCAAAGACGGCTGCAGACGTAATGCAATTAATTAAAGACAACGAAGTGAAGTTCGTTGATTTACGCTTCGCGGATACGCGCGGCAAAGAGCAGCATGTGACCGTTCCTGTCTCGCACTTCGACGAAGACAAGTTCGAATCCGGCCACGCCTTCGACGGTTCGTCGATCGCCGGCTGGAAGGGCATCGAAGCGTCCGACATGCTGCTGCTGCCGGACCCGAACACCGCCAACCTCGACCCGTTCATGGAAGAGACCACCCTGTTCATGCAGTGCGACGTGATCGAACCGTCGGACGGCAAGGGTTACGACCGCGACCCGCGCTCGATCGCCAAGCGCGCCGAAGCCTACCTGAAGTCGACCGGCATCGGCGACACCGCCTTCTTCGGCCCGGAACCGGAATTCTTCATCTTCGACTCGATCCGCTGGAAGATCGACATGTCGGGCTGCTTCGTCAAGATCGACTCGGATGAAGCGTCCTGGTCGACCGACAAGGAAATCGAAGGCGGCAACAGCGGCCACCGTCCGACCGTCAAGGGCGGCTACTTCCCGGTCCCGCCGGTCGACAGCTTCCAGGACATGCGCTCGGAAATGTCGCTGATCCTCGAATCGATGGGCATCCCGGTCGAAGTGCACCACCACGAAGTGGCCGGCGCCGGCCAGAACGAAATCGGCACCAAGTTCTCGACCCTGGTCGAGCGCGCCGACTGGACCCAGAACATGAAGTACGTGATCTGGAACGTGGCCCACAGCTACGGCAAGACCGCCACCTTCATGCCGAAGCCCATGAACGGCGACAACGGCTCGGGCATGCACGTGCACCAGTCGATCTGGAAGGACGGCAAGAACCTGTTCGCAGGCGACGGCTATGCCGGCCTGTCGGACACCGCGCTGTTCTACATCGGCGGCATCATCAAGCACGCCCGCGCCCTGAACGCCATCACCAACCCGGGCACCAACTCGTACAAGCGCCTGGTGCCGGGCTACGAAGCCCCGGTCAAGCTGGCCTACTCGGCAAAGAACCGTTCGGCTTCGATCCGCATTCCGCACGTGGCCAACCCGAAGGGCCGCCGCATCGAGACCCGCTTCCCGGATCCGCTGGCCAACGTCTACCTGTGCTTCGCCGCGCTGATGATGGCAGGCCTGGACGGCATCCAGAACAAGATCCACCCGGGCGAAGCCGCGACCAAGGACCTGTACCACCTGCCGCCGGAAGAAGACAAGCTGATCCCGACCGTGTGCGCCTCGCTGGAAGAAGCGCTGGAAGCCCTGGACAAGGACCGCGAGTTCCTGACCCGCGGCGGCGTGTTCAGCGACAGCATGATCGA
>Ga0209023_10002265_pt1 | contig 24341 bp, 22 predicted proteins | sample LakOneMetagenome_FD_187468 | JGI IMG/M metagenome (GOLD analysis project Ga0209023, IMG submission 187468) | Freshwater and sediment microbial communities from Lake Erie, Canada (SPAdes) (version 2) | ecosystem: Environmental > Aquatic > Freshwater > Lentic | place: Lake Erie, Canada... | reverse complement strand
ACCAGGACGCCGGCGACGAACTCGCGGATGGTGCGTCCGCGCGAAATGCGCGCCAGGAACAGGCCCACAAACGGTGCCCAGGCGATCCACCAGGCCCAGAAGAACAGCGTCCACGCGTTCATCCAGGCGTCCGGGCGGTCGTAGGCGAAGGTATCCAGCGTCATGGCCGGGAAGCGACTGAGGGTGTCGCCGACGTTCTGCACGATGGCGTCGAGCAGGAACGAGGTGTTGCCCGCGATGAGCACGAACAGCATGAGCGCCACTGAGAGCAGCACGTTGAGTTCGGACAGCCGGCGGATGCCCTTCTCCACACCGGTCACGGCGGAAATGGTGGCCATCACGACCGAGAGGGCGATCAGGGAACCCTGAACGAACAGCGTCTGCGGGGTGCCGAACATGAACGTGAGGCCGTAGTTGAGCTGCGCGACTCCGATGCCGAGGCTCGTGGCGATACCGAAGATCGTGCCGAGGACAGCGGCGATGTCGACGATGTCGCCGATCGGACCGTAGATCTTCTTGCCGAAGATGGGGTACAGTGCCGAGCGGATGCTCAGGGGAAGGTTCTGCCGGTACGCGAAATACCCCAGGGCGAGGCCCATCAGGGCGTACAGGGCCCAGCCGGTGATTCCGTAGTGAAAGAGCGTCCAGACCATGGCCTGGCGGGCGGCTTCGACGGTGCTGCCGTCGCCGGTGGGCGGCGCCAAGTACTGGGTGATGGGCTCGGACACGGAAAAGAACATCAGGTCGATGCCGATCCCGGCCGCGAAGAGCATGGAGGTCCAGGTGAACATGCTGAACTGGGGTCGGGAGTGATCCGGGCCGAGTCGAGTCTTGCCAACACGGGACACGGCGATGTAGATCACGAACAACAGAACGAGCGTGACGATCAGAAAGTAGTACCAGCCGAGGTTGGTCGACACCCATCCGACGACGGTCCCGATCACGTCACTCGCGTTGCCGGGGGAGAGGATCGACCACAGAGCAATGGCGATGATCCCGCTCGCGGAACCGATGAAGACGGTTTTGTTCACGTAGGTCTTGGCCACGTCAGTGACCGGAGATGAATCGAGTGTCGGTGTTGATGGTGAAGGGGGTTCGAGCGCAGAGGGGGACATCTCATCCTTGGTGATAGGTGTGACGTCTCGTTTGACGGGGTCGCCGTGGCGTCCAGATTCGGCTGATTGCCGGGAAGTAAGCAATCATAACAAACACCCGGCGCTAGTCCCAGAACGGGGGCAATTCTCTTTCGGCCGGTGTACCTGCTGCGTCCGAACGCGGGGATCGTGTGGTTGACGTGCCCGGGTCAGCGTGCGAACAGCCGCGTATTGGCCTGTTCGATGTCGGCGTACTGCTGACCAGCTACGGTGAGCGCCTGATTGAGACCGGAGAGGCTCTCCTCGAGGCGCTGCTGCATGGCCTTCCAGTCGGCGACTGCAGCTTGGAACGCAATGGAAGCCGCGCCGGTCCACGAGCTCTCGAGGTTCAGGAGTTGGGCGTGCAGGCCGATGACTTCCGCCTCGATGCGACCGATCGTGCTCCGCATGGTGCCCGTTGCGGCAATGACCGCGTCACTGTCTACCTGGTAGCTGGTCATGGTGTGCCTTCCGTGAGGGGTGTGCCTTCACGGTAGAACCACCACACCAGACCACAGAGGCGGGTGAAAAGGTTTGTGCAGAAACAGTCAGAGGGGCCGCCAGGGGAGGAACAGATCAGGGGATGCGGCAGGCCGGGAAACGGATTGGCTCAGGGAATGATGGTCTCGGCCCGCTGCGGGGCGCTCGGACTGCCGGCCAGCGGCAGCGACACCCGGAACGTGGCTCCGCCGCCGGGAGTGTCCACGACATCGACGGTTCCGTTATGTGAGGCCACGATGGCCGCCACGATGGCGAGGCCAAGCCCGCTTCCACCGGTCTCGCGAGCACGTGAAGAATCGGCGCGCCAGAACCGCTGGAAGATCTTCTCCCGGATCTGCGGGGGGATGCCTTCGCCGTGGTCGATGATTGCGATGGAGGCGCGGTTTTCGACTGGGTCAACAGCCACTTCGAGCTCGATGGGGCTGTCTGCGGCCGTGAAGCGCATGGCGTTGCCCATCAGGTTCGTGATGACCTGGCGAATCTTGTTCTCCTCCGCCATCACGATCGCCGGGATGTCGGCATCGGTCGACCACGTGTGCTCGACCACGGCGGGGGTCGTCGGATCTGTTTTGCGTGGTTTTCGCGTGCGCAGCCGGGCCAAGGTGGCGGCGAAGGATATGGCCGTGGTGCTGGGCGAACCCGAGGAGTCGGTGATCACGGCGTCACCGGATGCCGGCTCGGCAGCATCTGGACCGGCGTCGACCGATGCCTGTGGCGGGTGCGTGGCGGGCGGCGGGGTCAGCACCGTCACCCGGCGGGCCGGCGACGAAGCCATGGTGTCCAGTGCTGCGTCGCGGGCCAGCGGAACGAGGTCGACCGGCGTGAGGGCGAGCGGTTTGGTTTCATCCAGCCGGGCCAACTCCAGCAGGTCCTCGACGAGTCCGCCCATGCGGATGGCTTCTTTCTCAATGCGCTGCATGGCTTGCGCCACGTCTTCTGGAGTCTGCAGGGCGCCCATCCGGTACAGCTCGGCGTATCCACGCACGGAGACCAGCGGTGTGCGCAGCTCATGGCTCGCATCTCCCACGAAACGGCGCATCTGATCGATGGTGCGCGCACGATCTTTGAACGCACGGTCGATGCGGTTGAGCATGATGTTGAGAGAGCGGTTGAGCCGGCCCACTTCGGTGTTGGGTGTGGCGCCGCCGAGCCGCTGGCTGAAGTCGCCGTCGGCGATCGCGGCCGCGGTGCGTTCGGCTTCGCGCAGCGGCGCGAACGTGGTGGTCACCAACAGTCGTGTCAGCATGGCGCCGATGAGTACGACGCCCGCACCGAAGCCCAGGAAAATGGTGAGATAGGTCGCCATCGTGTTTTCGGTCGGACGCAGCGAAACGGCCATCAACAGTGTGCCGTACGTGCCCTGCGGACTGATCACGACGGGCATCGCCACCGCGAGGAAGGCGGTGTCGTGCGAGGCGTCATAGAGGGTCTGAGTCTCGCCGTCGAGCTGGGCGGCGCGCGCCAGGTCGAGGGGCATGCTCACAACGGGCAGCTCGGAGTGCTGATGCTCTCGCCAGGTGCGGGTGAGCAGTGCGCCGTCGGCGTCGTACAACGCGGCGAAGTAGTTCGCCGGTACCCCCTCGGTACCGTTCTGCGAGAGGGCACTCGACGACGACTCGTTGAGCGTGGTTTCGATCTGGGCCTTGAGCTGGGTTTCGACCTGGGCGATCACGTACACCTTCAGCATCGCCATGGTGCCGATGCCCGATACGAGCAGACCGAGGGTCAGCATCAGAACGGTCACGCCAGTGATCTTCGACCGCAGCGAAATGCGGTTCCATCGTTCCGTCAGTGACTGATGCATGAGACCTTGAGTCTAGGGACGCTCCCTGTGACTACGCCTTGGCGGCCTTGAGCATGTACCCGAAACCGCGCTTGGTCTGGATCAGCGGTTCGCTCGAATGCACGTCAACCTTGCGACGCAGGTAGGAGATGTATGACTCCACAATGCCGGCGTCGCCGTTGAAGTCGTACTCCCAGACGTGATCGAGAATCTGCGCCTTCGACAGCACCCGGTTCGGGTTGAGCATGAGATAGCGCAGCAGCTTGAACTCGGTGGGGCTCAGCTCGATGGGCTCGCTCCCCACCAGCACCTCGTGCGTGTCCTGGTCCATGGTGAGCTCACCGGCACGGATGATGGCATCTTCATCGGCGTGCATCGTCCGACGCAGAATTGCCTTGATGCGAGCCACGATCTCGTCGAGGCTGAACGGCTTGGTCACGTAGTCGTCACCGCCGACGGTGAGGCCGGTGATCTTGTCTTCGGTGTCGTCCTTGGCCGTCAGAAAGAGAATGGGGGCGGTGTAGCCGGCGCTGCGAAGGCGCTTGGTCACTCCGAAGCCGTTCATGTCCGGCAGCATGACGTCCAGGATGATGAGGTCGGGTTCTTCCTCGAGCACGGCGGAGATCGCCTGGGCGCCGTTACCCACGGCGCGCACCGCGAAGCCGGCGAAACGCAGGCTCGTCGTCAGCAGGTCGCGAATGTTCGGTTCGTCATCAACAATAAGAATGCGGGGGCCATCAGTCATGAATACAGTATCTGCGCGTGAGCTGAAGGTTTCCTGAAAGTAATCGGTGTGGGGCGTCAACTCGGTACCGTGGTATCGGGCACCACGCCCGCACGGCTTAGAAAATTCAGGGAGCGGTATGGAAACGGCGACGACGCAAACCGGGGTTCTGCTGCCCACACTCACCCAGCCACGACGGATGATGAATGGCCGCCTCTTCGATTTCTCTCGGGAGGTCGCCGTGATGGCGATCATCAACCGCACTCCCGACTCGTTCTATGACCAAGGCGCCACGTTCGCGCTCGATGCATCCGTCGCTGCGGCCAGGCAGGCGATTGCGGACGGGGCGGACTGGGTGGATATCGGCGGCGCCAAGTTCGCCCCGGGGCCGGCGGTGCCCATCGACGTGGAGATCGAGCGGGTGGTGCCGGTGGTGGAGGCCCTGCAGGGTTCCGGCACGGTCATTTCCGTCGACACCTTCCATCCCGCCGTGGCACTGGCAGCGCTGCGAGCCGGTGCGCACGTGATCAACGACACCACCGGAGTGCACGACCCGGCCATGGCGGAAGTCGTCGCGGACAGCGACGCGACGCTGGTGATCACCCACAGCCTCGCAGTACCACGCACGGCGTACCCCGCGCCCCGTTACGACGATGTCGTCACTGAAGTGGCCGACTTCCTGCGAGCCCGGGTCGAGCGGGCGGTGAACCACGGCATGCCGTTGGAACGTCTGGTGATCGACCCCGGCCACGACCTCAACAAGAACACGCTGCACTCGCTGGAGATCACCCGGCGCCTCGGGGAGATCACCACGCTCGGCCTGCCCACGCTGGTCGCGGTGTCGAACAAGGACTTCGTGGGGGAGACCCTGAACCGGGAACGCGGTGAACGCATCGAGGGCTCGCTGGCGGCGATGGTGTTCAGCGTGCTGCAGGGGGCGCGCATCGTGCGCATGCACAACGTGCGGGCCGCGGTGGATGCCGCGCGCATGACCGAAGCCATCCTCGGCTTCCGCCAGCCGGCCTATCTGCGTCACAACCAGGCCTGACGTGTTCACCCGGGAATCGCTCATCCAGGCCTACCAGCTGGCGGACCGCAGCACGCCGCTGGTGCGGCTCAATTTCATCGCGAGCCTCGACGGCGCGGCCACCCATGAGGGGCTGAGCGGCGGCCTCAACAACGCGGACGACAAACTGGTCTTCGACACCCTCCGAATGCTCTCGGATGTCATCGTCGTGGGTGCCGGAACCGTGCGGGCAGAGGGCTACGGCGGTATCCGCCTGCCGACGGAGCACGCCCGGTGGCGTCTGGATCAGGGTCTTGCCGCCCAACCGCCGCTTGCGGTCGTGTCCGCCAGTCTCGATCTCGACCCGGAGCATCCGCTGTTCACCGAGGCCGCGACGCGGCCGCTTGTGGTGACGCATGCGGCTTCGCCGGATGCCAAGCGGCGGGCGCTCGCCGAGGTGTCGGACGTACTCGTCTGCGGGGCCGACGCGCTTGACGTGCGCCTGATGGTGCGGGCGCTCGCCGATCGCGGGCTGAAGCAGATTCTGTGCGAGGGCGGTCCGACGCTGTTCGGCGCCCTTCTCGAGGCGGACGCCGTAGACGAACTGTGCCTGAGCCTGAGCCCGGTGCTCGAGAGCGGCTCCGCCGGTCGGATCGCCCGCGGTGCCCCCGTGTCGCGAGCGATGTCCTTGCAAAACGTGGTCACCGCCGGCGATATGGTCTTCCTGCGCTACGGCCGCGGCCCGGACGGACCGGACCGCACGCCGGCCTGACGCTAAGCGAGCGCCGATGCCTCCAGACTGTGCGCATCGAGGATCGTGTAGCTGTAGCCCTGCTCGGCCAGGAAACGCTGGCGGTTCTGCGCGAAGTCCTGGTCGACGGTGTCGCGGGCCACGAGCGTGTAGAAGTTCGCCGACAGCCCTGACTCCTTCGGACGCAGCAGGCGGCCGAGGCGCTGGGCCTCCTCCTGCCGCGACCCGTACGAACCGGAGACCTGGATGGCGACGGTGGCCTCGGGAAGGTCCACGGAGAAGTTCGCGACCTTGGACACGACGAGCACCTTCACCTCGCCCACCCGGAACGCCTGGTACAAACGCTCGCGCTCATCGATGGGTGTGGCGCCGGTGAGCTGCGGGGCGTCCAAGACCTCGGCGAGTTCGTCGATCTGGTCGAGGTACTGACCGATCACGAGGATGCGCTCACCCTCATGTTTCTTGATCAGTGCCTGCACCACCGCCAGCTTGGCGGGCGCGGTCGCGGCCAGCCGGTAGCGCTCATCGTCGGCTGAGGCGGCGTACGTAAGGCGTTCGGACTGCGGCAGGTCGATGCGAACTTCGTAGCAGGACGCGGGGGAGATAAAGCCTTGCGCCTCGATCTCCTTCCACGGAGCGTCGAAGCGTTTGGGCCCGATGAGGCTGAACACGTCTCCTTCGCGACCGTCTTCCCGGACCAGGGTCGCCGTGAGGCCCAGGCGGCGCCGGGCCTGCAGCTCTGCGGTCAGCTTGAAGACGGGGGCCGGCAGCAGGTGCACCTCGTCGTAGATCACCAGGCCCCAGTCCATGGCGTCGAGCAGCTCAAGGTGGGCATACTCGCCCTTTCGCTTGGCCGTGAGGATCTGGTATGTGGCGATGGTGACGGGCTTGACCTCCTTCACCTGGCCGGAGTACTCGCCGATTTCATCGGCGGTGAGCGTGGTGCGCTTGAGGAGTTCGTCGCGCCACTGCCGGGCGGACACGGTGTTGGTCACCAGGATGAGGGTGTTGGTCTTGGCGGTGGCCATCGCGCCGGCACCGACGAGGGTCTTGCCGGCGCCGCAGGGCAGCACAACCACGCCGGAGCCGCCGTCGAAGAAGCTCGAGACGGCCTTGTTCTGGTAATCGCGCAAGGCCCAGCCGTCTTCGCGCAGGGCGATCTCGTGCGGGGTGCCCGGTGTGTAGCCGGCGCGGTCCTCTGCCGGCCAGCCGAGCTTGACGAGTTCCTGTTTGAGCTGCCCGCGGGCCCAGGCTTCCACCAGAAACGAGTCGGGGGTGGGCTGACCGGTCAGCAGGGGGGCGATGCGTTTGGCGCCGGATATTTCCATCAGCACGGCCCGGTCGCTGCTCTGCAGGATCAGGGCGCCGTCCGGGTCTCGCTCGATGACCAGGCGTCCGTAGCGCCCGACCGTTTCGGTGATGTCCACCGACACGGTTTGCGGAATCGCGAATTTGGAATATTTTTCCAGTGTCGCCAGCATGTCGGACGCGTCGTGCCCGGCAGCGCGCGCATTCCAGAGACCCAGCCGGGTGATGCGATAGGTGTGGATGTGTTCGGGCGCGCGTTCGAGTTCGGCGAATACGGCGAGATCGTGGCGCGCATCCTCGGCGAGAGGGTGCGCAACCTCGAGCAAAACCGTGCGGTCACTTTGTACGATCAGGGGGCCATCAGACATAGCCAGCAAGCCTACGCCCGTTGGGTTAACGCCGTGGCACGGTTTAGCTTGCCGGGGTGATGCTGATGATGCTCGAAATGGGAAGCGTGCGCTCGATGTCGGCCCGGCGATCCCGGGCTCGGAAACGTCCCCCGCCCACACTCGCCGGTTCGAGCAGATAGTCCACGACCACGCCTCCGGGCATGCTGATGCTCACGGTGACGGTCTGCTTCGACCGGATCGCGGTGTCGAGCTGGCGAGCGAGCCAGGCATCCGCTGCCAGCACCTCGCCGCCGTCGCCGGCCCGCAGGGTGTCGACCAGTGCTTGCGCCGGGTCAACCGGGGCCGGCGGGATCACCCGAGCCACCTGGTGTCGGCGCAGGTGCACGATTTCACCTGCCGGGTTTTCCGCCGCCACCGGGTAGCGGGCGTCGCTGAGGCCCCAAAAGACCAAGTCGATGGTGAATCGGCTGGTCAATCGTTCGCTGTCCCATTCCAGCCCGAGCGCCGACAGGGTCTGGTCGACCGCGATCGTGCCGAGCACGGCGGCGTCGTCGGAGCGCACATAGCTCAGGATGGGCAGGGAACCGGAGGCAGCGGTGCCCACGCGAACGCGCCCGTAGCGGCCCGCTGATTCTTCGATGAGGTACTGCACGGGCTGGGGGATACCGGTGAGGGAGATGCCGCCCAGGAACGCCAGCAGCGAGTCTGCGTTCTCTCCGGCGGCCAGGGCGCGGTTGACGGATGCCGCCGTGATCCGATAACTCGATGCGAGTTCGCGGCTTTCCACATCGGCCAGGCCCCGCAATCGGGCGTCGATGGACGGCGCCAGCGGTCCGGGCGCAACGATGGACAGGTCATGCTGCAGATACACCGCGCCCACTTCCGCCGGCAGGGCTGCGTTCATGGTTTCGGTGGCTGATTCGGGGTGCCCGGCGAGGAGGTGGGCTCCCGCTGAGCTGGTGGCCTCGTTGGCCGTCACACCGATGAGCTCGGCATCGCGGGCGAATTCGGCGAGCTGATTTTCCATCCACTGTCCGCCCGCAGGGTAGACCCAGTCGACGAAGCCCTGCAGGCCCTGTCCCCAGGCGATTCCGGGCTCGCGCGGCAGAATGCCGCGAACTGAGTCTGGAAGGGCGGCATGCCAGCTTTGGGCCAGGGTCGCCCAGCGGGCGGTCGAGGCCTCGAGCAGCCACGTTTCGCCGATCTCGGTTTCCATCCAGTAACCCTCGGAACGGGCGATGAGGCCGGCGCGGGCGGCGATGGCCACGAGGACGGGAACGGTGTCGATCTCGACGGACATCACCAGTGCCAGTCGTTTCGTGTCCGGCAGGCCGAGACCGCCGCGGCTGAGCTCGCGGGCAGGGTCACGGGCAAGCTCGCTCACGAGCTCGGCAATCGACGAGACGCAGGCGAAGGCCCGCTCAGCGGCGAGTTGATCGGTGAAGTTGATGTCAAGACCCGGAATGGGGGCGAGCGCCGGCGGTGCGGCGGCTGTTGCCAGGTCGACCGCACTGGGCATGCTGATGGCGGCCCAGCCGGCGAGCTGAGCCGAGACGGCGGCGTAGGGGTTCACCCGGCCCTCGTTGACGGTGCACAGCAGGAGCTCGTCCAGTTCCGCGGCCCGGGCCGTGACATGGGCGGGGGTCACGGTCGTACCGCCCAGGACGGTGAGGCGCGCGGCGATCTCGTCAACGGTGGGTGCGAGGATCGGCGCTGCGGGGTCGGCGGCTGCGGGGTCGGCGGCCGTGCGTCGAGCGCCATCGGCTAGGGCTTCCGCCGCGAGCTCGCCGGCGCAGGCGAGCACCGCGAGGGTGGCCCGATCGAGGTGAGTCAGGGTGCGTTGGATGGAGATCGGATCCAGCAGGGCGTCGGCGAGGTCGAAGAAATCGCGGATGCCGGAAGCGGTGACCGCGCGGGCCTGAATGGCGCTGCGCAGGGTTGTGTCCTCGAGTGCGCGCAGCCGGGTGGCGAGTGACAGCATCCGGTTACTTCGGGTTTGCTTTGGATTCACGGCCGCGGCGCACGGCCACGAACACGATGAGGCCGATGGTGAGCAGGAAACCGAGTGGCAGGCCGAACAGGGGAAGGGTGATGATGACGGGCCAGAGGCCCTTGCTGAAACCGTCGTCAGCGCCGGCGCCGGCTGCCGTCCCGGCGATCAGGGCAATGAATGACGCAATCGACAGCCCCACGACGCTCGCCACCATGTAGGCAAGGATGCGCTCGAGCCGGCCGGTGGAGGGTGGATTTTCAATAGTCACGTTGTAAGGATACGGGGCACGAGGTGTTCGAACGGAATATCGGAATATGCTGGACGCGCACGTAGCGCACTTCCGCGCCTTTCGACGTATCCAACTTCAGCGAGGTCATCATGCCCACCGGCAAGGTCAAGTTCTACGACGAGGAAAAGGGTTTCGGCTTCATCACATCTGATGACGGGCATGAAGTCTTTCTCCACGCTTCTGCGCTGCCGTCCGGAGTGACAGTCAAGGCAGGCGCCAAGCTTGAGTTCGGGATAGCCGACGGCAAGCGGGGCGCGCAGGCGCTGTCCGTGCGCGTGATTGAAGCGCCCCCGAGCATGAGCAAGCTCAACCGAAAGCCTGCCGACGACATGGCGATCATTGTCGAAGACCTGGTGAAGCTGCTCGACGGGATCGGGTCCAACCTGCGGCGCGGTCGCTATCCGGAGAGCTCGCACAGCCACAAGATCGCAGCCATGCTGCGGAAAGTCGCAGAAGAACTGGATGCCTGACCCCGACAACGCTGACAACGCTGACAACGACCACGCTGACCCCGACAACGCTGATGTCGGTGCCGACGGGGAGATCCTGAAGGACTCTTTTGTCGCGGACGTGGCCATTCTTGCGGCCGTGGACCTGGCCCGAACGGCGCTCGAGGAGATCACGCCGGCCGAGTCGATCGGCGAGCTGATCGGCCACTCGGTGGAGGGCGAACGTGTGGTGTCGCTGCTCTTCGATTGCACGCTCACCGGATACCCGGGGTGGCAGTGGACAGTCACGCTGGCACGCACCGACGAGAATGCGGAGCCGACGGTTCTGGAGACCGAGTTGATGCCCGGCGGGTACGCCCTGACCGCGCCCGATTGGGTGCCGTGGTCGGATCGACTGGTCGAGGGAGAGGACGACGAGGACGATGACGATGACTCCGACGACGATGACTCCGACGACGATGACTCCGACGACGACGGGTCATTCGACGACGAGTCCGACGACGACGGTTCGTTCGACGACGAGGACGACGAACATGACGAACACGACGATTTCAGCGACCGCGCCGATGACCACCTCGACGACATCGATTTCGACGAGGCGCTAACGCCGTCGTACCTGCACCCAGAGCAATCCGACTAGACCCAGACCGAGCCCGGTCACGGAGCACCACAGCCACCAGCCCAGGCCGGCGGCGGTGAGCTGCTCATTCACCAGAACAGTGACCACCAGGGCGACCAGCCACAGCGCAGTGCCCGCACGGTACGCCGTGCGGGCATCCGTTCGTGCGGGCAGCGGATCAGGGCGACGTTCGGTGTCTTTCAGCCAGAGACGCATGTCGCTCCTTCACGGTGTTTCCGGGTGCTCCTGTTCGAGGCTCCCGGCCGGGGTCTTTCCGGCCGGGAACATCCTCAGTCGGCGAGGTGGGCGACGACGTACTCGATGGACTGCACGAGCTTGCGCACGTCGTTGGGGTCGATCGCGGTGAAGGTGGCCACCCGCAGCTGGTTGCGGCCGAGCTTGCGGTAGGGCTCGGTGTCCAGAACGCCGTTGGCGCGCAGGACCTTGCTGATCGCCGAAGCGTCTACCGAGTCAACGAAGTCGATCGTGGCGACAACCTGTGAGCGGTGGCTGGGGTTCGTCACGAACGGCGTGGCGTAGTCCACGCGCTCGGCCCAGTCATAAAGAACGGATGATGATTCCTGCGTGCGGGCGGAGGCCCAGGCCAGCCCGCCGCTCGTGTTGATCCACTCGATCTGGTTCTCCAGCAGCAGCAGCGTTGTCAGAGCCGGCGTGTTCAAGGTCTGGTTGAGACGGGAATTGTCGATCGCATTCTTCAGGCTGAGGAATTCCGGAATGTAGCGTCCGCTCGCGTGGATGCGCTCCACGCGTTCGATGGCGGCCGGGGAGAAAAGGGCGAGCCACAGTCCGCCGTCGGAGGCGAGGTTCTTCTGCGGGGCGAAATAGTAGACATCCGCCTGATCGGAGGCGAAGTCGATTCCGGCGGCGGCGCTCGTGGCGTCGATCACGGTCAGGGCGCCTTCGTCGCCCACGACGCGGGTCACCGGGGCCATCACGCCGGTGGAGGTTTCGTTCTGCGGCCAGGCATAGACGTCGATTCCCTCGCGGGGGACGAACTCGCTGCGGGAACCGGTGGGGGCATTCACCACGTCGGGGGCGTCGAGGAACGGCGCGGCGGCCGCCTTGGCGAACTTGCCGCCGAATTCACCGAAGACCAAGTGTTGGCTGCGCTTCTCGATCAGTGAGAACACGGCCGCGTCCCAGAAGGCGGTCGAGCCGCCGTTTCCGAGGATGACTTCGTAGCCCTCGGGAATGTCGAACAGCTCGGCGAGTCCGGTGCGCACCCGAGCGACGAGCTCTTTCACGGGAGGCTGACGATGGCTGGTTCCGAGGATCCCGGTGGCGAACCCGATCAGGTGATCCAGTTGTTCGCGGCGGATTTTCGATGGGCCGCAGCCGAATCGTCCGTCAAGGGGCAGCAAGTCAGTGGGAATCATCAAATCCGGCATGGGCCGATTCTAGTTGCCCTCACGGCGACGAGTAGGCTGACCACAGCGAGGACCGGGTGCGCACCGGCCCGGAGGAAGGCTGCGGATGACTGATCTGATCGACACCACCGAGATGTACCTCCGCACCATCCTGGACCTGGAGGAGGAGCAGATCGTGCCCCTTCGGGCGCGCATTTCTGAGCGCCTCGGGCATTCGGGACCCACCGTCTCCCAAACTGTTGCCCGCATGGAACGCGACGGACTCGTCGTGGTGTCGGGGGACCGCCACCTCGAATTGACGGAGGAGGGGCGGTTGAAAGCCGTTCACGTGATGCGCAAGCACCGCCTCGCCGAACGCCTCCTCAGCGACGTGATCGGCCTCGAATGGGAATTCGTACACGATGAAGCGTGTCGGTGGGAACACGTGATGAGCGAGCAGGTCGAACGCAAGATCCTCGAAATCCTCGACCACCCCACGGAATCCCCGTACGGCAATCCCATCCCCGGGCTGGACGAGTTCGGGGAGTCTCCCGCGGTGGCGTTCATGGCCGGGGTCACCAACCTGCTCTCCCTGGTGCTGAAATCACCGGAGCCGGTGACCGCGGTGATCCGACGCCTCGGCGAGCCCGTTCAATTCGATCCGGAGCTGTTGCTCCAGCTCAAGGAGTCCGGCGTGATGCCCGGAGCAACCGGTACGTTTTCTGCCGTCGGATCGTACGTTCTGGTAAAGGTCGAGGGTTTTGGAATCGGGCTGGAGATTGCGAACGAAATCGCCGGGCATATCTTTGTGGCGACACCGGGCGCATCCGCGTAACCACGGCGTTCTGATCCGGACACGACGAGCTGTGGCCCGGACGGATCGGCGTTCAGGTGCGCGCTGAGCGGCGGGCGCCCGTTACCGATTCGTTAGAAATGTGCGATTGAGAGTGACAAATGAGTCGCTGTCACGTAGCCTCGGGGTTGTCCCACAGACCAGAAACGGTCGAAGGACCCTCAGCAAGACGCCAGCTCAACCCGTCTCTTGCTGCGGTACACACCCGCGACTAGCGAAGTGGACGGGGCAACTACCTAGTGTTGTCGAGGCGTCGGAGGATAACTTTGGCCGCATTAGGAATACGAAGGTCCCGTCGTGGGACGACATCGACACCCGATTCGCTTGAAGAAGTGAAGACGTCGGTCAGTCGCCACGCCGGACGCCGCGCTGCCCCGAAGCGTGCGCGCCGCACCGGTATCAGCAACATCGTCATCATGACACTGGCCTCCGGCCTGGTGGCCACGATGGCCCTGCCCGCCTACGCGTTCGCGCCGGGTTCCACGGACGCCACCTTCGAGTCGACCGCCTCGACGCAAGCTACGAGGTCAGGCGCGCAGGCCGTTGAAGTGGATGCCCAGGCCGCCACTGTGAGTGTGGCCCGCGAGGGCTTCACGGCCACATCGCCCGAGGAGATCCAGGCCGCCGCAGACGCCGCTGCCGCTGAGGCTGCCCGCGTTGCCGTCGCCTCACAACGCACGAGCTATGCCAGCGCCTATTCCGGCCCCTCCGCCGCGGAGTACCTCTCGAACCCCAGCCACCCGGCGTTCAACCTGCAGGCGGTGTTCAACAAGGCCGCCGAGTATCAGGGTGTTCCCTATGTCTACGGCGGAGCGACTCCGGCCGGCTTCGACTGCTCCGGATTCATCATGTACGTCTACGCCCAATTCGGCGTGAGCATGCCGCACTCGTCCACCGGTCAGGGCGCCATGGGCAAGCGTATTGCGATCGCTGACGCCGTCCCCGGCGACCTGGTGATCATGCCCGGCCACGATGGTTTCTACGCCGGCAACGGCAATATATTGCACGCGCCGTACACCGGCCAGAAGGTGCGGATCCAGCCCATCTGGACCAGCGACTACTACATCGTGCGGATCGGCATCTAAGAGCCGCTACATATGAACATTGTGTAACACAAGGGGCGTCCCGTCTATCGCGGGACGCCCCTTGTGCGTTAACCTGAAGACCTGTTGTTTGCGGGTTGAGGAGAGCCGATGCACGAGGTATGCACGATCCACACCATGGATGAGTGCGTGTTCTCTGTGCGTCGTCATAGTTGTCAGACAGTAACGAGCCACGTCGTGGCCTGACGGGCGTTGTCATTCGTGACAGCGTCCTTTTTTGTGTGATCGCTCGTTCCCACCTGCTTACGTCAGAAAAGCAGTTCGAATGGCTGGAAGCCGTCCAGTCTCCTTCGAAAGGGAGCGCATGCGAACACTGGTCCTCAACGCGGGGTACGAGCCCCTCGCCGTGGTGAGCTATAAACGAGCACTGATTCTGGTGATGAACCAGAAGGCGACAATCGTGCAGTCCGATCCGGGACATCCGGTCTGTGCCGCCTCCGGCTCCTGGGATCGCCCGAGCGTTATTCTGCTCACGCGCTATGTGCGCCTTCCCCGGGGGAGGATCGTGCCGGTGAGCCGCCGCGGGGTGCTGCGCCGGGACAACCACCGCTGCTGCTACTGCGGAAAATCAGCCGCCACGATCGACCACATCCTGCCGCGGTCGCGCGGCGGACGAGACACCTGGGACAACCTGGCCGCCTGCTGCCTGAAGTGCAACAACTCCAAGAGCGACCACACTCCGGAGGAGATGGGCTGGAGCCTGCGCTTTCTTCCCCGTATGCCCCAGGGCGTGACCTGGGTCGTCCGCGGTGTGGAGCATCCCCTCGAGCAGTGGGACGAGTACCTGACCGCCAACGCCGCGTAGTTGAGCCGGTCCCGCTCGACTCGGGCGCGCGGGACCCGGGAACTGTGGGTTGACCCCCGCTCGTGAGGAGTGTGCCGTTCGAGCGGCTAAACTTGCGGCACCAGCCTCTGTAGCTCAACGGAAGAGCAGTTCCGTCCTAAGGAAACGGTTGGGGGTTCGAATCCCTCCAGGGGCACACGTAGTGAAGGCCCGGTACCCCGATCGACCTCGGGATGCAGGGCCTTCGCCGTGTCCGGGGATGGAACTCAGCCGGGCACGGAGAATGAACTGAGGCCCCGGGCTCGCACCGTCGATTCGGCCGGGGCCGGCTGCTGAAAGCTGGCATATCCCTGAGAGTTCTGTGGGCTCCGGCGACCATGTTGCCGATGGACACCGGACAGGATGCCACGTCCTGAGGCCGGGGCAAGCGCTTCTGCGGTCCCTGATGGGGAATGACCCGGTTTCGACCGGGTGTCCGGCCCTTGTGCCCGGGTGCTCGGCGGCAACTGAGCCTAGCCACACCTTGCTTGCGTCGCGACTCTGCCACCGCGTAGCGTCACGCAGAACAGGGCCGCGTGTTCACGGAGGCTCCTCGAAGGATTCACGCAGACTGCCGGGCCGATGCGGCACCGCACCACAGGTCGATGACAGGAAATTGCCCCAGTCGGTTGCGCCGGACTCCCGGTGAGTTTTGAGCGAAGCCGACAGATCGTCGCACGAGATCCACATCACCATCGTTCGCTCCCTGTGCACTGGTTCCACGTGCACGGGATTGATCTGCGACCCGGCCTTCCGGGTCATGCGCACCGCTGCGACCGCGTGTCCAGTCGGAACCGCTGAAACTGCGCCCCAGTGTCCCGCCGTCGAACGTCACCCCCATCCGCTCACTGAAAGCCGGACATGATGACTCCTCCCAACGAAAGCATCACCAGCCCTGCACCAGCTCCCACCTCGGCCGTGCTCGACTCAGCGCACCTGGGGGATATCGAGGGAGCGATGGGCACGATTCGCCTGGGCGATGACGCGCCTCGGCGGGGGTTGTCTGCCCGATTCCGCACCCTGCTGGCGATCCTGGGCCCCGGCCTGATCGTGATGGTGGGCGATAACGACGCGGGCGCATTCGGTACCTACGCCGAAGCAGGGCAGAACTTCGGCACGTCCCTGCTGTGGACCTTGCTGCTGCTGGTTCCGGTGCTCTATGTGAATCAGGAGATGGTGCTGCGGCTGGGCGTCGTGACGGGGGTGGGCCATGCCCGGCTGATCCTGGAGCGATTCGGAAAATTCTGGGGTGCCTTCAGCGTCATCGACCTGTTTGTGCTCAACGCGCTGACCATCATCACCGAATTCATCGGGATCAGCCTCGGACTCCAGTATCTGGGCATCCCGCAGCTGCCGGGTGTCATCTTTTCGGCCGTGCTCGTGCTCGGGGCGGTGAGCACGGGGTCTTTCAAGAGATTCGAACGCGTCAGCATGATCCTGGTCGCCGGGTCGCTGCTCCTGGTTCCGATCTTCGTGCTGTCGCGCCCGAATCTGGGTGAGATGGCGATCAACTTCGTCATCCCGGGGCTGCCCGCCGGCTCACAGCTCTCCACGGTGATGCTGCTGATCATCGGAATCGTCGGAACCACCGTCGCGCCGTGGCAGTTGTTCTTCCAGCAGTCTTATGTGATTGACAAGCGGATCACTCCGCGATTCATGAACTATGAGAAGGTCGACCTCTGGATCGGCATTCTGATGGTGATTGTGGGCGGGTCGGCCATCATCGGCTTCGCGTCAGCCACGTTCACCGGCCGGCCCGAATTCGGTGGCTTCACAGACGCCCTCGGGGTGGCGCAAGGACTCGGCACCTACCTGGGGCCCGGCGTCGGAGTGATGTTCGCCATCGCCCTGATCGACGCCTCGATCATCGGGGCGGCTGCCGTCGGCCTGTCAACCTCGTACGCCCTGGGCGATGTGCTGGGATTGAAGCATTCCCTGCATCGCAAGCCCCGGGAGGCGAAGGGGTTCTACGCCGTCTTCGCCGGTCTTCTCGCCCTCGCCGCCACCGTCGTTCTCATCCCGGGAAGCCCTCTGGGTCTGCTGACGGTCGGTGTGCAAACCCTTGCCGGGGTGCTGCTGCCCTCGGCGACGGTCTTTCTGCTGCTGCTGTGCAATGACCGAGAGGTCCTCGGGCCCTGGGTGAACGGAAAATGGCTGAACCTGTTCACGTCCGTGGTCGTCGCCATCCTCGTCATGCTGTCCATCGTTCTCACCGCCAGCGTGCTCTTCCCGGATATCACCGCCGGCGTGATCCTGGGGATCCTCGGCGGCGGCAGCGGCCTCGGGCTGGCCGTCGGGGTGTTCATCGGCAGTCGGCGTCGCCGCCGGTCGGCGAGGGCGATCGTGCCTCGGATGGACAATGCCCAACGATTGCGGTGGCGGATGCCGCCACTGGCGCTGCTGGCTCGGCCCGAGCTGTCAACCGGCCGTCGAATCGGACTGGCGGTCCTGCGAACGTATCTGCTGCTGGCGGGGGCGCTGGTCGTCATTCGGGTCATTCAACTCGCGATCCAACGCTGATCAACGCACTGCCCGCCGCACATTCATCGTGGCGTGCAGCCGATCCGCCGAGGAACGCCGGGGGAGTCCGAGCGCATGAGGGGGTTTCACACGGCAGCGGCAGGCATAATGAAGCGGCGCGGCAAGACTGCGCCCGTCGTCGCTCCACGGCCGAATGGAAATCCCGTGCCCCCGGTACTCACCTTCCTCACAACGTTCCGGCTGGATCCGGTCGCGCTCGTCGTTCTCCTGTGCGCCGGCGGGCTCTACGCCGGCGGCATCCTGCGTGCCCGACGAGCAGGGCAGGCCTGGCCGCTGGTGCCGACGCTGGGTTTCTACCTGCTGGGTCTGGGCTCCTACGCCTGGGTGTCGTTCGGCTTCCTCGGCGCGTACAGCCATGACCTGCGCTGGGCCTTCACCACCCGCATCGCCCTGCTGCTGTTCGCCGTACCCGCACTGATCACCCTGGGACGCCCGGTTGCGCTGGCCCGCGCGGCACTGAGTGGAGCACCGTTGCAGGTGATCGAACGCGTCCTCGGATCCTGGCCGGTGCGACTGATGGGCAATGCGATCTTCGCGCCACTGCTCGCAATCGCCGCGTTTCTCGTCTTCCTCACGCCGTTCGCGTTCGTGCTGCGCGACAGCCAGGGCTGGGAGTGGGGTGTCACGGTCGTCGTCCCGCTGGTGGGCCTGCTCACGGTGCTGCCAATCGCCGAAAACGTGACGATGCGGACGAGTCTGTTCATCACCGCTGAATTCATGCTGGCGTTCGTGGAGCTGGTGATGGACGCGATTCCGGGCATCCTGCTGCGCCTCAACGAAACCGTCCTCGATCACGGCCCCGCCCTGACCGGTGCGCTGCCGCTCTGGTTTCCGAACGCGCTGCACGACCAGCATCTCTCCGGCGACTTCCTCTGGTTCATCGCCGAGATCGCCGACATCCCGGTACTGATCATCCTGTTCGTGCGGTGGATCCGTTCCGACCGGCGCGAGGCGAAGGGGATGGATGATCTCAGTGACGAGGAAATGGCTGCGCTCACCCAAGCCCACCTGCGGGCGGGCGGCGGCGGAAGCGCACCGAGCATCCGACGACGGACCCCTGAACTACCCAGCCCGGAATCAGTAGGCCGTGACGCGGAGGGCTCCCCGGTGCAGGACCCGCTTGCGGGTTGAATCTTGGGCAGCCGGGGATCCACGCGAGCAGGGAGGTGAAGCCTGCGCCCGCGGGGCGGCTCAGGCCGAGTCGCGCCAGACGATCGGGGTGTCGAGCAGGATGCCGCCGGCCGGCTGGTCCTCCCCGCGCAGCTGGCTGAGTACGCACTCCGCCGCCGCTTCGCCGAGGCCGAACGCCGGCTGGTGCACCGTGGACAGTTGCGGTTGGGTGCGCACCGCCCAAGAGCTGTCGTCGAAGCCGACGATTCCGACATCTCTGGGCACGTTTCGCCCGGCGTCGCGGAGCGCCTCGAGGGCGCCGGCCGCGACGGCGTCTGAGGCCGCGAACACCCCGTCGATCTCGGGGTCGCGGGCCAGCAGTTCGCGCATGCCTTGGGCCCCGTCGTCGAAGGTGTAGAACGGCACGGACGCCACCAGATTCGGGTCGAAGCGGGGTCCGAGGGCGTCGGTGAACCCGGCGAGCCGGTCGCTGCCGGAGTCGCGGTCAAGCGCCGCCGCGATCATGCCGATGCGCCGACGGCCGGTCCGCAGCAACCGCTCGGTGATGTCGTGCGCCGAACGGCGGTTGTCGATGCCCACGAAAGGCAGTCGGCGCAGGTCCGGCGGATGCCCCACGAAGGCGACCGGAAGTCCGAGCTTCTCCACGACCCGAGTCATCGGATCCTCAGAGCGGGCCGAGACGATGATGACGCCGTCCACGAAGCCGCCACTGAGATAGCGCGCAACCCGGTCGGTGTCGCGCTGGGAATCGATGACGAGGCTGACCATCTGGTAGTCGGAGTGGGAGAGCGCGGTATTGGCACCGAGTAGGATGCCGCCGATATTGGGGTCGTCCAGAAACAGGGAGTGCGGTTCGTGCACAAGGAAACCCACCGCCTGCGAACGCTGCATGACCAGGCTGCGAGCGGCGTTGTTCGGAACGTAGCCGACCTTCTCGATGGCCGCTTCGATCGCGACACGGGCCTGCGCCGAGACATAGGGCTCGTCGTTGATGACCCGGCTCACCGTGCCGCGGGACACTCCGGCTTCCACGGCCACATCGTGGATCGTCGCGCGTTTGCGCCGATTCGGAATTGTCACCATTTGATAACTGTAACGCTCCGGGCGATGATCGCACTTGACACGGTGATCGAAAGATTCGTAGTCTGTGTACGTTCACAGAAAACCCAAAGTTGTGTTTTGATCTTGGCTCTGTGCACGTTCACAGGTCCGGTTGGATCGTACAGAGCCAGAACAGATTCAGGGATCTCATGAACACGCGAGCAGTCACTCCTGACAGAACGGCCACGTCCACGCCGTTCGTGCACGAGGGCATCGCCTACGGGTGCGATTACAACCCCGAGCAGTGGGGCCCCGACGTCTGGGCCGAAGACGTGGCGCTGATGCGCCAGGCCGGGGTGGACCTCGTCGCGATCAACATCTTCGGTTGGTCGCACATCGAGCCGCGGCCGGGCGAGTACCGCTTCGACCGCCTCGACGCGATCATCGAGCTGCTGCACGCCAATGGCATTTGCGTCAACCTCGGCACCGGAACCTCGTCACCGCCGCCGTGGCTGACCACCCTGCACCCCGAGATCCTTCCGATGACTGAAGACGGAACCACCCGCTACCCGGGCGGTCGCCAGGCCTGGTGCCCCAGCTCGCCCGTGTTCCGCGAGCGAGCACTTGCCCTGGTCGAGAAGGTTGCCGAGCGCTACGGCCGGCACCCGGCGATCGCGCTCTGGCACGTGTCCAACGAACTGGGCTGCCACAACGCGCTGTGCTACTGCGACGACACCGCGGGCGCATTCCGGGTGTGGCTGCAGTCCCGCTACCAAACGATCGACGCGCTCAACGCCGCCTGGGGGACCTCGTTCTGGAGCCAGCAATACGGCGCCTGGAACGAAATCCTCACGCCGCGGCTCACCCTCTCCAGCCGCAACCCCGGTCAGGTGCTGGACTTCCACCGGTTCAGCTCCGACGAGCTGCTCGACTACTACCGACGCGAGACCGCGGTGCTGCGCCGCCACTCCAGCGTTGCGGTCACCACCAACTTCATGGTCACCGCCCACATCCGCAACCTTGACTACTGGACCTGGGCGCCCGAGGTCGACATCGTGGCCAACGACCACTACCTCGACCACCGCCTGGCCGAGCCCACCACCGAGCTGGCGTTCGCCGCGGACCTCACGCGCGGACTCGCCCAGGGTGAGCCGTGGCTGTTGATGGAGCAGGCGACCGGCGCCGTGAATTGGCAGCCGCACAACGTGGCCAAAACCCCGGGGGAAATGACACGCAATTCGCTCTCGCACGTGGCTCGGGGCGCCGACGGCATCTGCTTCTTCCAGTGGCGTGCGTCGTTGCAGGGTTCCGAGAAGTTCCACTCCGCGCTGGTTCCCCACGCCGGCACCGACACCGTGCTCTGGCGCGAAGTCGTGGCGCTGGGGGAGACCCTCGGCCGCCTCGCCGAAGTCACCGGCAGCACCGTCGTAGCGGATGCCGCCATTATCTTCAGCTGGGAATCCTGGTGGGCCGGAGACGGTGAGTCCCGGCCATCGCACGCGGTGCGATACCTCGATCAGGTGCACGCCGCGTACGCCGCCCTGCACAACCTCGGCGTGACCGTCGACGTCGTCGCCCCCGGCGCCGACCTGTCCCGGTACCGCCTCGTCGTCGCGCCCTCGCTGTACCTCGTCTCGGACGCCGACGCGCAGAACCTGAACGACTATGTCGACGCGGGCGGTCACGCCCTGGTGACCTTCTTCAGTGGCATCGTCGACGAAGACGACCGGGTGCGCCCGGGCGGGTACCCAGGGGCCTTCCGCCAGATGCTCGGCATCACCGTGGAGGAATTCTCCCCGCTGTTGCCCGGCCACGTTCTCGCCCTCGACTCCGGTGCCGCTGCGAGCCTGTGGACCGAACGGCTGCGCAGCACCGGTGCCGAGGTCATCGCGAGCTACCTGGACGGCCCCCTGCCCGGAATCCCGGCGATCACCCGCAACCGGCATGGAGCGGGCGATGCCTGGTACCTGGCCACCGCGCTGGAGGCCGGTGCGCTCACGGACCTGCTGCGCACGATTTGCCGGGAGGCGCGGGTCACCGCGGTCTGCCCGGAGGGGGACGGAACCATCGAGGTGGTGCGGCGTGCCGGCCCGGCCGCTGATTACCTGTTCATCATCAACCACGGACCGGATGACATTGAGCTGCCCGCCGCCGGACATGAACTCGTCACCGACGAAACCATCAGTCGTATCGTGCGTGTTCCGGCCGGTGCCGTTCGCGTGATCAGAGAGGACCCCGCATCATGAGCGCACCCGCCGTTCCTCGAACGGATGCCCAGGGCAGTGTCGCCCCCGCCGCGAACGCGCGAGGGCGCGCAGCCCGCGCAGCCAAACCCCGCGCCGCCAAACCCCGCGTGCGGCACCGCGGTGCCATCCTCGCTTTCGTGCTCCCGTTCGGCACCCTGTTCGCGCTGTTCTACCTGATCCCGATCGGCTACGCGATCTACCAGTCGCTGCTCGTGATCGAGCGCGAGGGCACGTTCGGCAAGGCCACCGAGGTTTTCGGCGGGCTCACCCAATACATCCTCGTCTTCCAAAACGGCCCGTTCTGGACATCCATCGGCCGGGTTCTGGCCTTCGGCGCGGTGCAAGTGCCGATCATGCTCGGCCTCGCCCTGCTCTTCGCTCTGCTGTTGGACTCGCCGCTCGTGCGCGGCAAGAAGTTCTTCCGGCTGGCCTTCTTCGTGCCCTACGCCGTGCCCGGCGTCATCGCCGCGATCATGTGGGGCTACCTCTACTCACCCAACCTGTCGCCGTTCAGCGCCGTCACCGAGAACATCGACTTTCTGTCGGCCGATCTGGTGCTGTGGGCGATCGCCAACGTGGTCACCTGGGTCTTCGTGGGCTACAACATGCTGATCATCTATTCGGCGCTGCTGGCCATTCCGACTGAACTGTACGAGGCGGCCCGGCTCGACGGCGCCGGCCAAATGCGCATCGCCTGGTCGGTGAAAATTCCGCTGATCATGCCGGCCATCATCCTGACCGCGATCTTCTCCATCATCGGCACCCTGCAGCTGCTCGCCGAGCCGCAGGTCTTCCGCAGCTTCAGCTCGGCGGTGACCAGTACGTTCACCCCGAACCTCACCGTGTACTCCACGTCGTCGATCCCGAACTTCAACCTCGCGGCCGCCTTTTCCGTGGTACTCGCCCTGGCCACGTTCATCCTCTCCTTCACATTCCTGAAGTTCACGCAGCGGAAGGAAGCCAAATGAGCACCTCGGCCACCTCGACCACCCCGGTCAAACCCAAACGCGTCATCCGCACCCCGGTGAACGCGCCGCCACGCGCCCAGCGGGAGAGTCCCTTCGCCCGGGTGAGCGCCATGGTCGTGATGGGCGTTTTCACGCTCTACTTCCTGGTGCCGATCTGGTGGCTGCTGGTGGCCGCCAGCAAGGACCGGTCCCAGTTCAACACCACGAATCCGCTGTGGTTCGCCGACTTCAACCTGTTCGAGAACATCGGCAACCTGATCGCCTACCGCGACGGCGTCTTTCTCAAGTGGATGCTCAACAGCGCGCTGTATGCGGGGCTCGGCGCCCTGATCGGCACCATCATCGCCGGCATGTGCGGCTATGCCCTGGCCAAGTACGAGTTTCCCGGCCGCGAGCTGATCTTCAACGTGGTGCTCGGTGGGGTGCTCGTGCCCGCCACGGCGCTGGCGCTGCCGCTGTTCCTGATCTTCAGCCAGATCAGCCTCACCAACACGTTCTGGTCGGTGTTCCTGCCCAGCCTGGTCAGCCCGTTCGGGGTGTACCTGGCCCGCATCTATGCGTCGGCGAGCGTGCCGGACGAACTGATCGAAGCCGCCCGCCTCGACGGCGCCGGCGAGGTTCGCACCTTCTTCACCGTCTCGGTGCGCATGATGGTGCCGGCCCTGGTCACCGTGTTCCTGTTCCAGTTCGTGGCCATCTGGAACAACTTCTTCCTGCCGCTGATCATGCTGCGCGACGAAACCCTGTTCCCGGTCACGCTCGGCCTCTACGCCTGGAACTCGCAGGTGAACCAGATCCCGGTGCTGCGCGACTACGTGCTGATCGGTGCGCTCTTGTCGATCATCCCGCTGATCATCATCTTCCTGCTGCTCCAGCGTTTCTGGCGAAACGGCCTCAGTGCCGGTTCGGTCAAGTAGTCGCTTCGGCGACACCACCCCCTCAGACTGCACGACCCCGGTCGGGTCCCGGCCGGTTCCTTCCCTTCCCCTCCCAAGAGAAAAGTAGAAGAAATGCGAATCACGAAGAGAGCAGCCGCTGTCGCCTTGCTCACCGCCGCAACGGTTGCCTTGACCGGTTGCTCGGCGGCGTCGACGGGCTCATCCGCTGCAGCCGATTGCACCCCCTCCGAGGGCAAAGTCGACCTCACGTTCACCACCTGGATTCCGGGCATGGAAGACGCGGTTGCCGTCTGGAACGCGGAGAACCCGGACGTCCAGGTGAAGGTGCAGACCGGTCCGAACGGCAACGGCGGCACGTACCAGAACTTCTTCAACCAGCTCAAGGCCGGCAACGCCCCCGACCTCGGCCAGATCGAGTACGACGCCCTGCCCAACTTCCGTGTGCAGGACGGCCTGACCGACC
>Ga0209023_10002264_pt1 | contig 24343 bp, 17 predicted proteins | sample LakOneMetagenome_FD_187468 | JGI IMG/M metagenome (GOLD analysis project Ga0209023, IMG submission 187468) | Freshwater and sediment microbial communities from Lake Erie, Canada (SPAdes) (version 2) | ecosystem: Environmental > Aquatic > Freshwater > Lentic | place: Lake Erie, Canada... | reverse complement strand
CCCGCCACGGTGAAAAAAGATGGCGGCCCGATGAATTGCAGACCGGTACACAGAGCGTCATTTGCGTCGCCCTCGACTATTGGCCGAACGAAGTCCGCGACGCCGACGACGTACTGGCAGACGCGGGCCTCGCCTATGTGTCGCGCTACGCGCTGGGCCGCGACTATCACAAGGTATTGCGCAACAGGTTACAGGCGTTTGCCGACGCCATCGCAAGCGAGATCGCGCCGCATGAATACCGCGTGTTCACCGACTCGGCACCGGTCATGGAAATTCCGCTGGCGCACAAGGCGGGCCTCGGCTGGCGTGGCAAACACACGTTGTTGTTGAACCGCGAGCGCGGGTCCACGTTCTTCCTCGGCGAAATTTATACGTCGCTCAAACTCGACGCGGCGACGCCGCAAAATGAACACTGCGGTAGCTGCAGCGCCTGCATCGACGTTTGCCCCACACAAGCCATCACCGGTCCACACCGCCTCGATGCCCGCAAATGCATCAGCTACCTGACCATCGAGCTCAAGAGTGCGATCCCCATCGAATTCCGCAAGGCCATCGGCAATCGCATCTACGGCTGCGATGATTGCCAGCTCGTTTGTCCGTGGAACAAGTTTGCACGGACGGCACCTGTTTCCGACTTCGAACCACGCAATGGTCTCGATTCGGCAACGCTGGTGGAGCTTTTTTCCTGGACCGAAGCCGAGTTTGACGAGCGCCTGCAAGGCAGCCCGATCCGGCGCATTGGGCATGAACGCTGGCTGCGCAATATCGCCGTGGCCTTGGGGAATGCGCCATCGTCACAAACTGTTCTGGCAGCGTTGCGCGCGCGGGAACACCACTCAAGCGCGCTCGTTCGCGAACACGTTGCCTGGGCGCTGGCGCAGCATGCTGGGTGAGGCGCCGAGAAACAGTTATTGGCTCATGGCACAGTGCTCCACAACACTCGGGAGGTTTGATGTACACCCATAGCTACGCAGCACTATTTCGACAGGCATCAACGACGATCTGGCGCATTTTGGTGGCCGCTGGAAGCGCGGCCTCGCTGGCATTTGCAGTCCTCGCCGCCGAACTGCCCGCGTCCGTGTTGATACAAAATCCGGGATTCGAACTTTCGGACACCGCTAATCCCGCGCAGCCACTCAATTGGTCCAAATCAACGCCGGGCAGCGTCATCACGGTCGACGACAAAGTCAAAGCGCAGGGCGGACGCAGTCTGCGCATCGAACGAGCGGCTGACGCTCGTTTTTCTGGCATCGCCCAGACGATCCCAGCGATTCTCTGGCGCGGAAAACTCATCTCCGTTCGGGCGATGCTGAAAAGCGAAAACGTTGCTGGAGCGACAGGCATTTTCATTCGCGCTGAAGACGCCAGCCGCAAGACCGTCGCTCTCGGCAATTCATTCGCCACTCCAATCGCGGGCACTGCCGACTGGACGTCCCGTGAAGCCATCGTAGATATCCCGGTCGAAGCTGCTGCCATTTCAATCGGTGCGGGCTTTAGCTCGGGGGAGCGCATTTGGGTAGATGCATTTGAGTTGAGCGAGGTGCGACTGGAAAGCCTGCGCCCCTTGGGCGACAGTGCCAAGGCATATCTTGATGACGCCATCAAGATCATCGAATCCATCGCACTGAATTCCACTAAAGTAGATTGGCCTCGTACTCGCCTGAAGGCTTACGCGCTCGCGCAAGGCGCAAGCGGCAACGCAGACACATATGCGGCAATTCGGATGGTTCTGAGCGCACTTAACGACCGTCACAGCCTGCTCATGTTGCCCGCTGATAGCAGGGTCAATTCAGAAAATACAACCGCGAACGACTTTAAGCTGTTGAGCGAAGCGATTGCGAACAAGGCCTATGTATCGGTTCCAGCCTACCAGGGCAGCCATTCGGACCGTCAGACTGCATTTGCCAACGAGTTGCAGTCCCGGCTGGGTGCGTTGGACACGAGCAAGCCCTGCGCTTGGATTGTCGACCTGCGTGCGAACTCCGGTGGCAACATGTTTCCCATGCTGGCTGGACTCGCGCCGATATTGGGGGATGGCGTTTTTGGTCACCTCTTAGGCAGCGATGGTGCGCAAGACTGGTTTGTACGTGAAGCGGGTTCCGGCCTGGGAACGCAGATCAATGCGCGCACAACAAAGCCGGTGCCGCTGGTAGCCGGAGGCGAAGCCGCAGTAGCCATTCTCCTTGGGCCACAGACGGCAAGCTCGGGCGAGGCCATCGCGGTTTCGTTCATTGACCGACCCAATACCCGTAGCTTTGGCCAGCCTACGGCAGGACTATCCACCGGAAATCGTCCCGTCACGTTGTCCGACGGTGCCACTCTAATCGTCACCACTTCAGTCTTCGCGGATCGCAACGGCAAAAGCTACGGCGGCAAAATCGATCCGGACCAAATCGTCGCGCCCGGTCCGAAAGACGCGCCGCTCGCCGACGATCCCGTGGTCAGGGCGGCCATCGCCTGGCTGGATCAGCAGCCGGCCTGCCGCAAGTGACACGCCCGCGTCACCCCGGCACCGTAAAATCAAAGTCTTACTGAGGATTTGTCCATGGCCCGTGCCCCATTTCGCCGCAAAAGCGGTGCCCGTGAAGCTAACCAGCTCGTTCGTTTAGCCGAAGGCCTTGCCTCGTCAAAAAGTCGTGCCGAGGACGTTTACTGGGAGCGGGAGCTTGAGGCTGCGGTGACCCTGCAGCTTGAAAACAACGATGAGGATGCGATCAACCGTGCGCTCGACAAGGCGCATGACGCGCCGGACGCGACCTTTGATGCGCTGGCCGACATGGTGGAATCGCTGACCGAATCCATCGTGCTGGACTCGGAGCATGGTCCGCAGCGCGTCACTCTCTTCTGCGCGCCGATCCTGGTCTGGGGCCGCAACAAAATTCCCGCGAAGACGATCGCCAAGCCGCAATTGCATGACATCGCCGTGCAGCTTTCGGCACATGTGTTTTCCTCGAAAGCGAAGATTGCACTGGTGAATTACCTGTTCGCGCCGGACCAGTTGCCGCACACCTACAGCCAGTCGCGCGAACTGCTGCAGAACCTCGGTACCGCCATTCGCGAACGCGGGCATGTTTCGATTCCGCCGGAAAGCGTCGAAGACGCACCGGACGTGGTTTGCGACATGCGCATGATCGTCGGCGCGTTTCAGGTGACCGAGGGCGAGCCGTTTTATTCGTGGCAGGAAATGACCACGCCGGTCGAAGAAGCGCGCCAGACCGTTCTCGGCGTCTGGCGCACGCAGGGTGGCAACGCTATCAAGCCTTTGCTGGTGGGCTTTCCGCATGAACTGACTTTGCCGCGCTCGTTCTTTGCAGCCTGTCGTGATGCCGACATGGCTTCGCGTGCGTACTCGATCGGCGCTTCGGTGTCCTACCTTGAGGCGGTGACGCAGAACACACCGGACAAACTCACAGCGGTTATCGGCGGCTGCTGGGGCAACGGGCTCGAGGAATATCGCATCGGCTTTTCGATTGGCGACAGCGACGAAGTCGTGCACGGCTGCGTCTGGCCGCTGGTGTCGGACGAAGGTGACGACACGCCGGTCGTGGAAGAAATCGAGGGTTTGCTGCGCGCAGCGAACGTCGGAACGATTCTGGTGCTCGAAGAACAGTTGCCGCTGGAATTCTGCGACGACTGCGGCGCCCCGCACTTTCCGAATCGTGAAGGCGAGATGCTGCACGCTCATCTGCCGGAAGACGCGGACACCGGTTCGGTCCATCTGCACTGATATCGTGGATGCTGGCGGCATCGCCGTTAGCGGTCGGCGGTATTCAGCTTTTTCGTCAAACGACCACTGCATTGGGGTTAGTGGCTATTTTGGCAAATAGTCGACTTTCATCATTTTCGCCCGCTACCCCATATAAAACAAGCATTTCAGTGAAAAGGTAATCGTCGCGTATGCCCGTTATTCCGCGTCGCGAACTGTGGCTGTTTGTCAGCGTCGTCCTGTTGTGGGGCGTGAACTGGCCGATGATGAAGCTGGCGCTGGCCGAGCTTGATTTCTGGGTATTCCGCAGCTATTGCGTGCTGGCTGGACTGGCCTGGTTTCTGGCCTACAACCTGAAAACCGGTGTCTCGCTCAGATTGCCACGCGAGTATTGGGGCCGCATGCTCGCCTGCGCGCTGTGCAACGTCGCCGGCTGGAACATCCTGTCTGCAGCCGGTTTGGGCATGCTGCCTTCGGGCCGCGCGGGCATCCTCGCGTACACGATGCCACTTTGGGTCGTGTTGCTTTCGCGCTGGTTCCTGGGCGAAGCGCTCACCAAAATGCGCGTCACAGCCATTACGCTCGGAATGACCGGGATCGCGCTGCTGCTGGTCGACGAATTCCAGACACTGAAGACCGCGCCTGTCGGCGCCCTGCTGATGATTGCGTCGGGTCTCGTCTGGGCGTTCGGCATCGTGCTGTTCAAAGGCTTCCCGAAGTCGATCGCGACCACGACGCTGATGATCTGGAGCTTTGTGCTCGGTGGCTGGCCCATCCTGATCGGTCTGGTCCTTTTCGGACACGGTCCATGGCTACCCACTGCAGGCAGCGCCTGGGCGGGGTTGCTGTTCAACGTCATTGTTGTGTTCGGGTTCTGCTGGTTCGCGTGGAACGAGCTGGTGCGCGCGCTGCCGGCGCAAGTGACCGGTATCAGCTCGCTGGCGGTGCCCATTGTGGGTTTTGCCAGCGGCATGCTGCTTCTCGGAGAAAAACCACGGCCCTTCGACTACGTGGCGCTATTGTCAATCGTCGCTGCCGTAGCGCTCGTCTTGCGGCCACAGAAGCCGCAGGTGAGCACCTAGCTGGATTGCGCAGCGGTCTCTTCTTCGTCGGGCCAGTTCTTGATGTAACTCTTGAGCATGCGATTTTCAAAGCTCTGCTCTTCGTACACTGCCTTGGCCACGTCATGAAACGACAGTACACCCATCAGCGTGCCACCTTCCATCACCGGGATGTAGCGCGCGTGACGTTCAAGCATGCCCTTGCGCAGCGCATTGACATCCATATGCGGGTCAGCGGTGAGCGGGTCACGCTCCATGATTTCACCGACGGCGAGCGCCTTGAGTTCGTTGCCCCGCTCGTCGAGCACCTTGATCAGCTCGCGAAATGTGAGCATGCCAACCAACTTGCCCTTTTCCATCACCACCAGCGAGCCGATGTCGTGATCTGCCATCGAGTGCACCGCATCCGACACATTCATGTCGGGAGTAGCTGAAAACAGGGTACTGCCTTTGATGCGAAGAATTTCACTAACCAGCATGGGCGTCCTCCTGAGATTGATGAGCCACCGTTTTTCAGCATGGCTTCCCTGCATAACCAATCGTAGCGTACACCCAAACCTACAATTGAGCCATGGCTGACCTTCCCTCCGTCGTTCCAACCCTGCGCCCACCGGCGAAGCCCGCGCGCGACTGGTACGTTCACGAGTGGATGCTGCTCGCGTTCGCGGCGGGAATGATGCTGCTCATCTACTTTGTGGCGCAACATGAACAGGGCTTTGAAAAGGCCGAAATCATCCGCGATGCTGCCGTGGTGGAGCAGTCCATCTCCCGTCGTCTCGAAGCGGATCAGCAGTTTTTTGATCGCCTGGCGCTGGATGTCGGCGCCGAACGTATCTCATCTGAAGAGTTTGATCGCGTGGCGGGCAAGCGAGCCATCGAGTCGGGCTACATTTCGGACGTCGTGCGCGTCACGCCGGACCTCGACGTCACCCGGCACGCACCTGGCTCACGTTCGCTGGAAATTGTCCAGCGTGGGCGCGCACCGTTCGCGGATCAGGTCTGGATGGCAGGACTGGTCGAAAAAACCGGGCGCAGCACCTATTCGCATCCCTATCGCAGCGACCTCGGACGCTACTTCATCGAGTATGCGGCACCAGTGATCTCTCACGACGATTTTGCCGGCAGTATTCAGGCGGTCATCTCGTTCGACCAATTGCTGGAAAAAAGCGCACCGGACTGGGCAAGCCGCAAGTATCGCGTGGTCATTTCCGACACCACGGGCCAGGGCATGACCAACGCCGAGGCGATGCACATTGAGTCCGGTGTGGTGAAGCACACCGTTCCACTGTCACTGCCCTGGCGCGATCTGCAGATCACGCTGGTGGGCGCCAAGCCCTCGTCGTTGCTGCCAAACCTCACGCTGTCCACAGCCGTGCTCGCACTCACCGGCCTCATGGTCTGGACCTCGATTGGTTTGCGCAAGCAGCAGCAAATGAGGAAAGTCGCTGAAATCGACCGGGATCGCGTGTATTCACAGTCGATCGCCAACCTCAAGAGCACCAACGAACGGTTTGAAACTGTGCTCGACTCGCTGGATGTATCCGTTTATGTGAGCGACCTGTTCAGCAACGAGCTGCTTTATTGCAATACCCATCTGCGTGAGACGTTTCCTGGACTGGAACTCGGCAAAAGCGCGATGCAATTTGAAGAAGGATTCCTGCAGAGTCCCAGCATCACCTACCCTGCGCAACAGTTGCTCACCATTGAAGGCGAGCCGGGCGACGTGTTCAAGGACGAACTGGAGCACCGCGTCGACCATCGCGCGTTCCTCATGCGCACGCGCGCCGTGCGCTGGGTTGACGGGCGCATCGCGCGGCTGACGACGCTGGGCGATGTCACGGAGCGCGTGAACGCCGAGCGCATCCGCCAGGCGCAGCAGGAGGCGTTGACGCGCACCTCGCGCCTGATGTCGGTCGGCGAAATGGCGTCAACGCTCGCCCACGAAATCAACCAGCCCCTTGCGGCGATCGCCAACTACGTCAACGGATGCATTCGTCGTCTCAAAGGCAATGGCAACGTCGATCTTTCGGTCATTGGCGCCATGGAAAAGGCCGATGCCCAGGTTGTCCGGGCCGGTGCGATCATCAGCCGTGTTCGCGAATTTGTCCGCACGCGTGAGCCCCAACGTCAGTCACTCGATATTAATCACCTCGCCAATGAGGTGGTGAAGCTGGTTGAAAGTGATGACGAATCGCGCGCGCTGCAGTGCCGGTTGATACTGGAGCCGGATTTGCCGGCCGTCTTCGCCGATCGCATCATGATCGAGCAGGTACTGGTGAACTTCCTGCGCAACGCGCGTGAAGCGATGCAGCACCTGCCCGTTGCGGAGCGCATTGCCGAGATCCGTACCCTGCGCGCGGACGCCCACCATGTTCTGGTGGAAGTCGCCGATTGCGGCAGCGGCGTTCCCCCCGAAGTGGCCGGCCAACTGTTCTCACCGTTCTTCAGCACCAAAGACGATGGCATGGGCATGGGGCTCAATATTTGCCGCTCGTTGATTGAATATCATGAGGGCAACCTCACTTTCAGGGAAAATACGCCGGTGGGCACGGTCTTTTGCTTCACGCTTCCGTTTGATGAAGGTAACCAAGGTTTATGAGCATCCATCCCGGCATTGTGTACGTCGTTGACGACGACGAGGCCTTCCGTGATTCCGTGGCTTGGCTGCTGCAAACCAATGGCTATCAGGCGCGCCTGTTTCCCGATGCCGAGAACTTCCTGAAGGAGGTAAAGCCGGGCGTTGGCGGCCCTCCGCGCTGCGCGATACTGGACGTGCGCATGCCCGGGCTGAGCGGCACGCAGGCTCAGGAAATTCTCGTCGAGCGCGGCATCGATATCCCGCTGATTTTCGTAACTGCGCACGCCGACGTGCCGATTGCGGTGACTGCCATCAAACGCGGTGCCTTCGACTTCATCGAAAAGCCCTTTGCCGAAAGTGATCTGCTCAAACGCGTCGAGGAAGCATTGTCCTTCGCGGTGGAAGCACAGGCCCAGCAAAGCCAGATCGCCGGTATCTCGGCGCGACTTGCATCGCTTTCGGATCGCGAGCGTCAGGTGCTCAATGCAGTCGTAACCGGCAAGATGAACAAAACCATTGCCTACGATCTCGACATCAGCATAAAGACAGTTGAAGCCCATCGAGCCCGCGTCATGGAAAAGATGGAAGCCGCATCGCTGGCGCATCTGATCCGCATGGTTGCGTTGACCGGCGGTTGATTCCGCACCGACCTTTCGTTCCTTCTCCTCTTTCGTTTTTCCCTGAGCACCATGTCTACGACCCGCCACTGCCCCCTCCTCATCCTTGGCTCCGGTCCTGCTGGCTACACGGCTGCCGTGTATGCAGCGCGCGCCAACCTGAAACCGGTACTAATCACGGGATTGCAACAGGGTGGACAACTGACCATTACTACGGAGGTTGACAACTGGCCGGCCGATGCCGATGGCGTCCAGGGGCCGGAGCTGATGGAGCGTTTCCAGAAGCATGCCGAGCGCTTTGGCACCGAAATCATCTTTGATCACATTCACACGACCTATCTGAACGAGACGCCGAAGCGGCTCGTGGGTGATAGCGGGGAGTACACCTGTGATGCATTGATCGTTGCCACAGGCGCCTCTGCCAAATACCTCGGTCTCGCCAGCGAGGAGAAATATCACGGCAAAGGCGTTTCCGCCTGCGCCACATGCGACGGGTTCTTCTACAAGGGGCAAGACGTCGTTGTGGTCGGCGGCGGCAACACGGCGGTCGAAGAAGCGCTATATCTGTCAAACATCGCCAAATCCGTCACCGTCGTACATCGTCGCAACAAATTCAAGGCAGAGGCGATCCTCATTGACCGACTGATTGCCAAGACGCGTGAAGGTGGCAATATGCGCGTGATCTGGGATCACTTTGTTGACGAAGTGATGGGAGATGCCAGCGGCGTGACGGGCGTCCGGCTCAAGAACATGAAAGACGGTAGCCTCCAGGAAGTGAAGGCGCCCGGCCTGTTCGTCGCCATTGGTCATACGCCGAACAGCGGCATATTTGACGGTCAACTCGATATGGCCGGTGGCTTCATCAAAGTGAAGACCGGCACCGACGGTGGCGCGACGTCGACCAATGTTGCGGGTGTTTTCGCTGCGGGCGACGTTGCCGACCACGTGTATCGCCAGGCCGTCACCAGCGCGGGAACCGGCTGTATGGCTGCACTCGACGCGCAGGCCTATCTCGAAGCCCTTCACGGGTAACACTCGCAGCAGCAGGGCCAAGCGGACGCACGGGCATGGCTTCCAGCAATGACCTCGCCGATCTCGCCGCGCTCATCAAGACCGAGCGCAAGAGCGCGCGGCGCGAACGCCGTGCCACCCGGGCGACCGCGCTCAATGATGTCACCCCTGCCTCCCCGACAGGTCGGCCGGATGCGCAAACGGATTTGCGTTTCGCCGATTACTTCCGTCCGTGGACGGAATACAAGGCGCTCGACGACGCGGAGCGGATCCTGTTCCGGGAGTCAGTAAAGGACGCCGTACCGCTTGCCGCGCCAAAACGTGCAGACATTCAGCGCGTCCTGCCACCACCACATGCGCGTCACACCGTCGCTGACGAGATTGCGGCGCTAGAGGCTAGCCAGATCGCCATGAATCCGAGCCCGATGAGCTGGGATATCGGCGCCGACATCGAGGACGAGCAAAGCTACCTGCGTGGCGGCGTCAGCCCTGATCTCTTACGCAAGCTGCGACGCGGGCAATGGACGATCGACGCCGAAATCGATCTGCACCATCACACGCAGCACGAAGCACATGAAGTGCTGATGGAGTTCATGCGCGTAGCACGTATCAAGGCATGGCGCTGCGTACGAATCATCCACGGAAAAGGATTGTCCAGTCATCAGAAGATACCGGTACTGCGCAGCAAGGTGCGCCGCTGGCTTCAACTCAAGGACGAAGTACTGGCGTTCTGTGAGCCGCGCCCTCACGGCGGCGGTAGTGGCGCGGTGCTGGTGTTATTGCGCGGGAATCGCTGACCCTTGGCGCCTTCGGCTACGGGGATGCGTTACCGGATGATCCGCGGTTGGGTGACGGCGTATTGCCCGTCTGCTTGACGTCCGGCGCGGCCCACGTACCCTTCACTTCAAACTCCTGCATGAGCATCCGCTCAATCGGATCGCGCGCGAGCTTTTGCCCCAGCAACGCCGCTGCGCCGATGGCGGGATTTGCCGTAACCAGTCCGATGCCAATCGCTGTCGCGGTCGACAGACTCGGGAAGACACGCACCTGTAAGTCCTGTGTCTCGCGGTTGATATCTGCGCTACCGCGAATCTGCACGCGCGCCGAAGGCCCATTGATGGTGAAACCATCGGTCTTCGCAATGCCATCAGCGATCGCGACCTCCGCCTTGACTTCATCAAACGCGAGCCCCTTGCCAAACAGATCGTCAAAGTTGAATGACAGGCGCCTCGGTATGGATTGCAGGGACAGCACGCCGAGCAGCTTGGCAATGCCCGGTTCCATTTCGGTGAACCGCCCCTGTGCCGTCTCCAGTGTGAACTTCCCGCCCAGCTTTGCGTAACTGAACTGGGCCGGGCTACCCGGCCAGTTGAGGGTACCGGTCAGCGATCCGGGCCCGCGTTCGACGCCTCTGGGCAACCCAAAGCGACTCATGAACTTGCCAGCGTCGCCCCACTTGAGCGCCACATCAACCTCTGTGTTCCCGGTCGCCGAAGCCGCTACACGCGGGCGCCAGCGACCTTTGGCCTCAATGCTGCCGTCAGCGCTGGTCAGTTTCACCTGCTCAATCTGCCATTCGTCTTTTGCCGGTTGTGCACGCACTTCCAGCTTGCCGAGATCGCGCGACTCGCTAATGAAGGCATCGGCCACCAGGTCGAGCTTCGGCCAATGTACCGAATCTACGGACGTGCTGGTGGTGGTCGTAGCTGCCGCAACAGCGCCGGATGACTGAACTACCGGCGTTGGAAAGGACAGGCGCTGCAGTCGCACTGAAATGGCGTCGACCGCACCGGTATCCGCGCTGGTATCGAGCGCGATGGCACCCGTTGCCTCCTTGCTGCGGATGGCAAGGCGCCAGCGCTGTCCAACCGGTTGTGCGCGCAGGACCACATCATTGAAACGGTGCGCGTAGAGGACTGCTTCGTTCGCGCGCAGATTGATATTGACAAAATCCGCACTGGTGCTCTCGCTGTTGAGCCCACCCACAGTCCGCGCGCCCGTCGATGACATGGGCGCCAGAAGCGCGATCGCGGCATCGGCATCAAGTTTGGCGACGTCACCGCGCAAGGCATAGCCACGGCTCGGTAGTGCGGTGCGCTGAGCGCCGACGTCAAGTGTCGCGCGCTCGACCGTGCGCAATCCTGCGGTGTTGGCAGCCGTGCGTTCAAGAATCGCGTGAAGCTGACCAGGAAGTTCGATGGTCAGCCGGTCACGCCCCCGTTCGAGCTGTGCCCGCGTCAGCGTAGCCTTGATCGGTGCCGCTGCATCTCGTGGGACAGTACCAAGCTGGACGATAGCGTCCAGCGGCCAACGCGGCTGTACTGTTGTCGCAATAATCTGCATGGTCGCATCAGCGACGGTCCCGGAGGCGGTTCGCATCGGCTGTGCCATATCAAGCTGCCATTGAGCAGTTCCCGTTAGCTGATCCACCAGCGGATAGGTGAAGCGTTCACGCACGCGGTCAAAATTGGCGACACCCGATGCGGTTGTCTTGATTCGCCCACCCTCTGTAACGATCGACAGTTTGAGCGGTCCGCCAAGCGCTTCGGCGCTGATATCGGTCGCGCGAACGTCGACTTCGGTGAAGCGCAGGCGGCCATTGACCGCATCCAGCGGCGGTATGTCACCACCCAGTTCAATCCGGTTTCCGGAAAATGTGAATTCGCCATTAAGTCGGGTCCGATCAACTGCATCAAGCGGCATGCTGAGGGTCAAATTGAGGCGCCCCGTGCCCGTCGCTTTCGCGCTCTGCAGGAAGCCGTCCAGCCAGCCGTTGACCGGGCTGGCAACTGTCCAGCGCAGAAATGCGTCCATCGGTCCTGCCGCCGCGCCGCGAATCTCAAGTACGGGAGAGCTTGCACCCATGTCGGCAATCTTGACTTCGGTGGCGGCGATCGGTACGCCCGAAATTGTTGCGCCAGCAACCTGCGCGTCCATTTTCGACCCGCGAAACAACAACCGGGTATTGATGTTTTCTGCCCGCGGCCAGTGGTCCGCGTAGTCGAGGATGCCACCGGTCACCTGCGCGTTGACCTCGAACACACCGTTCTCGTCATTGCGGAACGGGAAATGCCACAACGCCCCCTTCAGTGTGAACTTGGCTTCCTGTGCCGTACCACCAAGAATGCCCTGTTTGAGCCACTGACGGGTATGCGCTTCCATCGACGTCGGCAAATACCGGTAAATCGCCGTCGTTTCGGCTCGGGACAAGGTGCCGGTCATGTTGGCAATACCGGGGCCGAGGCGATCACTCTCCCAGGTACCACTAAAGCGCCCCGCAACATCAGCATTTTCAAAGTCGACGCCCGATATTTCGACGGTAGTGGCGATTGCCGCGCCGTCCTTGCCTGGCGCCCGCTTCCACGCCAGCTTGCCGCGCAGTCCGTCGAAAACAAACGGTGCATCAAAGTACTTACCGAAATCCAGCGCGATGGGGCGCTTCGCCTTGTCTGCCTTGTTCTCCGGAACGCCGACCAGCAACGCCACTTCGCCCTGCAGGTTTGAGCCCTTCACCGAAGCGTTGAGGCCGTCAACGCCCAGCCCGCTACCTTGCTGTCGCCAGGCAACGTTGCGCAGCTCGGCATTACCTTCTACAAAGTAACGCCCCGCAGTTGCAGCTACGCCATCATCACGCCACTTGAGATCGACGCCACGCACGAGGCCCGTGGGCTGTAGCGCAACCAGTTGACTGGCTACCTCCGAAGGAAGCGGTAACGTTTTGGCAATCGACGTTGCGCCGCCCAAGTCGAGTTCAGATACGCGTAGGACGCCGCCGGTAATCTGCCCGTCATGGTAATCAACGAGAACTTCCCCCGTACCTGTTGGCGCGCGCAGCCCGGCTGGCGTGATGGCGACAACATCGCGAATGGACCAGCGCTGCTGCGTAACCACTGGCTTTGCATCGCCACCGCTCACCTTCTTGTCGCGCCAGGACAGGCGCCCCGTCAGAGTCGCCAGATCCAGTGGTTCCGGTTGAATTGCACCGCTCCTGGTGGTGGCCGCAGGCAACTGGATACGCGCGTTTCTTACGACTAAATCGGTGGTGACGGCAACGGGCTGACCGTTCTCGAACTCAAACCAGGCCTGCATGCCGCCTTCACCGCGAGACACCTGAAGCGGCAACGGAAAGTATCGCGTCAGAGCCCCGAGATTAGCGTAGTCCGACCGCAGGTAAGCGAGACCGTCCCAGTCGCTGATCTTTCGCATGTCACTGCCGGTGAATTCGCAGCGGATATCAAGCGGAGCCGCCAACTCGGTCGGTGGAACAGCATTCATGCCCAGGCTGTGGTTGGAGCCGCTATTGACAAGCCGGATATTGACGTTCTGCAAGCGCACTGGCGGCAGCTTTCGCCATTCGTCCTGCCATTCGACTTCACCACCGGAAATCTGGACCAATCGCTGCTTCAGCAACCACTCGATTAGCCCTGGATCACCCTCGCTCTGGCTCGACAGGTCGACATCGATACCCGCCACGGTCAGCGCGTTTTCGGCAGTTCGACGAACCACTACGCGGGGCGCCCTCACAGTAAGCGCACTAAGCCTTGGCTCGAAGAAGAACAGCGAGCGCCAGGAAATCGTCGTGTCGACCTCCGGTAGCTGCAACAGCGTCCGACCGCGCGCGTCCAGCATTTGCAGCCGCGTCATTTTGAGCTCTGGTGACCACCCGTTCCAGCCCGCCTCAAAGCCGCCGATAATTACACGCTGACCCGTCAACCGCGTCAGTTCTTCAACAATCCGTGGTCGGAAACTGTCGGCATTGGGCACGAGCCAGAAACGCGTCACAGCGACAGCCGCAACAAACAGAAGCGTTGCCAGCAGAACCGACCAGAAAGTCAGGCGGATTCCATGCCCTGACCAGCGCCGCCACCCGGATGGACACGCCGCAGGTGTCCCGTTTGGGGCACCAGGCGATGTTGTTGAACCGGGCTTCTCCTGCATACTCAAGGCATTGTATCGACGTAGATTTGTATGGATGAGACTCAGGCCATCGACAAAGCGTTCAAATTCAGTCATTTCGCGCAGCGTGTCGTGCGTCGCGACGCGAATCTGGTCGCAACGGTCCGCGCGACAGCGCTGCACAGACCACCGCTGGGCGTCTGGGCTGAAGAGCTGAAAACCGTCACTGCGGCGAATGTCGACAACGTATTGCGGCGCATGCGCCGCGAATTGATGTTACGGACGCTGGTGCGCGATCTGGCGCTCCACGTGCCGTTTGAAGATCTCGTTGCCGACCTTTCGGACTTCGCCGATCTCGCAATTGGGGCCGCCACCGCAGCGCACAGCGTTGACATTTTTGGCTCTGCCGAACCGCCCTACGGATTTTCAACTGTTGCAATGGGCAAGCTCGGCGCTCAGGAACTGAATGCGTCTTCGGATATTGACGTCGTGTTCGTGTGTGATGAACCTTCGGTTGACGCCATGGACTCGCTCAATCTGCTGGCCAAACGAATCTCGCGGACGCTCAATCAGGACATTGACGGTGAGTTCGTCTTTCGCGTCGATACTCGCCTGCGTCCGTACGGTGATGCCGGACCGATGGTGCCGACGCTGGATTTTCTGGAGCAGTATTTCGTCGCCCAGGGGCGCATGTGGGAGCGACTGGCGTGGCTGAAGGCGCGAATCTCCTCCGGATCGCTGGCTGCTCCGCTGGCCGCACTGACCACGCCATTTGTGTTCCGCCGCTATCTGGATTTCGACGCGGTGGCCGGCATGCGCGAGCTGCACGCACAACTGCGTGCAGAAAAGAATGATCCGAACAACATCAAGCTCGGTCGGGGTGGCATCCGTGAACTTGAATTCGGCGCACAGTTGCGGCAACTGGTGCGCGGCGGTCGCGATCCTGGTCTGCGCATCAAGCCGACGATTCCCGCGCTGGCGGCGCTGGCGGCCTCCGTCAAGATTTCGCATGAACAGGCATTGCGGCTGACGGCACATTACCGGCTGCTGCGCCGCGTCGAGCACGTGCTTCAGTATCGTGACGATCAGCAGACGCAGACCTTGCCTCGAGGCGATGACGAACTTCAGGAACTCGCTCTCGCCCTTGGGTTTGCGGACAAAGATGCCTTCAACCGTCAACTCGCATTGACGCGCGAGGACGTTGCAACATTCTTCGACGGCACATTGACGGGTGCATTCGGCGTCAGTGACGACACTGCGGCGCGCATCGCGGCACAGACGCTGGCTGCGCAGACCATACCAGCCAACGTCGTTGGCGACGTGGAGTCCCTGCAGTCGGCCGGATATTCGGACGCGGACGGAACGGCTACCTATGTGCGTTCGACGCTCGAAAGCGTGCGAGTCCGCGCACTTCCCACCGCCAGCCGCGAGCGCTTTGAGCGGCTGGTACGGTCGACGCTGCAATACGCCGGTACAACGTCGCAGCCAGATGCTGCCTGCAAACGCACGCTGGATCTGCTGCTCGGTGTAGCTTCGCGATCGAGCTACCTGGCGCTGATGATTGAGCGCCCGCAGGTGCTGGACCGGGTCATTGACCTCGCGGCAGCAAGCGACTGGGCATTGCGCTACGTAACGCGGCATCCCCTGCTCCTCGACGAGCTCATGGACGGACGCACGCTAGGCAATCCCATCGACTACGAACAGTGGCGGCGTGACCTCGCTGCCCGCTTTGCCGACGCCGGCGACGACGCAGAACGTGCCATCGACGCCATTCGCCATTTTCAACAAGGCGAAACGTTCCGCCTGTTGCTGAAAGACATCGCCGGCTTGCTGCCACTGGAGACGTTGTCTGATCATCTGTCGGCACTGGCAGATGTCGTGGTGGGTGCGACGCTCGCCCAACTCATGGCGGCGGCGAAATTGCCCCCGGAAGCGAACCTGGCAGTCATTGCGTATGGACGCTGGGGCGGAAAAGAACTCGGCTACGCCAGTGATCTCGATCTGATTTTCCTGATGCCGGACGAAGCGGGGGGGCATCGTGATCAGCTCACACGTGTGGCGCAGAGGCTGCAAAGCTGGTTGATCACGATGACGTCTGCGGGTCGTGCCTACGACATCGACGTGCGCCTGCGCCCCGACGGCGCGGCAGGATTGTTGCTGTCCACGGTTTCGGCATTTGCTGAATACCAGCGCGAAAAAGCCTGGACCTGGGAGCATCAGGCGCTGACACGTGCCCGATTTGCCACGGGTCATGTACAGACCGGGGCGGCCTTCGAACACATTCGCGAGGAAATTATCGCCAAGCCGCGCGACTGGCCCGCACTGCGTGAGGAAATAGTGGCAATGCGCGCCAAGGTCGCCGACGGCCACCCGAACAAGAAGCGCGACGAACAGTTCGACATCAAACACGATGCCGGCGGCATCGTCGATCTCGAGTTCGCGGTGCAGGCGCTGGTGCTTCGTTATTCCGGGCGCTACCCGACCATGCGCGCTAACCACGGCAACATCGCGCTGTCGATTCGTGCCGGAGAACTTGGTCTGGTGCCGAGGGAAATCGGCGCCGCAGCGGCCAATGCCTACCGCACGTTGCGCTCGCAGCAACATGCTCTCCGCCTTCAAGGCGCCGAGCGCGCGGTCGTGCCGCTGGCCGAGCTTTCGCCCGAGCGGACTGCAATCCGGGTGTTTTACGAAACAGTAATGGCAACGGGAACCTGAAATCAACGGCATGGACGCGTTTAGCTGCGCGTCTGTCCGATTAGTCAAGGTTGTTTGATCCCGGTCAAGAGCGCATTCGAGCTGGTCGCTCCTGCCCTGTCACAATCCGGGGCGATTTCTCGTTTGACTCCAGGAGTGGTGCCAGCCTCGTACAGCCTGCTGCCATTCTCACGCCCTTTGGCACGCCCAAATGATCCGGGGAGGGACCATGCGCGCATTTGCTGCAACCCGTTGGCATCTAACTGTTTGCGCCATCGCCGCGCGGTGTTCCGTTTTTAGACGACTCGGGCTCGCGGCAATTTGGCTGGTTGGCGCTTTCATCGTTTGCACCGGGGCTGCACAAGCTACGCCGGGCATACCGGGAACGCTTGACCCATTCTTTGCCACCGGTAGCGCGCTTGGCCCCGGCAGGTTCCTGCAATCGCTGACCGGCAGTTCCGATTACGTGGGTGCACTCCTGTTGCAACCCGACGGCAAGCTGGTGCTCGCGGGCGACTGCAGCGTCCGTTTTTGCGCGCTGCGCCTGAATCCGGACGGCACGCCGGACACGACGTTTAACGCTACCGGCATGGTGGTTCTGCCCACGATAAGCGGTTACGACAAAGCAAACGGCGCGGCCGTTCAGCCCGATGGCAAGCTGGTAATCGCGGGCTACTGCGCGGCTCCCGGCGGCTACGATATGTGCGTTGCGCGCCTTAATGCCGATGGCACTCCGGACGCAGCCTTCACCGCCGGCACCAGGCCAGTGCCAGGCGCGGGACAGGGAGGTGGAGCCTATGCCTCGGCGATTGCGGTGCAGGCCGATGGCAAGCTCGTTCTGGGCGGCTGGTGTTTCAGCATCGCGGGTAACCTCGATTTTTGCGTCGAACGGCTTAACGCCGATGGCAGCGTTGACACCACTTTCAATGCCGCCGGTACACCGGGCAGGGCGCTGCGTCCGATCGGCGCGAGTTATGACTATGGCTACCGGCTGCTCATTCAGCCAGATGGCAAGCTGGTCATGGCGGGATATTGCACCGGGGCCGGCATGGACTTCTGTGCAATGCGGCTCAACCCGGACGGCTCGCTGGACACCGGATTCAATGGGACGGGCACGCTGCTTTTGCCAGTCGGCGGCGCTAATGACACCTCAACGGCGCTGGCTTTGCAGCCTGATGGCAAGCTCGTGCTGGCGGGCAACTGCAGCAACGGCACGAATCTCGATTTTTGTGCCGTCCGGCTCAACACCGATGGCAGTCTCGACACCAGCTTCAACAGCAACGGAAAACTGCTGGTGCCCGTGGGCACCGGCGATGACAATGCAACCGCCGTGGCCGTGCAGTCGGACGGCAAATTGCTGCTATCGGGTTACTGCGCCAACGCAGGCAACAACGACTTCTGCACCGTTCGCCTCAACTCCGACGGCAGTCTGGACAAAACGTTCAACCCTGCGGGGACGCCGGGCAAAGTGATCTACGCGATTGCAGCCGGCCACGACGAAGCGAAGAGTATCGCCGTACAACCCGACGGCAAGATCGTCGTTGCCGGCCATTGCGGCGCCGATACCACCAGCGCTAATCTCGACTTTTGTGCGATCCGCCTTGAAGGCGGACCTTATGGTGCCCAGCAGTGCCGCATGGACATCGACGGCGACGGCAAAGTGCTGGCCACCACCGACGCGCTGATTCAGAGCCGGATTGCGCTCGGGATGCGCGGAAGCGCAGTCACCAACGGCATCAGCTTCCCGATCGGTGCCACGCGCACCACCTGGACCACGATCCGGAACTACCTCGTAACGCAATGTGGGATGGAGCTTTAGAGCGTGATACGGTTACACCGAGGTCAAAGTTGACGGTCAGCTTTTCACGTTGATGACGTCTGCACAAGGGATGCCGGGCCGAACGGCCTAAAGTCGACTTGATAGCTTATTGCAGCCTGGCCCATATCGAATGGGGGCAAAACGAGAAAGCTGTAACCGCAGCTCCCGCGCTACTTCAGTCCGGCGTGCCTCGCCAGCTCCAGCATCACCGCTCGCCAGCCTTCATGCGCCTGCGCACCTGCCTTGGCGAAAGCATCGGCGAACAGCCGTTGCTGCTCGCCTGTGAGCTGCGCCTCCAGCGCGACGCCGTCTGCCGTCAGCCGAATTTCACGTACACGGGCATCGTGATCGGCTTTCGCCAATTCAATCAGGCCCTGCGTCTGTAGCTGCCGCAGCGGCGGGTTGAGCGCTTGCTTGGTCACGTCGAGCGTTGATTGAAGCTCACCCACGCTCATACCTGGCGTGTGCGCCACGAAAAACAGGATGCGATGATGCATTCGCGTCAGGCCACGCGTCGCGAGGATACGGTCCGGTTCCGCGATCACGGCACGCAGCGCAAAGTGCATGAAGCGCCACGCCTCATTGAGCGCGGCCTGCCCTTTCGGCTTCGGCGAGCGCGGCAGCGGCGTCGCCCGTGCCGACTGCGCGGGAGGCGCTGTACGCGCTGGCCGATTGCCAGCCGTCGATTTAGCGGACATAGGTCAATCTACTTGACATTTATTTTTTGCCGTTTCAGAATGCGTCAATGTTATTGACCTATTATCCAGCGCAATAACCTTGGGCGGCAAACTTGCCGCTACGACTGCGGCAAACCAGCGCCGCACCAGCGCGCGATCACCCGTCGCCTAAAATCATCACTAATCTTCGGCGCATGCAGAGGTGTGCCGACAATTTTGGAGCATACCCATGTCAATGGCAGATCGCGACGGAAAAATCTGGTTCGACGGCAAGTTGGTGGAGTGGCGCGACGCCACCATTCACGTGTTGTCACATACGCTGCACTATGGCTGCGGCGCGTTTGAGGGCGTCCGCGCTTACAAAACCGAAAAAGGCACGGCAATTTTCCGCCTGCAGGAACACACGCAGCGCCTGTTCAACAGCGCGAAGATTCTGCGCATGAAGATTCCGTTCACCATGGACGAAGTGAACGAAGCGCAGCGCGCAGTGGTTCGTGAAAACAAGCTGGAGAGCGGCTACCTGCGCCCGCTTACATGGATCGGCTCGGAGAAGCTTGGCGTTTCGCCCAAAGGCAACACGATTCACCTGATGGTGGCGGCGTGGACCTGGGGCGCATATCTCGGCGAAGAAGGCATGAAGCGCGGCATTCGCGTGAAGACCTCCAGCTATACGCGCCATCACGTGAACATCACGATGACGCAGGCGAAGGCAGTGTCGAACTACACCAACTCGATCCTCGCCAACATGGAAGTGACCGAAGAAGGTTACGACGAAGCGCTGTTGCTTGATGCGTCGGGCTTCGTGTCCGAAGGCGCAGGCGAGAACATTTTTGCGGTGAAAGATGGCGTGATCTACACGCCGGACCTTTCCGCTGGCGCGCTCAATGGCATCACGCGTAACACCGTATTCCACATAGCCACCGACCTTGGTTTGACTATCAAGGAAAAACGTATTACTCGCGATGAGCTCTACATCTGCGACGAACTGTTTTTCACCGGCACGGCGGCGGAAGTTACGCCGATCCGCGAGCTTGATCGCATCGAAATCGGCAAAGGTTCACGCGGCCCGATCACCGAGAAGATCCAGAGCGCGTTCTTTGATATCGTCAACGGACGCAATCCGAAATACGCGCACTGGCTGACGCAAGTCGCCTGAGGCACAATCGCTCCCGGAGTGGGCAACTCGTTGCCCACGCGCCCCAACAAACCAAGTAAAGAAGAGTTCGCAATGAGCACCACCACACAAGACGCCGTCCATGTGACCGCAAAAGACCTTCATGGTCCCGGCGTGGTCTTTTGCCCAAATCCAAAGATGGCGCTGTGGTCGGCACACCCGAAGGTTTATCTGGATGTGGCAAAAACCGGCGAAGCGACCTGCCCATACTGCGGCACGAAATACGTACTCGACGGCCCGGCGCCGCACGGACACTAGAACCGTCGCGCCTTGACCCTGAACCATCCGCCGTGCCCTGTGTTTGCGCAGCTGCGCCGATGGATCCGTTTCCTCCTCTGCAGTTTCATCGCGACATCTTCCGCGTGCGTGATAGCGGCGAGCGCCGCTGACGGATTGCCGCGTGAATCGCGCGTCCCCGGCGGCGTTGCACTGGTTGCGGTCGCCCATGCCGACGAACCCAAACCCCTTGTCACGCGTGATGGCGCATACGTGTGGACCGTGAAGCGCGGCACATCGTGGATCGCGGTTGTCGGCCTGCCGCTGTCAACCGTCCCCGGCGAGCATTCGGTCAGCGTGAGCCGTAATGGCGTTACGCAATCGCTGCCGTTTACTGTGCAGAACAAACGCTATCCGGTGCAGCACGTCACGTTGAAAGACAACGCAATGGTCGAGCCACCGCCTGAGATCGTCGCCAGGATCGAAAGCGAATCGGCGCACCTGAAGACCGTGCGTTCGAGCTGGCACGAAAGCGTGTCCACTAACGCCATATTCTCGCTGCCAGCCAAGGGCCGATTGTCTGGTCGTTTCGGTGGTTCTCGCGTGCTCAATGGCAAGCCGCGTGCGCCGCACGCCGGGCTTGATGTCGCGGTGATGACCGGCACACCGGTACTTGCGCCGGGCGATGGCGTAGTACTGGACATTGGCGACTACTACTTCTGCGGAAAGACCATGTTCATCGACCACGGCAACGGTCTGATCAGCATGTTCTGCCACTTGAGCGAGCACGTCGCGAAGGTCGGGGAAAGCGTCCGCAAGGGGCAGTCGGTTGCGCGCTCCGGCGCCACCGGTCGCGCCAGCGGACCGCATCTGCACTGGTCGGTCTATCTCAATGGCGTGAGCGTCGAACCCGAACTATTCGTGACCATCCGCAAGTAGCTGCTGCCTCGGGAGCGTCAATGTCGGTCGCCTGTTGCCGCTTACGTTTACTACCGGACTACCCACCGGAAGTAACGTCATGCCTATCTTCTTTCTTGCCTCACGCGCCCTTCCAGTCAACTTCGTGCATCAGCACGTTGGACCATGGTACCCACGGGCAATCGCCGCATTCGCGCTCTGTCTGGGCTTAGCTGGCGTGCCCGCCTGGGCGCAACCGGGCGTGGTGGACACCCCATTCGGGCCGTATGGAACCGGCTGGGGAGAAACCATCGTGCGCTTTGCGACGTCGATCGTGGCCCTCGATGGCATCGTCCTGCCGAACGACGAAAACCTTATTGGCGGCGTCTGCACCGTGACCACGGCGCCGCCCACTGTTGGAAAGCACTTCTGCATCCAGAAAATGGTCGCTAACGGTGGCATCGTCGGCGTCCCTGGTTCCGGCGGCTCCATCTACTTTAAAGACTCCGGCACCACCATGAATCTGGTGTCGGATTCCGCCGGCGGCGCGATGGTGCGACAACCCGATGGCAAGATTTTGCTTACCGCCCCGTGCAAGGCGACTCCAAGTGCAACAACCACAGCGTTTTGCGTCACCCGATTCAATACGGACTTGTCGATCGACAGTACGTTTGGCGGCGGATTTTCGGACAACGTCGCGCGCTCCTCCACCTATGGACTCGGCAGCAGCTACCCCAACGCGATTGCGCTCCAGCCCGACGGAAAAATTGTGGTCGCAGGCCAATGTCCGCAGGGTGCAACGACGACGGTGATGTGCGCCGTGCGCTTCTCAGCAACGGGTGTCCTCGAAACAACATTTGGGGATCTGCGCCAGTTCAACCCGGTTACCGCATCCGGCTTCGATCAGGCGAAGAGCGTGCTCGTCGCGACCGATGGCAAGATCGTGCTCGGCGGCAATTGCAAAAGCGGCAGCTACCAATACCCGTGTGCAGGCCGATTGAATACGGACGGCAGCATCGACACTGCGTTCAATACAGGCAGCATGGCACCGAGAGTATTGCCCGGTATCGGCGGCGGTGACGACTACATCAATGACATGAAGGCGCAGGCCAATGGCGAACTGCTTTTCGGTGGCCACTGCACCAATGGGGCCGGCCCCCAGCGCGTGCCCTGCGCGATCCGAATGCTGCCGAGCGGCAACCAGCTTGTCGCAGGTGCCGATTTTGCTGGTGCCACGGTGCCGATCGGTAACTACCGACTTCGGGAACCCGACGCGGGCGGTGCACTCCGCATCGACAAGCTGCTGATTCCGCCCGACGGCAGGTTCTTTACGATGCTGAGAAATGACGCGTCCGCGAAGATGTCCCTTATCCGTCGTTACAACGAGGATGGCAGTATTGACGGCAACTGGACCCAGACTCCGATTACGTGGCAATACAACAGTGGACGCGCAGTCGCAATCGGCCAGCAAACCTCCGGCAAATTGCTTGTGATGGGAGACAGCGAAGGCCGCGCGTTTGCATTGCGGCTGGACAACCGGCCGAGCGCGGGCCGTGTTTGCAGCATGGACATTGACGGCGACGGCAAAGTGTCGCCGACGACCGATGGACTAATGCTGGCGCGGGCTTCGGCAGGTCTGACAGGTAGTGCTGTTACTTCTGGGGCGCTAGGCGCTGGCTCGCAGCGCAGCACCTGGGCAGCTATCCGCGACTATCTTGTGATGCAGTGCGGCATGACGACTATTGCGCCCTAGCGCCTCCCTGCAAGCGGGCCGCTAGCGCGCCGGGCGAGCGGGCTTGTGTGTGCCGCCGGCTTTATTGTCGTCGGGCACTGTCAGTCGGCGCGCCTCCTCCGCAGCGGCAGCTGCTTCTGCCTGCTCTGTAGCCAACGTTTCTAGCTGCACGCTTCGCGTATCAGGAGTTTCGAGCGTGATGCGACCCAGCGCGCCGCTCCGGTAGTCGAGCAGCAACGTAACTGCCGCCTTCTCAAAATCCGCGCTGCCACCCTTGATGCGAAAGCCGCGCCGTTTGGCGATGCCTTCGATCACGTCGGGTCCGTCCATTTCACCCGTATTTGTGAAGCCGTAGCGCTCGGCCAGCGATTCCGGATAGCGTTCGAGCAAAATCTCTGCAAGGTAGGTCGCCACCTCTTCATCGATATAGGCCTTGACACCTACCAGATGGTTCGCGGCAAGCAGCAGTCCATCGCTTGCAAGTGCAATCTTTGGCCACATCAACCCCGGCGTGTCGTACAGCCAGGTACCCGCATTTGCGCCAACCGGCGGGAGCTCGTAGCGCTTGATCAACTTGGTCACCGCTGGCTCATCGCCAACGCCGGCAATGCGGCGATTGAGCAGCGCGTTGATGAGTGTGGATTTGCCGACGTTGGGTACCCCCATCATCATCACGCGAAGGCGCTTCAGCTGTCCTTCGCGATGCGGTGCCATCTTTTGTGCTTCTGGCAGTACTCTGTTCGATTCGCCAGCTTTCTTGCAGGACAAGCCGATGGCGTGCACGCCTTCCTGCGCGTTGAACCAGGCGAGCCACTGCTCAGTGATTTTGGGATCGGCGAGATCCACCTTGTTGAGGATTTTCAGCGCCGGTTTCTGCCGGGCTTCGCGCATGGCGTTGATTGACGGGTTGACGGTTGCCGCCGGGCTGCGTGCGTCGAGCACTTCCACAACCACGTCAACTTCGCCAAGCTGCTCGGCCGCTTTTTTCTGCGCGGCCACCATGTGACCGGGGAACCAGTTGATTGCCATGCTGTAATTCCGCCGCTTTCCGCAGACTTGTTTCTGATCAACAGCTTTTCGCTGAAATCCCCACTACACCGGGGCTTGGAACGTATTTCAGCGATTCTCGATTGCTGGCAATTCTTCCGCCAAGCCCTTTTTTGAATGGGCTTAGCGTCAAAAAAGCTGTTGCACCTACGGCTGCGCGCAAGGGCCTGCTATCCGGATTCGCTAAATCAGTTCCGCCTGATCGCCTTCGCCTTCCG
>Ga0209023_10002263_pt1 | contig 24344 bp, 18 predicted proteins | sample LakOneMetagenome_FD_187468 | JGI IMG/M metagenome (GOLD analysis project Ga0209023, IMG submission 187468) | Freshwater and sediment microbial communities from Lake Erie, Canada (SPAdes) (version 2) | ecosystem: Environmental > Aquatic > Freshwater > Lentic | place: Lake Erie, Canada... | reverse complement strand
GGACGACGTGCTCGTCGTCGTGGAAGACCTCGTCGTGCCACTTGCGACATAACTACGACGGTTATAGTGAGGCCTATCAACATGCCCATCAGCACACGTCCCGCCAGTGAACAACGAGCGGCTGTCTACCTCCGGCGTTCTCGCTCGGAGAAAGAAAGCATCACGAGGGAGGTTCAGAAGGCCGCCTGCGCTGAGACGATCAGGCTACGAGGTTGGCTCCACGACCCTGGTGCCGACGTGTTCGCCGACTTCGGCAAGTCCGCCTATCGGAAGACCGTCCGCCGTCCCGGATTCGAACGGCTGTTGGCGGCGGCGACGAACGGCACATACGACCACATCGTGGTGTACCGCCTCGACCGATTCAGCCGTGACTGGAAAACGTGGGCCGACGCTCTGTCTCAATCGGAGGCCTCCTTTGTCATTCACTCGGCAACCGAAGGGCTGAGCAGCTCCAGCGACCGAATGGCCGTGCAGTTCCTTGCCGCAGTAGCTGAGCAAGAGAGCCGCAACATCTCTGACCGCGGCCTCGTCGTCAAGGCGGAGCTCCTGGAGGCCGGCAAGTGGCCCGGTGGTGTCCGGCCGTTTGGTTTCGCGGTCGTCCCTGCTCCGGGCGGGAAAGGCAAGGTACTCGTTGTTGATGAGGTCGAGCGGGCCCTCGTCCTCGAGGCCGTCGAGCGGGTCTTGCACGGCGAGAGCGTTCGCCAAGTCGCCATGGACTGGAATGCCCGAGGAATCCTGACAAGCATGGGCAAAGCCTGGTGGCCAAGCGCCTTAGCTCGCTTGCTGCGAAGCCCTCTACTGATCGGTGAGAGAGTCAACCGAGGAACCAAAGACCCGGAACAGCCGTACCCGGCGCTGCTAGACCACGACACGTACAACCGACTGTCTTCGAAGATGAAGCGAAGGACGACGTCAAGGACCCGTAGCGGTGGCGCCCTGCTGTCCGGCTTGCTCGTGTGCGGCGCGTGCCAAGCCAAGATGGGTGGCTACAGCGAAGCGTCACGCTGGTCTGACTGCTACCGGTGTCCTCGAAGAAGTGAGCAAGGACCCCAAGCATGCCCGGGCGTGTCCATCTCCACGAAGCGCGTCGAGGAAGCAGTGGTCGAGTTCGCGCTCCTACTCATGCAGTCGCCCAACTACATCAAACGCGTGATGCGGAAGGCCGACGACCCAATCAGCGCCGAGCGTGACGAGTGGGCCAAGCTGAGTCGCAACCTTGAGCGTCTGGAACAGGACTATTACAACGGCGATTTCGATGAGGGCTCGGGTAAGGCTCGATACAAGAGTCTGCGCTCCGAGCTTCTAGGCAAGATCCGGAAGCTCGAAGAGTTGGTGGGGCGCGACACGTTGCCTGAGGTTCCAGACGCTGAACCGCTCGTTGAGTTCATGGACGGCGTTCCGAATCTCTTCAACGTAGAGGGTAAGACGGCGCCCGACCTGGCCCGAGCTCACTGGGACACTCTCGACCGGAATGGGCAGCGAGAAGTCCTTCGAAGCCTGTTGCACGAAGTTGTGATCGCTAAAGGCAAGCCGCAGCAGAAAGGTGTGCCAAGAGAACAGCGCTTCGATCGAGGTCGCATAAGTGTTGCGCCATGGGCTTGGGACAACGGTGAGCGCCGCGTACCGCTACCTGACGCAATGAACGAGGTCTCGTTCGGTGCTTGGCCCGACGAAGAAGACGACGGCGGAGACTTCGTGCCCGACGGATTCACGCCTGACGAGTGGGAAGCGTTCGAGGAGGGGTCAGCAACATCAAGGCACTTCGACCCGTTCCTAGACGACGACAAGTGAGACGTGTTCAACGAAGACGAAAGACCTGCCGGGCGACCTGTCCCGCAACGTCAGACGAAGAAGGCGAACGGCTGAGTTCGGTGGCGAGCTCGGCGAGGTCTTGCCCGCCGACGATGTGTACTCCTTCGGTGGTGCAGACACGACCACGGCCGCGGGGGATACACACGACCGCTTCGACGGTCGCTCCGGTAGCTTGCCGAAGGTCCGCGGCGACCGTCTGGATCTGAGCTACCGGGTCGCCACCCGCCTTGCCGACAGGCCGGCCCCCCGCAGTAACGGTCCCGGCGCTACGACCCACGTGCCCGCCACCAGCTTTCGTTTCGACGGCGAGAAGTATCCCGTTGCTGAGGGCGACGGCGTGATCGAGGTCACCGTGACGAAGGCCTGGCGGTAGCCAGCCGTTCCGAATGGCGGCCACACCTTCACTGGCCAAGAGGCTGGCCACCGTGAGCCGCTCGGCTCCTTCGCCGACACGCGCCCGTCGCCACTCGCCGAACGCCTTGTACCTGACAGGCATACCGACGAGAGCACCACCGGCAGCGCCGGCGACCACAAGCAACCCAACGGTCGAAACGGCGACCTGGCGTTGTGTGACGGCGTACCAACTCCCACCGACTGCGCCGACGGTTGCCGCCACCGCTACGAGTACGACGGCAATGCTGGCCCGCCTTGCGAGTACGCCGGCGTGACTGCCGGGTTTGCCACGCATGCGAACGCCAGCTCGACGTGCACGCCGGCGCAGCTGCCAGACCGACGGCACCGGGTACTTCCGGTCGAGTCGGCCTCTCCCCGAGGTTGTGAGCCAGCCGCCAAGAGCTGCCCCGGCGACGACCGGCAGTTGAGGCCACACGACGCACGCAACGACAGCGGCGCCGACGCCGAGGGCGGCTCCACGCTGTCGGTCCGTGCGGCCCGGATGATGGGTGGTGTGTCGCCTGCTGGCCATGCAGACGACGGTTCAGCGCAGGCAGGCAGATGCCCGCATGACGAGCAGACACCCGGAAGCCCTTGACGTTGCTTCTCAGGTCAGCCGTTGACCGTTGCCTCTGGTGACGGCGCCCGGACGGTACATCGCATGACTACCACCTACATACCCCACCCCAATCTCACCAGCCGCAAGAAGGCGTTCACGATGGTCGAGCTGATCATCGTGATCGTTGTTCTGGCCGTGTTGGCCAGTATCGCAATCGCTGGCTACCGGACTGTCGTCGACCGAACGTACGACAGCAAAGCCTTGACGACAGTCACGACCGCCACGCATGAAGCATTCATGCTCGCCAAGTTCCGTTCGGACGACACCTTCACCGACGCCGACATGACCACAGCCATGGCCGACGTTGGCGCTGCCGCAGGGGCGCCATCGGGTGTCCTCGCCGCATCCGGCAACGGATGGGACCTTGCCAAGGCCGGTCCGGTCCCGTGCGCTGACCCAGATGCGATCGCCACTCTCTCCAACGGGCTTCGCCCCTACGCCAGCAACTGCTTCGACTCGGCCGCCAAAGCCGACGTGCACACCGTCAGCTACGCCATCTCCGAGGACCACCAGCATCTGGCAGCCGCTGTGAAATCGGAGACCGGTGCGATCATGTACGCCCGCATCGACAACCACGGAAACCAGGAGACCGGAGCAGGCTCCGGCACCGGGGGTCCCGGTGACGACACTGCCATCCCCGCCCTCTACTCCACATGGTTCACGCCAGGTGCCTGGGCCAACGGCGCAACAACCACAACGGCGCCGGTGACAACCACGACCACCGCCGACCCCGGCTGCGCAACGACCGCACCTGCACCCGTCGGTGTGCTCTTCAGCCCCGGTGGGCTCAGCAACAGCGGCGGCTCAGGAACAACGGCCACTTTCCCCGGCATGGCCGTCGACTCGCCCGTTGTAGACCTCGGTGGGTGCCGGTGGGTTGTCATCACCGGCATCACCGCCTGGGGGACGAACGACTACGCCGGCAACGGGACGCTTCAGCTCGAGGCGATGGCGTACGGCACCTGGGACGGAAGCACATCAGTTTCCTTCGCCGAGCGCACCGACGGCAGCACCGGACCGACACCCGGCACGGCGATACCCGGAACACCACCCGAGGGTGGTGGCGCCTTCAACCTGAGCGTGGCCGGCGGGTCCTGGCAGCAGACCCCATCACAATGGTGGCCGCTGCTCGCCGAACTCAACGGTGATCAGATGACCGCGGTCCCTGCCGGCAACGTCATCTGGAGTGCGCCATCACCAACCCACTACACCGCCGGCTGGGATGCGTACAGCGCAGGCATCGGTTCGCTGGCAAGCACCCCGTTCGCCATCAGCTACGGCGCGTCCGGATCCGTGACTGTGGCCGGCGACTCGTCGGCTGCCCCGACCGGCTTCTTCGCCGCATCGGATCCGGCGCCGTTGGGCGGCCAGCCGAACGGCTTCCTCACGGTTGGCATGGCAAGCGGAGCCAACACCGGTGCCGCCAACAGCGTCACGATCACGTTCGACGCGCCCGTGACGAACCTGACGTTCGACATGCTCGGCATCGACAACAACAGCACCGGCGGTCCATGGCAGGACAAGGTGTCGGTTTCGGCACGAAACGCCGGCGCCGCAGTCCAGCCCGGCACTGTCAGCAACGACACTGGTGTAGCCCAAAGCTTCGACGGGGTCACCGAGACACTGGTCAACAACTCGCCAGACGCTGTGGGTGACAACGCCACGGACGGCAACGTGACGTTCCTGTACGACCAACCGGTGACGTCGATCACGATCACGCTCGCCGCCGGGCCTGATGTCGCCACACCCATCGAGCAGCGCGTCGGTGTCAGCTCCCTCGCCTTCGACTCCTTCTACCGGTAGGCGACGCCAAGACCACGTAGGAACGGCGGGCGCCAGCGCCCGCCGTCCTGGCCGTCCGCCGACGCCATAGGTCGAGCATGCAAAGAGCCCGGCCGTTAGGCCGGGCTCTTGGGGCTGTAGTGCCCTTCGTTCGAACGGTCCGAGGTGACTCTCAGGACGGTGTGAGTTCGAGGACATGCTGTTGGCTGCGGGCTAGGTCGCGCCTCCGAACGACCGCGGCTTCCACGGTTGCGGGGGTCGGCTCGACGACCCCCTTACGGGTGAGCGCACGCCGAGCCCACGCCTCCTCTTTGTCGCTGATCGGGGCCTGCTCGGGCGAGCGCCGTGTGACGGCCGGGATCTGGGCTGCCGGTGTCTCCGACCCGGGCAGCGAACCGAGGCTCTGCTGGGCGGTGCGACGCACACCGAAGCTGCTGTCACCGGTGAGTTCCTGCTTCGTGTCTGCGTCGAGCGCGTGGTGTTCGCTAACAGCCAGGCGAATGTACGCGTCCTGGTCCTTGGCGAGCGTGGCCAACAGCTGCGGGCTCGTCCAGCACGACCGGGCGACGGCCGCACGGACCAGAGGTTCGTTGTCTCTGGCGAGCTGTTCAAGGATCTTCGCTTCGACCCGACGAACCGGGTTGCTGGCAACGGCCTCCCGTACGAGCGGGTCTTCGTGGCGGGCGTACCACGCCAGCTTCAACGGGTCCGAGCAGTTGCGTACCTCGAGCAACGTCCAGTCAACTTTGCTATACGTTCGGACCGCCTTCACAACCTCTTCGCGTTGAATGTCCGGGACACCGTTTCCTTCGCTCTTCGTGATCAGGTCGTACTCGGACCGTGTCGGGGCTTTGCTGCGGGTCGGGTTGTCTCTGGCGGCCTCACGCACGGCGTCGTCTGGGTCGGCCGCGAGTTCTTCGAAGACGGCTTCGCTGATGGTCAGCTCTGCGCCGGCCACCAGTTCCTCATCAATGACTGGTTCAGCGGTGGCGAGGGCGACCGCATCGCCGAAGGTGAGGTCCAAGTCGCCGGAAAAGACCGCCTTCTCTTGTGCGGCCGTGAGCCGGCCCCGGTACCAGCCGAGGTCGGAGGCCCTGAATTCCACGGCCTGTGCGACGGTCAGAGCCTCAACAGGGGTGCTGATGTTGCGGGCCGCTGCTTCGACGATCTCGGGCGACTCGCCTTGCAGCAGCTCGACGAGGCGCTCGATCGGTGTGCCGACGTCCTGCGCCTGGTCGAGGTCAGGGTTGAACGGGAGGGTGGGTTGTGGCATCGGTGATGCTCCTGGGTGGTCGCGCCCGTGTTGGCGCTACCCGTTGACCGTCCGCAGGCTGGCCCGCGATGCAACCTGCTGCGGCCGACTCTGAGCCACCCTGTGGGCGTTTGAAGGTCTCGTAGTTGCCGCCGTCGGAAGTGCCGAACTGGTTCTGGGTCGTCGATTGCCGCACAGACCGGCTCGTTTGGGCAAGGATGCTGCCGACGGACACGGCTGGAGGTCGGCTCGCGACGCACGCCGTCACAGCAACCGTCTACAAGACGTACGGAGGACGAATGGTGCAGGCGGACAGCAGCGGGGGACAGGGGAGCTGTTGTCAGTCGACCACGTCCTGTGGGGCGACCCGGTGAGCAACGTCTCCGACCGGCCGATCGAGGGGTGGCTGTGGGACGCCGCCAACATCCTGCGTGGGCCCGTCGATGCTTCGGATTTCAAGGCGTACGTGTTCCCGCTGTTGTTCTTGAAGCGCATCAGTGACGTGTATGACGAGGAACGAGCGGAGGCGCTCGCCGAGTCTGGCGGTGACGAGGATTACGCCCGCCTACCCGAGCAGCACCGCTTCCAGATTCCCGAAGGATGCCACTGGGACGACATCAAGGCTCGCACCACCAATGTCGGTCAAGCCATCCAGCACGCAATGCGCGAGATCGAGAAGACCAACCCGAACACGCTCTACGGCATCTTCGGTGACGTCCAATGGACGAACAAGGATCGGCTCTCGGATCGGCTCCTCGTCGATCTCATCGACCACTTCGGCGGGATGAACCTGTCCAACGCAGGCGTGCCGAGCGACGTGCTCGGCGACGCCTACGAGTACCTGATCAAGAAGTTCGCCGACCTCACCAACAAGAAGGCCGGCGAGTTCTACACGCCACGATCCGTGGTGCGGCTCATGGTGAACATCCTCGACCCCCAGCCAGGTGAGACCGTCTACGACCCAGCCACAGGCACCGGTGGCATGCTCCTTGAGACTCTGCATCACGTCCGCGCCGACGGCGGCGATGACCGCCTGATGCTCGGCCGGTTGTTCGGCCAGGAGAAGAACCTGACCACCGCTGCGATCGCCCGCATGAACCTGTTCCTGCACGGCGCCGAGGACTTCCAGATCGTCCGGGGTGACACGTTGCGCTCCCCGGCGTTCTTCGCCGGCGACAAGCTCGCCACGTTTGACTGCGTGATCGCCAACCCGCCGTTCTCGCTGTCCGCTTGGGGTGAAGAGGCCTGGGCCAGTGACCCGTGGGGACGCAATCTTGCAGGGACGCCCCCCAAGAAGTACGGGGACTGGGCTTGGGTGCAGCACATGATCACCTCGATGGCTCCCAAGACCGGACGCCTCGCTGTCGTGCTTCCGCACGGGGCACTCTTCCGGATGGGTGCCGAAGGCAAGATCCGCTCCAAGGTTCTCGACCTTGACCTCATCGAAGCCATCGTCGGTCTCGGCCCCAACCTCTTCTACGGCACCGGCCTTGCCGCCTGCATTCTTGTGATCCGTCGCCGAAAGGAACCCAGCCGCCAAGGCAAGGTGCTGCTGGTCGACGGCTCCGACCTGTTCCGCAAGGGCCGCAACCAGAACACCCTCGAACCGCAACAAGCGGAAGTGCTCTACCAGACCTACGAAGCGTTCGAGGACACTGAGGGCCGGTCGCGGGTCGTCACCGCCGACGAGATACGAGCCCAGGGCGGCAACCTGAACCTCGCCGGTTACATCCCCCAACCTGAGGTCAAGGAGATCCCCACGGTTGCGGAAGCCACCGCTGCCCTCAAAGCCGCACTTGACGCCGCATGGGTAGCCGAGGAGCGGCTCAACACGCTGCTCGTCAAGCGGGGGATCGGATGAGCACCACCCGCATCTCACAGTCCCAGCTCGAGTCCTACCTGTGGGGAGCTGCAACGCTGCTACGTGGCACGATCGACGCTGGTGAGTACAAGGCGTTCATCTTCCCGCTCCTGTTCCTCAAACGGCTTAGTGACGTCTACGACGAGGAGTACGCCGAAGCCCTCGATGAGTCCGACGGTGACGCCGGCTACGCCGCCCTGCCCGAGCAGCACCGCTTTCAGGTTCCCGACGGCTTCCACTGGGCCGACCTGCGGGCCACTACGACGAACGTCGGCGGAGTCATCGCAAAGGCGATGCGCGAAATCGAACGAGTCAACCCTCGTCTCTTCGGAGTGTTCGGCGATGCTCCGTGGACCAACAAGGAGCGTCTCCCGGATGCCACGCTCCGGGATCTCGTCGAGCACTACTCGAAGCTCACCCTAAGCATCGCCAACGTCCCCGAGGATGAGCTCGGCGTCGCCTACGAGTACCTTATCAAGAAGTTCGCCGATGACTCCGGACACACCGCGGCGGAGTTCTACACGAACCGCACCCTTGTCCACCTCATGACTCAGATGCTCCAGATCGAACCCGACGACAGCGTCTACGACCCCACTTGTGGCACTGCCGGAATGTTGCTCTCGGCGGCAGACGAGCTCCGCCGGCAAGGCAAGGAGCACAGGACTCTCAAGCTCTACGGCCAGGAACGAAACCTCACCACCTCCGCTATCGCCCGAATGAACTTGTTCCTGCACGGCATCGAGGACTTCGACATCGTCCGGGGCGACACTCTCTCCGAACCCGCCTTCCTGGATGGCGACAAGCTCCGGCAGTTCTCCGTCGTTCTGGCAAACCCGCCCTATTCGATCAAGGCCTGGGACCGCACCGCCTGGCAGTCGGACAAGTGGGGACGTAACCAGTACGGCACTCCTCCACAGGGCCGAGCCGACTATGCGTTCTGGCAACACATCCTCGCCTCTATGAACCCCAAGACCGGAAGGTGCGCCATTCTCTTCCCACACGGTGTGCTGTTCCGCGACGAGGAACAGGAAATGCGCTCCAAGATGGTCGAGGCTGACGTGATCGACGCTGTAGTCGGCCTCGGCCCTAACCTCTTTTACAACTCGCCGATGGAAGCATGCATCGTGGTCTGTCGGGCTTCGAAGCCCAAGGATCGCAAAGGCAAGGTGTTGTTCATCGACGCGCTCCGCGAAGTTGCCCGAGAACGTGCGCAGAGCTTCCTGACACCGCAACACATTCGGCGCATCGCAGACTCATTCCACTCGTTCAGTGACGAAGCACACTTCGCGGCTGTCGCAAGCATCGATCAGATCGTCGCTAACGGCAGCAGCCTTAGCATCCCTTTGTACGTAGACCGACTGAAGGCCGGTGAAGCAGAAGATATTGACGACGTACTCACGTTGTGGCGAGACAGTTCGTCTGTTCGGCGCGCTGCCGATGACCTTCTTCAGATCCTCGGCAGCTCCCGGTCGATCTCGTGAGCGACAAGAGCCCTCTTGCGACTTGGAAACAGGTGAGGTACGGCGACGTCGTTCGCAAGGTGAGCGACCGTGCCGACCCCGAATCGTCGGGACTCACGCGCTATGTCGCAGGTGAGCACATGGACACGGATGACCTACGCGTGCGGCGCTGGGGAACGATCGGCGAGGGTTACCTCGGTCCGGCGTTCAACATGCGGTTCAAGCCCGGTTCAGTGCTTTACGGGAGCCGACGTACCTACCTTCGCAAGGTTGCGGTCCCGGACTTCGAGGGAATCTGCGCCAACACGACCTTCGTCCTCGAGCCCAAGTCCTCAGATCTGTCGGCTGAGTTCCTGCCTCTCGTGATGAGTACGGATGCCTTCCACGCGCACTCGATCCAGCAGAGCAAGGGATCGGTGAACCCTTACATCAACTTTTCGGACCTGACGTGGTACGAGTTTGCTCTGCCGCCGCTTGACGAGCAGAAGTCAATCGTCGAGCTCGTTGCAGCCGCCGATGCAGTAGTGGAGGCCTGGGAGGTTGGTCTTTCAGCGGCTACAGCGGTGGCGGACGCAGTGTTGAACGAAGTGCCTTTGAGCCCCACTCTGACCCTGGGTGATGTCCTCGACGAGTCGCCTCGGAGCGGCTTGACGATCAAACCGACTGAAGCCAACACAGGTGTGCGAGCCCTGACCATAGGTTCGGCAGGCGAGTTCGGGTATAGCCCTGCTGGCATGAAATCGATCGACAACTCGGACCTGCGCGACTGCGAGGTGAAGGCTGGAGACCTGTTCGTCACCCGATCCAACACCATTGCCCGGGTGGGCTATCCGTTCAGGTACTCGGGTGGAGATGACGGGGTAGTCGTCTACTCGGATCTGCTCTTCCGACTTCGACTTAGACCATCGACCATCTCGCCCGCGATCTTGGAGGCGTACCTGCGGTCACCTCGTGCGCGACGGTTCATCCGGTCCATCGCTGCCGGCACAAGTGACAGCATGAAGAAGATCAACGCGGGGAATCTGAAGCGCCTACCTCTGCCAGACCTGGGAGGCACGCAGCAGGCAGTGCTTGAGGCAACGGTCGACGCTCAGAGCGCCCTCGTGCTTGAAGCCCGAGACAGGCTGCGGATCGCCCAGAAGCTACGTGCGACTTTGATTGTGCGACTTCTCAGCCAAGGAGTTGACCGTGTCATTCAATGAAGCCAACGCTGTCGAGGAGTTCGTTCTTGCCCGGATGACGGACATTGGCTGGAACTACGCGCACGGCCCATCGCTCCCGCGGTCCACGACCGACGTCATGATCGAGACGGCCGTCGTTGAGTCTCTCGTTCGGTTGAACCCGGAGATCGAGGCCGAGCCCGCCCGGGCCGACGAAGTGATCTACAAGCTCCGGGCGGTCATCCACGGTGTAGTCGGCGACGGTCTCGTCCGGGCCAACGAGGAGTTCATGTCTTGGGTGCGAGGTGATCGCACCATGCCGTTCGGACCGAACGGTGAGCACGTCACCATCCGCCTCATCGACTTTGACGATGTTCGCTCGAACTCGTTCGTCGTCGCCAACCAGGTGACTTGCACGCTCGGTCCGCCCAAGCGTTTCGATGCGGTGGGTTTCGTGAACGGTCTGCCGCTTGTGCTGTGCGAAGCGAAGACGCCTGTCCGGCCCGCCGTGAGCTGGGTCGACGGTGCGGCACAGGTGCACGACGACTATGAGACCAACGCGCCCGGGTTCTTCGTACCCAACGTGTTCTCGTTCGCCACAGAGGGAAAGGACTACCGGTTCGGTGCAGTGCGGATGCCAATCCAAATGTGGGCGCCTTGGCGGACCGGCGAGGCAGAACTGGCCGGCCTCGGCGAAGTGGATCGTGCGGTCACGTCGATGCTGCGACCCGAAGTCGTACTGGACCTGGCGCAGAACTTCACCGCGTTCGCCACCGACCGGCAGCGCCGCAAGATCAAGCTGATCTGCCGCTACCAGCAGTACGAGGCTGCGAACCAGATCGTGCGCCGCGTCGTCCAAGGCAAGATCCGCAAAGGTCTCATCTGGCACTTCCAGGGGTCAGGCAAGAGTCTGCTGATGGTGTTCGCCGCGAACAAGCTCCGCCTCCACCCCGAGCTCGGCAATCCCACCGTGGTAATCGTCGTCGACCGCATCGACCTCGACACACAGATCACAGCGACGTTCAATGCTGCGGACGTACCGAACACGGTGACCGCAGCGACCCGAGGCGAACTCCAAGAACTCTTGGCCCGTGACGCCCGCAAGGTAATCATCACAACGATTCACAAGTTCGGTGAAGCAGACGGCGTGCTGAACGAACGGGACAACATCGTCGTGCTCGTAGACGAGGCTCACCGAACCCAGGAAGGTGACCTCGGCCGCAAGATGCGCGACGCGCTACCGAACGCCTTCCTGTTCGGCCTGACCGGCACACCAATCAACACCCGGGACCGCAACACCTTCTACGCCTTCGGAGCACCCGAAGATGAGGGCGGCTACATGAGCCGTTACTCGTTCGAAGAGTCGATTCGTGACGATGCCACGCTGCCGTTGCGGTTCGAGACACGCTCTATCGACCTTCGTATCAACCGTGAAGCCCTCGACGACGAGTTCGCGAAACTGACGGACGGCCTGACCGACGACGACCGGGCCGAGGTGTCCAAGCGGGCCGGACGCTTCTCCTTGCTGGTCAAGTCCCCGGCTCGGGTCGACGCCGTCGTGACAGACATCGCCACACACTTCCAGGAGCATGTCGCCCCCGAAAGCTTCGGGGCCCAGATCGTCACCATCGACCAAGAAGCGTGCGTTCTCTACAAGGACGCCCTCGACCAGATCCTGCCGCCCGAGACGAGCGAAGTGGTCATCTCCATCGGCCAGGGCGCACCCCAAGCGTGGAAGGACCGCTTCGGGCGGTCCAAAGACGAGGAAGAGAAGCTTCTCGACAGGTTCCGTGACCCGGCCGACCCGTTGAAGATCCTCATCGTCACCGCCAAGCTCCTCACCGGGTTCGACGCCCCGAACCTGCAATGCATGTACCTCGACAAGCCGTTGCGGGACCACACGCTGCTTCAAGCAATCTGCCGCACCAACCGACCCGCGCCCGGCAAGACCTATGGGCTGATCGTCGACTTCCTCGGCATCTTCGATGACGTCGCCCAAGCTCTCGCGTTCGATGACGCCACCATCACCACGGTCATCGAGAACCTCGACGAGCTGAAGGGCCTGCTCGAGCCGATGCTCGTCAAGTGCGTCGCCTGGTTCCCGGACGTCGATCGTTCCCAGGCCGGCTGGGAGGGGCTGCTTGCCGCTCAGCAGTGTCTGCCCGACAACGAACGGCGTGACGCCTTCGCCCTCGACTTCTCGCAGCTCGCCATCATCTGGGAGGCGCTGTCACCCGACCCGGTCCTCACACCCTTCGAAGACGACTACCGGTGGCTCGCCCAGGTGTACGAGTCTCTGAAACCCCCATCAGGCAACGGGAAACTCCTGTGGCATGCGTTGGGTGCGAAGACCATCGAGCTGATCCACCGGAACATCACCGTGCAAGCGGTGCGCGACGACCTCGAAACGCTTGTCATGGACGCCGGCGTGATCGAAGAGATGCTTAGCGACCCGGACAAGAATCTTGTCGAAGTCGAAATCAAGATCTCCACCCGGCTCCGCCGCCACGGCACAGACCCGGTCTTCGTTGCACTGTCCGAACGGTTAGAGGGCCTTCGGTTGAAGCACGAGCAAGGCCTTCTCGCCTCGCTCGACTTCCTCAAGCAGCTGCTCGACATAGCGACCGATGTCGTCGGGGCCGAAAAGAAGGTCCCCGAAGAGGAGCAGGAAGACCGAGGCAAAGCAGCCCTCACCGACCTGTTCGAAACAGTCCGCAACAGCGAGACCCCGGTCATAGTCGAACGGGTCGTGGCCGACATCGACGAGATTGTTCGTCAAGTTCGCTTCCCTGGCTGGCAGCAGACCGCCGCCGGCGAGCGAGAAGTCCAAAAGGCGCTGCGCAAGAGCCTGCTCAAATACAAGCTGCACACCGACCAGGACCTCTTCGACCGGGCGTACGGCTACATCGTCCAGTACTACTGACGCCAGATGGTCGTCGGCGCTGTGTCGCCGGAGCCGACCCCCGCGCATCCGCGCTTGCCCGGGAGCCGTAGTGGCCTGCGGTACGCTCCGCCGCATGGCGGACAACGACCTACCTGACGGCTACCAGCTCGCGGTGCGGTACTGGACGGGCATGATCCAGTACCTGTCACACGCCAACGACGATGACTGACGGGTGGACGGTTCCCAGCCCGCATGACACGGGGCGCCGGATGGCGCACGACCTATGGTGTTGCGGCTACCTGCTGGGGCGCCTAGCTGACCTGGGCGGCCAGCGGTGGTTCCACGCAAGCACCGAGTGCCGTGACCTCTACTACCACCCGGTAGACGTGTTGCGGAAGCTGGATGAGCTGACAAGTGAGATGGTCGCCGACGGCGAGGATGTCCCACGGGCGTGGGGTGAGTTGCGTCGCGCGGCCGTGGAAGTCGTCGACTGTTTCGTCGCCGGCCAGCTGCAGTTGCCGCACCGCAACCCCCGGTATGTCGCCCTGGAAACGTGCCTGCGTGCGTCGGCAGTTGAGCTGGTGGGGCTGGGTGTGTCGGACGACCCCGCGGTAGCGATGCTCGCTGCGGGTTGCAACCTTGACCTGGCCTTCGGGGTGGCGTTGCATCTGACCGACACCGCGCCGATGGACCCTGCGAAAGTGCAGCAGTGTGCGCAAATAGGAAGAGACTGGTCCGGTACGGCCGTCGAGTTGTGCGAGACAATCAACGCGCTCTAACCGGCGGCAAGTAGCCGGCCCGTTTCGGGGCGCTCGTCCAAACCGCCAGCCAGTCCGGTGCGAGTGTCTTGACGATGACCGCCTCGGAGTGCTCGAGGGGGGCGAGTAGATCCCAACGGTGGCCCCGGATCGTCGGCGGTGACCCGCACCCGAACTTGTCCACGGCCATGAGCAACGCAATCAGCGCCCCAGTCGGGTGGGGGATCGCGGCATCAATCCCGGAGGCCCGTAGCTCCTTCAGCCGCGCCAGTTGATCCTCGCTCTGTTGCTCGGTTGCTTACACGCCCGGATCCTGCGCAACTCGCTGGCGCCGGCACGGTTCACCGACAACCGAGAGGAATAGGGATGGATGCAATCACGCTGGCGCTGTCGGGTGAAGGCGAAGGGCCGTGCCCACTAGTACTGCAACGGTGGCTCGGACTGGTCGACGATGCCATCGTCAAGACGCTGCTCGGCGATGAGGACTGTGCCCGGCAGGCATTGTTTCGTGCACAGGAACTTGGCGACTGCATACTCGAACAGGTGCCGGAGAGCCGCCGCCTTCGAGCTTCGCAGTGGATGCAACTGCGTCTGTACGAGCTGTTGGTCCTTTGCGGTCGAGCCCAGGTAACGACGACGGTCAACCTGACCCGGTAGATCCCGTGCGTGACATCATGCCGAAACGCGAACCGGACTCGGGCGGTGGTCGCCCGCCGTCCCCACCGTTCCAGTTGCGCCTGTCGTTGCTGCCGCCTCGACCGGTCAGGGATGGTCGGATACGCCAAGTGAGTTCGCGGGGTCGTGCCCGGCGGCGCTGGGGGTGTAGCCCTGCTACGGCCATGCCCGGTGGGGTACCGTTCCCGCTATGGCGGACCATGACGAAACCCTGACCGAGTCAACGACGCTCTACTGGCTTTCGGTCGAGCGGTACCTGCTGTCCTTGTGCGCCAGCATGCCGTCGAAACGTAAGGACTGGTCGGCGACGATGGGTGAGGCTTACGAGTCGATGTCTCATGGCGCGTACTCGTGGGCGATGGTGCAGGTCGAGTCGTTGGCGTCCGGTCCACGCAAGAAGATGGTGCGTGCTAACGCCATGCCTGCTGCCGCGGAGGACAACATCGCGCTGATGATGGCGCAGATGACGGGGGCGATCGCGTCGCTAGCGGTGCACTGGTGTTCGTTGCGTGAGCTGGATATTGATGCAACGGAGAGTACCGAGGGTTACGTGGCGCAGGCCCGGAAGCTGATCGTTGAGTGTGATGAGGCGGCGGCGATGGCGGCGGTAGAGATGCTGCGTGTTATCGGTAGGTCCGGTATCGAAGATTTTGGTGCGCTGCTGACACGCGACGAGAACGTAAATCCTGTCATTGCGTTGAACCTGGGTGCGATGGCCTTTGCCGGCGACATCCGCCCGTCGGAGTTTGAGCAGGTGCGCTCGTTCGCGGTGGGTTCGGCGTTAAGTCCGGGAGAGCTGGTGCAGGCGGTGCGTGATCTGGCGGCGTTAGAGGCCGGCGAGTAGCTGGCAGGTTTCGAGGAGCTCTGCGAGCCCGCCAGCCCAGTCGGGGGATAGCGACTGCAGGATGTGCCCCTGCTCCGGTGTGAGCTGCAGCACATCGTGCAAGCAAACGCCGGCATCCGTGTCAGTGCAGCGCACCCGCACGGATTCCATCAGCACGAACAAGCACATCAGCGCAACCTGCGGGTGGGGTACGTACGCGTCGACGCCTTGCATCAGGATCTTGATCTTCTCGAGTCCAGCCTCGTCTGCTTCTTCGGTTGTCATGTACAGACCATGCGCGTTGCAACTGGGCCGACAGGGATTCGTCGGCGGTCTGTGGTCTCCGTCCCTTGGGATGGTTCTCGCAGCGAATGCCCAAGTTGGGTGAGGACGGCAGGCTTCTGCCAGCTCGCCAAGCGGTGTTGTCGTCGCCGGAAGTGGTGCCGCTGGGGCCTCCTGCCCTCGGACAACGCCGGCTGGACGGTCCAACGGAATGCGACCACTTAAGAGAGACTCATACCGAGATGCGACAACAGAGGCAGTGGAAGGCCGTTGGCATGCCTCGGCGGTCAGGATCTTAGAACGGGGAGTTGGCGAGACCTTCGAGGATCTTCACCCGGTCGCCGATCCAGTTGAAGCTGGGCGCGAGCGCCCCGTCTTGCCACTCGGCGTAGTATTCCGACGACTCGTTCGGGGCGGCGATGAGGCCGTTGGGTTGCATCATAAATGTGCGCGGAGATCCAATACCGGAGATCCCTACGGTCCACGCCTGGCAAGAAGCGGTGGGCGGCAGCTTGTATCCCCTTCGGCGAAAGCCGACCTTCTTCGACGGTGTGGTTGATTCGCCCCGGTATCGGACTTCACGAAGCGTGATTCCGCTGCCGGGAAACGCGTTGCGCAGGTCGTCCCAGAAAGTCGGCGAGTCGAGTCCCAAAACCGCTGGGGCGGTGATGCCTTCCCGAATAGCTCTCACCGCATGCGTGACAGGATTCGAAGACCAAGGGATGGCTCGGTACGTCGAGAGGTACCCATCGGCCTGTTCGGCGCGACAGCGGGTGCATGAAGCGGCACCACGAGGTGGATTCAGTCCGGGGTCCATTCCGACACCCCAAAGCCACACATTGGCCTCACGCGAATCGCGAAGCGGTGGGCCCCCGGAACTACCGGGCCACCATGATGAGGCGTGCTGAACACAGACTGGATCGTCGCAGGCCACACAGCGCCAAGCGGCCGGTAGCCCACATACGCAGAGCAATAGTGTCGCTGCGGTTGGTTGGGCGGGTGCCGCCGCAGCATGACCGCAGTAGCGACACGCCGAAGCTGGTCGAACTGGAGCACCGCAATTCGTGCATTGAATCATCGCCGCTCCAAGCCACAATCACCCGTCGGAGTGGGACGCTAGCAGAAGTCATGCGCCACGATTCCGCCCCGCGGTGTCGTCCTCGACCCGTTCGATAGCACTGGCACGACCACCATCACCGCGTGCCGCGGTGCGGTCGGTCTCAGCATCGAGCTGAGCCGCGACTACTGCCGTGGCGCAGTGGCGTCTGAGCTCTAGGCGAGGTGGGGGAGGGTCTCTTCGAGTTCTTCGAGGGTGCCCTCCCAGTCGCCGGCAAGTGTGCCCGCTGGCTCGCCGAGCTCGTTCAAACGGGCCGTAACCATTCGCCCTACCTGATCGAAGCCTCCCCGGCGTCGAACTGCTGGGAGCGGCACAAGGTCGTAGCACTCCTCCCAAACGTCAGATTCGAGCGTTTGAAGAAGGCCGCTCCACGCGTTGGTGTCCATCGCCTCCATGTCGCGTATGACTCGGAGGGCGTGGCGCCTGTCGCTGCTGCCTTCGATGGCGTCAGCGAAATCAAACATGTAGCGCATCGACTCATTGTCGTCGTCCGGCAGGTACGCCTGGCCGAGTCTCAGCAGCACATCATTCTCGCTTGCGTGGGAGGCGGCCTCCTTGGCGGCTGCGACCAGCCCGGGAAACGAACCGTCCCACCCGCCAGCAACTATGTCCGAAGCGACGAGGTACTCAAAGGTCGTGAAGCGCTCTTGCGTCTGCTTGTTCCAATCCAGATGAGCGTTCGACCAGTAGTCGATCAGCTCCGGCAGCAACTCGGGCTTCGCCAGCCGAAGCGACTCGAACGTGTCTACGGTGGCGTTCGGTTGCAGGTAGGCAGCACGCCGGCACTTGTCGGTTGCTGTCGCGAGCGATCCGAGTATCGCCGCCGAGCACAGGGGGTTCGCTATCGCAGCCAACGCCACGGTCTCGTCTTGGTCGTGCGCCAGCAGGTGAAGCACCTCGGTGTCGTCGGTCTTGCGGGCCATCACGGCTCGCATCCCAGGCGACGGGTCTTTGGCCAGGTCAGCCGTGGCGGCCGGTGTGAGCTTCGTTGCTGATGCACTGATTGCCCGCACGGCGGGCGACGGATCCTGCATCAGCTGCTGAACAAGCTTCTTGAACCGCTTTGGGCTGTACGTGACAAAGTCTGCCCGGACGTCCGGGTTCGGGTGCTCGGCCATTGCCTCCCAGTCGGCCGGTTCGAGCGTGACTCTCGGGCGGCGATGCGCCTTCCCCAAGATCTGGTCGCGAAGTTCCTGGTCGGGGTCGCACGCCATCCGTGCGAGGGCGGCGTCAGGAGTGTGCTTGTTCCAGATCACGCGTTGCCGTACTGACTTCGACGGGTCGGCGGCCAGGGCGGTCAGGACCTTGCCGTCGTGGGTGCCCCATGCAACGACGAGACGAACCTTGGCCGCCTTGTCCCGGGCCAGGCGCCGAAGCATCGCGGCGTCGCCCTTGTGGTAGGCGACGTAGGCAGCGACCTCCCGGTCGACAACACGGTCGCTCGCAGCAAGCTCCCGCATCGCGGCGATAGTGACCTTCGGGTTCTCGGCTGCCGCATGCCGGACGTCGCGGTCGTCGTCTCGAAGCAGCAGAGCGACTGTCTGTCGGTTGACGGCCGGGTTGCCCAACACGACTCGCCGCACTTCCGGCCACGGTGCCTCCCGTGCCAGCTCATCCAACCGCGAAGCCGATCTTGTCGACCGCGCCTCATCCTTCATCTCATCTGATGCTCGGCCCCGCCGTGGTGGTTTCATGGCTCCGCCCCCCGTTCGAGCCGTGAGAATACCGTCCGAACAAGGGCGCCTGGCGGTCTAGCCGTTCAACACCCACATGCAGTGCGGGTCAGTATGAACGTTACCGCGACGATGATCACGAGCGCGAGGACACCGAGCACGATTCGGAGCGGCGTCATGTGACCGCCACGAAGACGGTCACGTCCTTCTCGCCGTAGCCGTTGTTCTTGCTGGTTGTGTCCGTCGTTCCTGTTGTTGGTGTTCCGGACACTGACGCCCACTTGCTTGACATGTGAGGTTCGGCTCCGGCGAACTTCGCCGGGAACTTCATCGCCGGGCTCACGGCGCCGCTGGTCACCTCGACCCGGTAGAAGGTGCCGTCGTCTTCGCCCCACACCCACGCACCCGTGTAAGCGCCTGTGGGAACGCCGGCCCGTCCGCCGGACGGTGTGCGGATCGTTGCCACCTGATCGCTGTTGGCTGCCACCGTCTTGGCGTCACCCAAACCGTTCGAGCCCCCGAAGAACAGTCGGCTGTCCGTCGCATGGCACGGGTTGAACGGAGAGACGCCAGACGCACTGAACACGTCGGTGCCAACAGGGACTTGTGCGCCAAGCTCGCCGGTCTTCGCATCGAACCAGACGGGTTTCGTGGAAACCCCTGAACCTGACTGCGAGACAGGGCCTACGGCGAGACTGAGCGTTCCGCAGCTGGCGTACATAGCAAGCGGCTTGGACCACAGCTGCTTGCCGCCCGCCAGGTCGAACCCGACGTAGTGATCCAAGGAGCGGTCGATCGGGTCCTCTGCCTGCGCTCCTGCGACGAGGACGTCACCAGCGAACCAGACGGCCGCCATGCTGTCAGTCGATTCCCAGGAGCGCTGCCCGGTGCGAGGATCGAGGACGACGAGAGGCCGTTTCGTGCGGTTCACGGCGTCGCTTCCGATTGGAGCGCGAACCACAGCAACGTGAGCACCGTCGGGCGACGAACGCAACGAGTCGAGATCCGTTGGCAGCTCCTGTGCCCAGGCGACCTGCCCGTTGGTCAGGTCGATGCCAGACACCATCTGCCGGTCTTGAACGGTCCCGGGCGTGACCCCTCCGGGCTTGCTCGTATCGACGGTCGAGATGACGAGGATGTCGCCGGCCAACGCCGCCTTGCCGCACGTGGCGCCGGTGGGAAGCTGTCCGGGCTTCGGCGATGCAGAGCGCAGATCGACAAGGCTGAGCCGGCAGCTGCTGCCAGAGCCGACCGATGTGAGAGCCCAGCGGTCGTTGAGGGCGGCCACGTCACCAGGGAACTGGGAGGGAGCCGCGGCCGCCGCTGGAGAACTGGTTGTCGTGCTTGACGACGAGCCAGCCGCTTGGGAACTCCCGCCCCCGTCGTTGCTACCGCACGCTGCACACACCGCCAGCATGGCCACGACCACCACGAGCCGCTTCCGCATACCGCACCCCGCCTTCCTTCATGGCCGGAAGGCATCTCCCGGCGGACGTTCACTGTATATGCTGTAGAACTTCATGCTGCGGCGGGGTTGGCTTCCTGCATGGCTGGCCCGACGCTCGAAGAAGCCTTCGGGCAGGTGATCCGGGAGCTCCGCTTGAAGCAGGGGATGTCCCAAGAAGAGCTGTCGTTCGAGTGTGGTCGTCACCGCACGTACGTCTCGTTGCTCGAACGGGGTCGTAACAGCCCGTCGATTCGGACGCTGTGGATGCTGGCCGAGGCGCTGCAAGTGTCACCGGCCAGCCTCGTGCGACGAATCGAATCGAAGCTCTGACAGGAAGCGCCCAGTGCGTTGGCGCCTGCCGCTGCCCCGATCACATCTGCATCGTGGCGACCTGCTCGGCCACCTGTCCTTTCACCTGCTGCGCCCGCACTCGGTCAAGCGTGTTGCGTTGCTCGGCGACAGCAACTGCTCGTTCCTCAACCTGTGCGACCGTCGGCTTCGTGACGCCTTGACGCCGCAGCAGTTCGGCGGCCAGCTTCCGGTCGGCGGCCGTCACCACTGTCCGGTCGTCGCTCTCGGCCAGTTGGACCGCCATCGTCGCCGTGCCGCTCGTGCTCCACTGCTGCTCGAGCTGCCAAAGGCCGGGGAGAGCCTCGACCGGCTCCGGCTGCGTGAACTCTTCACCGTTCAGGCGGGCGAGGCGCTTGTTGTTCTCCCACTCTTGGACCCGAGGGTTCACCCGCTCCGAATCGACGTTGAAGACGATGTCGCTCCGCCCCCGACTGCGGGTCTGGGTGACGTACAGGATGTTGCCAGACACGCCGTTGCGTAGGCAGGCGGCCGTGTAGTCGAACGTGGCGCCCTGCGAGGCGTAGACGGTCATGGCGCCGCCGCAGGCGGGGACCACGATGCCGTCGTTCAGTTGATCCTGGCTCAAGCGGACGGTGCGCCCGTCCGGCATGCGGACGGTCATGCTTTCGTCGTCCGGGTGAACCGTTTCGACCGTGCACACCTGCCCGTTCAACGCCCGGCTGTCTTTCAGAACCTGGCTCAGCTTGTACAGGTCACGGTCCCGGGCGAACGCAAGCTTGCGTAGCTGCTCGTCCGTGTAGTCCTTCCCGGGCAGGTCCCGTTTTGCTTTCGCCATGCCCTTCTCGATTGCACGTTCCATCTGCGCCTCGATGTGGCCGGACTTCGCGTTCTTCGTGAAGCGGACCTGCATGCCTTTGCAGTACTCGACTTCGGAAAGGTCCGAGCCATCCTCCGCTTCCAACGGCACCTGCTCCCCATCCACGTTCCGGAACCTTCTGCCGGTGACCGTCACCGTGTTGTGCAAAGCGCCCCTGTCGATGAGAAAGGCGTACGCCCGGTCACTGAGCACGGCGACGTCTTGGTGCGTGTCGGCGAGCAGCGCCAGCTGACCTCTGATGCCCGCCTCCCGGTCATTCCGGTGTCGTTCCAAGGCCGCAGATGAGGTCTTGAGCTCGGCCTTCGCTTGCTGCAGTTCTTCTTGCGCACACAGCAGCTCGTCTTCCCACCAGACCTTCTCCGGGCCGGGAGCAGGCGGGACGCCGTTCTCGATGACAGCCACGAACTCCTTCGCCTCCGCCAGTCTGACGAACGCCGCCTCCTGTTTTGCTTCGAGTTCGTCCAAGCGGGCGTTCCACACCTCATCACGAATACCGGCATCCCATTCCTGGCCTCGCTTCTCCGCCGCCTCGTACTCACGCCGCCAGCTCTCGAAGGCAAGTTCCACTGCGTCCGTCGGGCTGTCCGCCAGCGACACCTCGCCGCTCCGCACATAGTGGTGAACGGTCGCGGCCGCCGCGTCCCTGTCGCCCTTCTCCAACGCTGTCCGCCATGCAATCTGCGTGTCCCGTGTCGCCTTGTCCCGGTTGCGGGTTGTCGTGTCGAACCGAACAGTCATCTGACGCCGGTCCAGAAGGCGCAGAAGGCCGCCGGCGGCCGCCGGGGAATCGAGCTGCTCTTGGTCGCCGATCAGCACGACACGCGCACCGGCAGCCTCGATGAGGGCTAGGAGAGACCCGAGTTTCGCAGTGGAAGCCATCGCGGACTCATCAACGATGACTGTGTCGTGTGCGCCGAGCTTGAGGAGTCCGTGGTCGAGGTGGAAGAGGATGCGGTCGATCGAACCTTCGAAATCGGCCCGGTTTCGGAGCAGGTCGCCGGACAGTGCCACACCGGCGCGGCTGGCCAGGGAGACACAGAAGACCCGGTTACGTGCCGACTCTTTCCGTAGGGCTTCGGCGATGGCGGCTGCCGCGTAGCTCTTGCCGGATCCGGCGGGCGCAACTACGGCGCACAGCCGGCTGTCGGTTCGTACCGCCGCCATGAAGAACCGAAGCTGCTCGTCGGTGAGCCGGCCCTTCGCACCGCCTTCGGCGAGGGCGTACATCTCGATGACAGCCTTCGCCACTTCAGCGCTCACAGCGGGTGCGGTTGGCGCCATGAGCTGGCGAACCGTGTCGATGACGGCCATCTCCAACTCGAGGTGCTCCGGCGACGTCCAAAGCGCCTGAGTCCAACTGGTCTTCACGCTGTCAGAGGCGACGACCACCTGCGGTGCCACCTCGGTCAGATACAGATCGACCTGCGCAATCAGCGGCTCAGCCGACAGGTGCGCCGGCCATTCCTTGGCCGCCTCCCGGATCAGGGCCTGCCGACTGAACACGGCACCGGTAGCCGCCAGAAGCTTCGCCGCTTCGATGACCGTTTCGCCGGCGACAGCGACCGCCATGCGCTCTCGACCGAGTTCGCTGCGCCCTTCGAGCCGACTGTCCAGTTGCGCCCGGACCTGGTCACGGTCCCGGAGGCTCGCTGTCGCCTCGGCGCGCTGGAAACGGCTGACGTTCTCAGACCCCAGAGAGAGCAACTGCTCCGGAGTGCAGCCGAGCTCGGCGAGGCGTTCAGCCCAGCCAGATAGGCAGTCTTCGAGAGGAAGCTCGTCCTTGTCAGACCGGGTGACAGACCAGGCGGCAGTCGAGCTGACCCGCTTGCCACGGGCCCGTGCGTCGGCCACATCCTGTTCCATCTCTTTCGTGCGCCGCGAGAAGGCATCGACCAGCCGGTCGCCCATCTCGTCGGCGCCGTCGCCGTCGCCGAAAGCAACCTCCCAGTGAGCTCGCAGCTGACCCGAGATCATGTCCTTGGTCACCCGCGGGCGCCATGCCACCCCAAGCTCGCAAGTCAGTTCGGCCCGAAGAGCAGAGTCGTAGAACGCGGCGAGCATGCCCACACATTCCATCCAGACACGTGCGTCGAGAGCCGACCAGGTGCCCTTCTCGTTCTCGACAAGTGCGGACACCAGTCCGTGCACATGCAGTTGGGGATCTGACAACGGTGGGTCGCCCGCCGGGCGTGCCGTGAAGTGGGTGACGAGCGCCGCGCACAGACCCTCGATGTCAAGGCGGTCACGTCCTCCACGACCACCCCGAGCTGAGCTGAGTTCAGCTTCCAGCATCGCCACGGACCGTTTGACCGCCCGGTGGTGGCAGTCGAGCACGGTTGGTTTCACGCCAGCGACCATCTGTGCGGCCAGCAGAAGCGACACAGACTTCGGAGCCTGGAACGTCACGTCGTACGCAATCACCTCGCGTGTCGGTTCCTCCGACACTCTCGCCGGCCGGCGCGGCGGCCTCAGTCGCAGTCGCCCCTGCCACGCGCCGGCCACCTTGCGAGGGTCCGAGCCGTCCGCCAGCTCCCGACCCATCCCTGCTTCGAACCTCCGATACTGCCCGGCAGGCAGCACTGGTTCGAGGTGCTTCTTCCAGATCGCCGACGCAGGACCCCAACCGGCGCCCTGTGGCAGCTCGGCAAGTGCGTCCAGGCAGGCCTCGAAGGCGGCCGCCCGGAGTCGCAGTTGCGGGTTGTTCGCCCACCGCTCCCACTTCGCGCGATTCACTGCCTCGTCAGCGCGACGTTTCACCCGGCTGCTGTCGAGGTCGACGCCCGTCGTCGGGTCGTAGTGGGACATGACCTGGGTGAGCGTCGTGACATCGACATCGTGGCCGACCAGCCCCCAGCGTTCAGCCTGACGGCCATACCAAGCCGTTTCCTTCTCCGCTTGCAGGGCATACCCGACGTACGCCAGCTCGTCGGCGGCAACAGCCGCTGACTCCGTGGCCGAAGCCGACTTGTCTACCTGGCGGACTGGTGCCAGGACGTAAGAGGCGTACGCGCCGGCACCCCCTCTACTTGTCTTTATCTTCCCGATGAATGCGCTCATGGGAAGCGACGGTGCAGCAAATCACAGGCTTTCGCCCGAAGGCACGGACGGCTTCATATCTAGTCTTGGTCGGTAGCACCGACCAAGACTAGATATGAAG